>WNGH01000735.1_pt1 | contig 29140 bp, 31 predicted proteins | sample 5400631 | NCBI WGS metagenome assembly WNGH01 (sample SAMN13153373, study PRJNA577476) | soil metagenome | isolation source: 115 cm soil or saprolite under Garry oak tree replicate 1 | place: USA:California | collected 2016-06-15
CCGAAATGTACGAGCGCGAAGTCGGATACGAGTTGCGTAACCTGTCTGCGAACATCGAGCCGATCCTCATCGTGATGCTGGCCGTACTGGTGCTGATCCTGGCGCTTGGAGTGCTCCTGCCGATCTGGAACCTCGGCGCCGTGGCCCTGAGGGGCGGTCATTAATGCGGGCCATTGCGATCCTGCCGCGCTCTGCGTGGCGCAGCTCGCGCCGGGACAACTGCGGTATGACGTTGCTCGAGCTTGTTGTGGTCGTCATCGTCATCGCGGTGCTGCTGGCGGTCTATTTGGATCGGCTGCGGGCCTATCAGGAGCGGGCCGAAAAATCGGCCATGGAGCAGGTGGCGTCGGCGGTGGCTTCGGCGTTATACCTGCGCGTGTCCGCGTACATCGTGCGTGGACGGATGGCGGAATTGCCTCAGCTCATGCAACAGAACCCGATGGACTGGCTCGCCGAAAAACCGGCGAGCTATATAGGCGTGTACTACGGAGCGCCCGATGGCGAATCGGCCGCTGGGGCATGGTACTTCGATGCCGTGGAAAAGAGCCTGGTATATGTTCCCAAGCGCACCCGGTTCTTCGAGCCGGCGGACGCAAACCGGCACGAGATTCGGTTCAAGGCGTATGTTGATTACGGGGCGCTCCCCGGAGAAGAAGGGAAGAGCAAACCGATCGAGGGCTTGCGACGACTCGGGCTCGATGTGGCGACGCCATACACATGGTTTGATGAGTCGAGGGATAGGACGCGCCGATAGTGGGATCGATGAATGAAATAGAATTGATTTCTAAGTACAATCTAGAAAAATAGAAGACTCCGCTGACTGTTTCCGAGCGCTGGCGTGGGAGCGGTTGACGAAATTGAGGCATTGGTGCCTAGAGCGGCATCAACTGGTCTCGCGAGGAGCGGGCGGTAGACTGTCGTCGGGACGCCCGTGGCGGAAAGGGCTGCGGCGTGAACGTGAATAAGTTCACGCTTGCGGGTGATTGCGAAGAAGTAAGATTCCCGGCGTCATAGTCGGCTAATCAATAACGTAGGAGAGGACAAATGGAAAAGCTGAAAGCGGGTTTTACGCTCATCGAGCTGATCGCCGTGATTCTTATACTCTCGATCCTCGCGGTCGCGGCGATACCGCAGTTTGCCGATTTGCGCACTGACGCATCCAATGCGGCATCCGCGGGTATCGGCGGGGCCCTGGCGTCCGCAACCGCGCTGAATTACGCCAAGCGCCTCGGATCGAACTCGGCAGGTACAGTCTCGATTTTGAGTTGCGCAAATGTCAATAGCAATATCACGACGCTGATTGGCACTGTTCCGGCCAAATACTCGGTCACCGGCGCGGCCAGTACCGCGAGCACCGGCGTTTCGCTGAGCTGTACGGTACACGACAGCACATCAGGAACTACCGATCAAACCTTCACCGCGATCAGCGTCCAGTAATTACGCGTTGGGAACCGTATCGGCGTTTCCGTCCGGCAGGGAATTCCACACCGCGGCACCGGCATCGGAGCGTCGATTGTAGCGGAGGAAGTATCTGGTAGAGACGGAACGGGATAGCCGCTCGCTGGCAGCTATCCCTTTTTTACGACAGGCGGTCCGATGGCAGTCCGACAGTCGAAGCTTGAATACGAATTGCCTTGTGCCGTCCGGCAGCGCGGCTTCACGCTCTACGAGCTCATCGCGGTCATCGTCGTCGCCGGCATCCTTGCGGTATCAGCTTTCGCGATTTTCGACAAGAGCGAGTTCGACGCGCAAGGCTTCGGCGATTACGTCCTCGCTGCCCTGTCGCAGGGACAGAAGCTCGCCATCGCGCAGCGGCGGCCGGTCAGGGTGACTATCGCCAGCGGTCAGGTCACATTGGAATACTGCCAGGCCCAGGGATGTTCCGGACCTTGGATAGCGTTCCCGACAGGTGTGCTCCCTGGGACCGGCGGCGCGATCGCCGCGCCGAGTGGCGTGACTCTTGCGAGCAGCGTGTCGCCGTTCCAGTTCACGCCGCTCGGGGGGACGAACGCAGCAAACGTGCAGGTCACCATCACGACGGTCTCCACGGGCGCAACCCGCACCCTCGTCGTCGAGGCAGGCACCGGTTATGTCCACCCGCAATAGCCGCGCAACCGGCTTCACGCTGTTCGAGATCATCGCTTTCATTGTGATCATCGCGGTCGCCTTCACCGGGATCGCGACGCTTTACGTCAACGCCGTTCGCGGCAGCAGCGACCCGCTGGCGCAGAAGCAGGTCATCGCCATCGCCGAGTCGATGATGGAGGAGATCCTGCTGCTGCCCTTCAATCCTCCGGCGGGAGGGTATCCCGGCGCGGGCCCCAACCAAGACCGCACGCAGTGCGACGACGTCAGCGACTACGACGGCTACAACACCAATCTGCAGACGCCGGCCGGGATCAAAACCGTCGAAGGCACCGCGATCGCGGCGCTTTCCGGATACAACGTGCAGGTGACCGTTGTCCCTACCGCTTTCACCGCCGCAACGCCCAACGTCGCCGCTGCTGACTCGAAGCTGGTTACGGTGACGGCGACCGGCCCGAACGGCGTCAGCTTCACTCTCGATGGCTGGAAGTTCAACTACCCGTGATCATGGACCGCAAACCGAACAGTCGCCGCCCGCCAGAACGAGGCGTGACCCTGATCGAGCTGGTGGTCGTGATCGCGACGCTCGGCATCATCGCGGCCGTTGCCGTCGTGCTGATTCGCCAGCCGCTCGACGCCTACCGGGAGAGCGCTCAGCGCGCGGAGCTCACCGACATCGCCGACACCGCGCTGCGCCGGATCGGGCGCGATGTGAGGCTGGCGCTGCCGAACAGCATCCGCGTCACGCCGACTACGGGGACGCCGGTGTACATGGAATTGCTGCTGACCAGAAACGGCGGACGCTACCGCAGCCAACAGGACGCAAGCTTCAATGGCGACATTCTCGATTTCACCGGCACCAATCCAGTCGGAAGCGACACGCAGTTTGATACGTTGGTACCGATGGCGACGACGCTCGCCGACCAGTCGATTGTACCGAACGATGTGCTGGTGATTTTCAATCTGTTCGCGGACCCAACCATCACTCAGAGCAACGCCTATACCCGCAATGCCGCGGGCTGCGCGACGGTGAGCAACGCCGCCTGCAATTCCACCTTGATCACCGGGACGGGTGCGGGAGCGCTCGCGAACGAGGACCGCATTATCTTCAGCGGACGGAAGTTTCCCCAGCCTTCGCCCGGCAACCGTTTTCACGTGGTCTCCGGCCCGGTGACTTTCGCCTGCGCTCCCAACAACCTACCCGACGCGCAAGGCAACGGCATCGGCACCTTGTCGCGCATCGACACTTACGCGATCGCGCTCGGCCAGGCCGCTCCGCCGGCCGGCACCTCGTCGTTGCTGGCGAAGTACGTCACCGATTGCCAGATCCGCTACAGCCAGGCCACCTCGACGCAGGCGCGCGGCCTCGTCTCATTGAGTCTGAGCCTGACGCGCGGAGGAGAAACGGTCACGCTTTATCATGAAATCCATGTCAGCAATGTTCCCTAGGGGCCACTCCATCCGATCCGGCCGCGGGTTCGCGCTAATGACGGCGGTGTTCATCCTGCTGGTGCTCGCCGGTCTGGGCACGTTCCTCGTCGCCACCATGACCGCCCAGCAGCGCAATTTCGCGGCGGATCTTCTCGGCACGCAGGCTTACCAGGCGGCGCGCACGGGAATCGAGTACGGCGTTTATAGGACATTGAAGACCGGGGGGCTCGTGGCGGCCAACGATTGCACACCGGCCGCGGTTGGCAGCGTCTCGACCCAAACGACTTCGTTTACCTTGCCCGGCACCTTGAGCGGATTTTCGGTCACCGTGGCTTGCTCCGGCACGGCGCACGTGGAGGCCGCCCCGCCGAATATCGGGATGTACCAGATCACCGCGACCGCGTGCAACCGTGCGAGCTGCCCGGCAAGCGCCGACGGCGCCTATGTCGAACGGCAGATTCGAGTGACGGTGGGTTCGTCATGAAATTTTCGCTACAGCGCCGCGCGGTGCAACACTATGCGGGGATTCTTCTTGTCGGCTTGTTTGCAGCGGCTGCGGCTACGATATCCCCCAGCGCGTGGGGCGCTCTTACGGTGACCAAGAGCTTCAGTCCGAGCACGATCGCCGCCAACGGTACGACCACGCTCAGCATCCAGATAGACAATCCGAATAACAACGCGAACGGAGTGGCATTTACCGACACCTATCCAGCCAACGTCCAGAACGCCGCCGCCCCCTCGGTGACCAGCACTTGCACCAACGGCATCGTAACGGCCGCCGCCGGCGGCAATTCGCTGCAATTGACGGGGGCCCAGATCGTAGCCAATGGAACCTGCACGGTCACCGTGCAAGTGACCGCGACAGCGGCGGGCAGCTACGCCAACAGCGTGACCGTCACCAGCAACAACCGGGGAAATGGGTCGTCTTCCGCTACGCTCACCGTCACGGCGATAAGCGCGAGCAACTCGACCGTCGTGGCGAATCCGACGTCGGTTCCTGCGGATGGGACGACCACCTCGACGATCACGGTCACGCTGAAGGACGGGGCGGGCAACCCCGTATCCGGCAAGACGGTAACGCTGAGCGCCGGGTCGGGCAGCTCGACGATTTCGCCGGCAAGCGGCCCTTCGAATGCAAGCGGCGTTGTGACCTTTACGGTGAAGGATTCGGTGGTCGAGTCGGTGACCTATACGGCCACGGACACGACGGATGGCGTCACCATCACTCAGACGGCAACGGTGGCCTTCACCGTAACCATCCCGGCCGTATCCAGCTTCAATGTGGTCGAGCCCGGAGCCAATGCGGTGACGGGGAAGATCTTCACCAAGATCGCAGGGCAGAACTTCGCGCTCGACATCGTCGCGCTCGATGCTTCCAACGCGATCGCGACGGGCTTCACCGGCACGGTCGTCGTGGAAGTGGTGGACAACACGAGCGGAGGCGCCTGCAGCGGATTACCGCTCATCGCCGCGTTCACCAATCAGACCTTCGTTTCGGGCAACGCCGGCCGTCATCCCTTGAGTTCACCGAACACGGTGGCCGACGTTTACCGCAACGCGAAGGTGCGGATCAAATATCCGACCAGCTCGCCCACCGTCATCAGTTGTTCGGGCGACAACTTCGCCATCCGTCCCGCGAGCCTGAGCTTCAGCGTCACCGACGCCAATCGCACGACCGCGGGGACGACCAACGCGCTCAGCAACACGGCGATTGCCGGAACGACGGTGCACAACGCGGGGCAGCCGTTCACGATCACCGCCACGGCCTACAACGGCGCCGGCACGCCTGCGGTAACGTCAAACTATAACGGCAGCCCGACTGCGGTGCTGACGACCTGTGGCGGCACGGCCTGCACCGGGACAACGGGCACCCTGACCCTCGGGACCTGGAGCGCGAGCGGCGGCACGGTGACGACTACGACAGCGGGCTACAACGACGTCGGCGCCTTTACCCTTCAACTGCAAGACAGCACCTTTGCCGCGGTCGACAGCGGCGACGGCACACCCGCGGCGCAGCTCACCGTCTCCTCGACCGCGACCGGCACAGGGCGCTTCGTTCCCGACCGTTTCCTCGTGTCGGCGACTTCGATCACCCCGCGCAGCGATATCGCCTGCCCCGGTTCCAGTTTTACCTACATGAACGAGCGCATGGATGCGTTATTTACCCTGACGGCGGTCAACGCCTCAGGTGCAACCACTACTCGGTATACCGGCAGCCTGGCGCGGCTGGATCTCACCAACCCGTCTTCCTTCAATCTTGGCGCAATCAATAGCGTGGCGTCGCCCACGGTGTTTACCGTCGGCGGCCTCAGCAACCCTCTGAACACTTCGCTGGGATCGAGCGGTACGTGGACTAACGGTGTGGCGAGCATTATCACCGCCGTGATTTCGGTGAGTCGAAACGCGACTGCAAATGGGCCTTTCGACAGCTTTAAGCTGGGCATCGCGCCCTCGGATCCGGACTCGGTTGCGCTTGACCCGGCCGCGCTCAACTTGGACGCGGACAACGACAGCATCAACGAGCGCGCCCTCGTGGGGGCCACGGCAGTGCGCTTCGGACGCCTGCGCGTTCTCAATTCCGTCGGCTCGGAAAAACTCGACCTGCAGCTGCCGATGCGTGCCGAGTATTTTTCGGGTGGCGGCTTCGTCATAAACCCCTCGGATAGCTGCACCAGCATTGTGCCGGGGAACATTTCGCTCGGGAATTACACCCCCCCTGGATTTTCGGGGAACATGAATGCAACACACATCAGTGTGAGCGGCGCATTCGGGAGCGGCGCGGCCACCTTGACCCTCACCAAGCCGAGTCCCACGGCCAGCGGCAGCGTGGACGCCACGGTCAATCTCGGCGCTGCCGGAATGAGCTACCTTCTGGGCAGTTGGACGGGCTCGGCATTCACTGAAAATCCCACCGCGCGGGCGAGTTTCGGGACGTTCGGCACCGGCGTGCCGAGCCAGTTCATCTTTTTCCGCGAAAACTTCTAGTCTTAAGTTGGGCGTCCCAAGGAAATTGGGACTCGGCCCGATTGTAAGAGGCTGATGAAACGAGGATTTATGCCTCGAGCCTGGTGATTGAGGCCGCGCGGGCGAGCGGGTTTGGAGCGCAGCGAGCCGGGCAATCCTGTGCGGTATCTGAAAAAGCCATTTGACAACAATATCTTATTCGTTTAAGTTCAAGTTCTTTTTGATAATGAGGCGCGGTCTGTGCCTTTGAACTGGTTCAGAAAGGCCGCAAGAGAGCCCGGCTGGATGGCGGTATCGATCGCCGACGAGGACATCGGCTTTGTGCACGGCCAGTTCATGCCCAAAAGCAGGCCGGTGGTGCACCGTTGCGCCTTGCAGCGCATCGAGGCGGTCGGCAGCGTCGAGGCCGGGTTCAAGGACGAGTCGCTCGGCCGATACGACTGCGTCACCCTGCTCAAGCCCGGCGACTATCAGATGCTGCTGGTCGAAGCCCCCAACGTGCCGCGCGAAGAGCTGAGGTCGGCGATCCGCTGGCGCGTCAAGGAGCTGCTCGACTACCACGTCGAGGACGCGATGATCGACGTGCTCGACATTCCCCCGCCGGCGGAGACGCCGGGGCGCGCGCATTCCATGTTCGCCGTTGCCGCGCGCAACGAAGTCATCCAGAACACTATTCGCCGGTTCGAGCAAGCGCAGGTGCCGCTCTCGGTGATCGACATTCCCGAAACGGCGCAGCGCAACGTGGCCGCGCTTTACGAGGAAGAAGGCCGTGCGATTGCGCTGCTGTATTTCGACTCGGCGGAAGGGCTGCTCACGATCAACTATCGCACCGAGCTGTACATGGCGCGGCGTATCGACATCGGCGTTGCGCAAATCGCCGGGGCGTCGGACTCGGACGCACAAGCCGAGCTGCTCGGGCGGGTGCTGCTCGAGGTGCAGCGGACTTTCGACCACTTCGAGCGCCAGTATCCGGAGGTCGGGATATCGGCCTTGTTGCTCGCCCCCGAACCGCGGGAGAGCGGCCTGCTCGATTATCTGGCGGACAATCTCGGGCTTCCGGTGCGCTCCGTGGATCTCCAAGAAGTCATCGAATTCGACCGGGACGCGAAGCTCGACGTCGCGCAGCAGTGGCGTTTGTTCCACCTGGTGGGGACGTCCCTGCGGTACGAAACGAGGGCGTTATGAGCCAGCAGCTCAATCTGTTCAACCCGCTGTTCCTCAGGCAGAAGAAATACTTTTCTGCGAACACGATGGTGCAGGCGCTGGCGCTCATCGCAGGCGGCATGGCGGTTTTCTACGGCGTGCTGGCGTTCCAGGTGTCGTCGCTGCAAAAACAGCGCGACGCGACGGCGGCGCAGCTCGGCGAGGTCCAGGCGCAGCTGGTGAGATTCGGCGGCGTCGGCGGGAAGGCGGGCAGCCCAGCGCTGGTAGATGAAGTGGCCCGCCTTGAAGCGCAGGTCAGATCCCGCGAGGAAGTGCTCGGCAGCATCGAGGACACGAGCGCCCTCGGCAACACGCGCGGCTATTCTCCCTACCTGGCGGCGCTGGCGCGCCGCACGGTCAGCGGTCTCTGGGTCACCGGGCTGAGCGTCTCGGGCGCGGGAGAGGAGCTCTCCATCCAAGGCCGCGTTCTGCGGCCCGAGATCCTGCCCGGCTACATCAGGCAGCTCAATCGCGAAGAGGTGCTGCGCGGCAAGTCGATTTCGGAGCTGCGCATGACCGCCCGCGAGGAACGCCCCGAAGTCGCCGCGAAGGATGCGGGTGCGCCCCGCCGCTACGTCGAGTTTGTCCTGGCGGCGCGGCCCGCCGACTCGCCTGCGGGAGGTGCGCGGTGAAGAAGCTGTGGCAGAAATACGCCGATCGCATCGACGGCACCAGCCTTCGCGAGCGCGCGCTGATTTTTTTCGCCGCGGCTTTCGTGACTGTTGCGATGGTCCAGGTTTTCCTGGTTGCTCCCATGCAGGAAAAGCAGCGACGTTTGACGCGGGACCTGGGCCAGTCGCAATCGCAGATCAGGACTCTCAGCGAGCAGACTCAGAGTTTCGTGCGTTCCCGCGCGGAAGACCCGGACGTCCAAAACCGGCGCAAGCTCGAGCAGCTGAAGCGCCGCCTGGCGGAGTTGGACAGAGCGATGCAGGGTCAGCAGGCGCGGTTCATAGACCCGCGGCGCATCGCCGGATTGCTCGAGGAACTGCTTACGCGCAACCGCCGGCTGCAGCTGGTCGGTTTGAAGTCGCTGCCGGTCAGCAACCTGATGCAGGCGGACGCGGCAAAAGCGGCAGACCCGAAAGCGGCCAAACCCGCCGCCGAGCGCGCTATTTACAAGCACGGCGTTGAATTGACGGTCAAAGGGCCGTACCTCGATCTGCTCGCCTACTTGCGCGAACTCGAGCGTCTCCCGGTACAGATGTTCTGGAGCCGCATGGATCTGACTGCCGTCGCATATCCGGACTCGACGCTGAAGCTGGTCGTATTCACGCTCAGCCTCGACCCCGCTTGGATGGTGGTATGAAGCGCCCGCTCGCCTTGCTCGGGCTGCTCGGCTGGCTCATCGCCGCGGGCGGCGCTGGGGCGCAGGCGCTCTCCGACCCGACGCGGCCGCCGAACGCAGCCGCCGAACGGGGGGATGCCCCAAGCGCCGCCGTCGGGCCCGTGCTGCAGTCGATCTTGTTCGCGCGCGACCGCCAGTACGCGGTCATCGACGGGCAGCAGGTGCGCCTGGGCGAAAAATTCCGCAACGCGACGCTGGTCGACCTGACCGTGTCGGAGGCCACGCTGAGAAGCGGAGATGCGACGACGGTATTGAGGCTCTATCCCGAGGTCCGGAAAGCCCCGGGCAGGCCCGGGGGACGGTCGTCAACGACCGGCACTGAAGAAGGGGACCGGAAATGAATACGAGAATCGCTGTCACGCTGTCGTTTCTCCTGAGCGGCTGCGCAGCTCCCGGCCATGGGCCGTTCAATGTGGACGACAGAATCTCCGACGAGCTCGCGCGCGCCGCCGAGCGGCTGCAAACGCCATCGGACGCCTCGCGGGTGCAAGAGGCTCTGCTGCCGCCGTTGAGGGTCGAAATTCCGGCAGTCCCAGGGCAACCGATCGAGCCGCGTTTCGACCTCGCCGTCAACAATGCTCCGGCGAAGCAGGTGTTCATGTCGATCGTCTCGGGCACGCGTTACAGCATGCTGGTGCACCCGGATGTCGCGGGCGCGATCTCCGTCAACCTCAAGGACGTCACCATTCAGGAAGCGCTGGAGTCGATTCGCGAGATCTACGGCTACGAATACAGGATCGACGGCACCCGGATCTACATCCAGCCCGCCGGCATCCAGACGCGCGTATTCCGCGTCAATTATCTGGTCGGCCAGCGCATCGGCAGGAGCGATATACGCGTCACCTCCGGCTCGGTCACCGACACGCCCGTCACGGGAGTACCGGGCGCCCCGGGAGCGCCCGGAGCTGCCCCGGTCACCGGATCCGGGGTGCTCCCCGGGGTGCTCGACAGCAGCCGCATCCAGACGCAGACGAGGAGCGACTTCTGGGAGGACCTCAAGCAGACCTTGCAATCGATCATCGGCACTGCGGGCGGACGCAGCGTGGTCGTGAATCCGCAGGCCGGCGTGGTGGTGGTGCGCGCCATGCCCCCGGAATTGCGCAATGTCGAGGCCTACCTCAGAGCGATCCGGGCCTCGGTGGAGCGGCAGGTGATGCTCGAAGCCAAAATCGTCGAGGTGACTTTGAGCGAGCAATTCCAGGCGGGAGTGAACTGGGCGCTCTTCTCCACCAACCGCAAGGCGAGCGGCGGCCTGTTGAATCCGAACACCACGCTGGGAACCACGGGCCCGCTCTCGACGGGATCGGGGCCTACCCTCTCCCCGGGCACGCTCACCGCCGACGTGGCGGCGGCAAATCTCGCGACGAGCGGTGTGACCGGCACCCTGATCTCCGGCACCCCGGGCGGCTCGCTGCTGGGACTCGCGTTTCAGACGCAGAATTTCGGGGCGCTCCTCCAGTTTCTGGACACGCAGGGCCTGGTGCAGGTTTTGTCCAGCCCGCGCATCGCGACCTTGAACAACCAGAAGGCGGTCCTCAAGGTCGGCACCGACGAGTTTTTCCTCACCAACATCGCGGGCGGAACGACCACGGGAGGAGTGGTCGCAACGGGGACGTCGACCACGTTCCCGACGCTGACGCTGAGGCCGTTTTTCTCCGGGGTCGCGCTGGATGTCACGCCGCAAATCGACGAAGGATCCAATATCATCCTTCACATCCATCCGTCGGTGAGCGACGTGCAGCAGGACAACCGGCAGATCAACCTCGGCATCGTGTTCGGCGGCGCAGTGACGCTCCCGCTCGCGCGCAGCACCGTGAGCGAGACCGACAGCATCGTCAAAGTCGGCGACGGCAACATCGTCGCGATCGGCGGTCTCATGAAGGTCGATGTGGATGAGGAGCGCTCGGGTGTCCCGGGCGTGCAGGACCTGCCCGCAGTCGGAAACCTGTTCCGGAGCCGCAGCAGGACATCGGTGAAGAAGGAACTCGTTATCCTGATCAAGCCGACCGTGATTCTGGGCGATTACGACTCGAGCGGCGAGATTCGCCAGGCGCGCGAGCGGATCATGAACTTCGGTCCGCCCGTGGCGACGCCGACACGGAAAAACTAGGGCGATGCTCTACGTTTCCTATTTCGGCTTGCGCGAGCCGCCGTTCGGGATCACTCCCGACACGAGCTTTTTCTACGCCTGCTCGAGCAGCCAGGAAGCGCTCAATACGCTGATGGTCGCCGTCACCAACGGCGAGGGCTTCATCAAGATCACCGGCGAAGTGGGCACGGGCAAAACTCTTCTGTGCCGAAAATTCCTCGCGACCCTCGAGGACGACTTGGCAAGCGCCTACATACCCAATCCCAATCTCGAGCCCCGGACGCTGCTGCTCGCGCTCGCCGAGGAGCTGGGGGTAAAGCTGGACAGCAGCCTCGACCAGCATCGTCTGCTCAAGGCGCTGACCTTGGCGCTGCTCGATTTCGCCCGCCGGAAAAAACGCGTCGTCGTATGCCTGGACGAGGCGCAGGCGATGCCGCTTGAGTCGCTCGAAACGCTGCGGCTGCTGACGAACCTCGAGACCGAAAAGCGCAAGCTCGCTCAAGTGATCCTGTTCGGTCAACCCGAGCTCGACAAGCGCCTTGCGCACGACTCGGTCCGGCAGCTGCGTCAGCGGGTCACCTTTCAGCACCATCTCGGCACCCTGACGCGCGAGGAGACCGGCCATTACCTCGCCCATCGCCTCGCGGTCGCAGGTTACTCCGGCGAGCGGGTATTCGCGCCCGCTGCAGTCGGGACGATTTACCGCACGAGCCGAGGCGTGCCGCGACTCATCAACATTCTCGCCAACAAGGCGATGATGCTCGCCTACGGAGAGGGCTCGCGCAAGGTGAACGCCGGGCACGCGCGCGCCGCCGCCGCCGATACACCGTCCTCGTTCGCCCTGTGGCGCGCCTGGCTGTGGCTGGCGCTCGCCTGCGTCGCCTTCTCGAGCATCGGTTGGATGATCCTGCGATGAGCTTGATCAACAAGATGCTGCAGGAGCTCGACAAGCGCCACGCCCCGCAGGGCGGGATGGGCGCGGGGGGATCCGCCGCAAGTCTCGCGCAGCACGTGCGGCCGGTCACGCCCCCAAAAATCGGTTCGGATTTTTTCTGGCGCCTCGTGGCCGTCATCATGCTCGTCGCGGCCGGCTGGATCGCGTGGCTGGTGTGGCAGCTGCTGCCGCATCCCATCATCACCGCTTTGACCGAGCGGGCCACAAGGGAGAGGGCGAGCGCCTCCAAAGAGGCTGCTTCGCCAGCCGGCATTCAGGCTGCTGCTGCGCGTCAAGCGGCGACCGCGTCATCTGCGGAGCAGGTCGCGACCGCACCCTCGACGCGAACGCCACAGGCGGAACCGGCAAAACCGGACATGCTGCGGCTTGCGACCGAATTGACTACTCCGATCCCGTCGCGCCGGGTGAAGCGGTCCTCATCGAGGCCGGGACCCAGGAAGCCCGCAGCGGTCGCGAGCATGCCTCCGGTTTCGAGCGACATCGACCGACGCGTGAGCATCACGCCGCGCGAGGGCGCCGCTGAGAGCGAGTTTCGCCGCGCGGTGAGTCTCGTCAATCAAGGGCGCATCGCCGAGGGCATGTACGGCTTCCGGGCCGCCCTGAAAATCGATCCCGGGCACCCGGCGGCGCGCCAGACCCTGATTGCTCTTTTGCTCGAGGCCAAGCGCGTGAACGAAGCGGCCACGGTTATCGAGCAGGGGCTCGCCCTGAACGCGGCGAACGCAGGCTACGCCATGCTGCTCGCGCGTATCATGGTCGAGCGCAGGGATATTCCGGGGGCGCTCGCCTTGCTGCAGAAGCACGCGGCGGCCGGCGGCTCGAATCCCGACTATCGCGCTTTCACCGCGGCGCTGTACCAGCGGCTCGACCGGCATAGGGAAGCGATCGACGAATACCGGACCGCGCTCGGTCTTGCGCCGTCCGCCGGTGTCTGGTGGGTGGGAGTGGGAATCTCGTATCAAGCCGTCGAGCGGCCCCAGGATGCCCTCGAAGCATTCAAGCGCGCCAAGGCAGCCGGCAGCCTCGCCCCCGAAGTGGCCAGCTTCGTCGATCAGCGGCTCAAGCAACTGCAATAGCCCCCGCAGCAAAGTTGTCGCGGTCGCCAGCCGCGTGCTGGTCGTATCGCTGCGGCAGACGCGCACGCACCCGCACAGCGAATTCGTGCTAGCTTTTCGCGCAGGAGGCGGGCGATGCAGGACCGCTATCGCGAAGTGTACGACGGCTTCAAATGGGAAGTTCCGCAGCGTTTCAACCTGGGCGTGGCCTGCTGCGGCCGGCATGCGCACGACCGTCACCGCATCGCGCTGTATTGGGAGGACGAGCTCGGGGCGGCCGGGACGTACACGTTTCGGAATCTGCAGCAGCAGGCGAACCGCCTCTCGAATGCGCTCATCGCCCTCGGGGTAAGGCGCGGCGATCGGGTCGGCCTCATTCTGCCGCAGCGACCCGAAACGGCGATCGCGCACATCGCTTGCTGCCAGATGGGCGCGGTGGCGATGCCGCTTTCGGTGCTGTTCGGTCCCGAGGCGCTCGAGTACCGTCTGCAGGACAGCGAGACTGTCGCGGCGCTCGTCGATCCGGCGTCGCTGCCGAACCTCGCCTCGATACGCGACCGGCTGCCGTCGTTGAAGCATGTGATCGGCGTGGCGGGCGCGGGCGAGTCCTGGGCGCGGTCTTGGGACGGGCTGCTCGAAAAAGCCTCGGCGGATTTCACCCCGGTCGATACGGCGGCGTCCGACCCGGCGCTGCTTATCTACACCAGCGGCACGACCGGCCCGCCCAAGGGCGCTCTCATGCCGCAGCGCGTGCTGCTCGGCAACATTCCCGGCTTCGTGCACTCGCACGATATTTTTCCGCAGACGGGCGATCTGTTCTGGTCGCCGGCCGACTGGGCCTGGACGGGCGGGCTGATGGATGCACTGCTTCCGGCCTGGTATTTCGGTTGCCCGATGCTCGGCTACCGCGGCCGCTTCGATCCGGAAAGAGCGTTCTGGCTGATGGAGAAATACGGCGTGCGCAACACGTTTCTGTTTCCGACCGCGTTGAAGATGATGATGAAGGCGGTGCCTCATCCGAGAAAGCGCTACGGCTTGACGCTGCGCTCGATCATGAGCGCCGGCGAGTCGGTGGGCGAGACGGTCTTCGCCTGGAGCCGCGAGGCGCTCGGGACCACCGTCAACGAGATGTTCGGCCAAACCGAGATCAACTACATCGTCGGCAACTCGCATACGCTGTGGCCGGCGAAGCCGGGCTCGATCGGCAGGCCGTATCCGGGCCACCGCGTCAGTTGCATCGACGATGCGGGAAATGAAGTTCCGGCGGGCGAAATCGGGGAAGTGGCGGCTTGGGACGAGGGCAATCCGGTTTTCTTCCTCGAGTACTGGAAGAATCCGGAAGCGACGCGAAAGAAATACACGGGCAAGTGGTGCCGTACCGGAGATCTCGCCAAGCGCGACGCGGACGGTGACTTCTGGTACCAGGGCCGCGCCGACGACATGTTCAAGAGCGCCGGCTATCGCATCGGCCCCTCCGAAATCGAGAACTGCCTGGTCAAGCATCCTGCCGTTGCCAACGCGGCAGTGGTGGGCAGCCCCGACCCGGAGCGCACCAACGTCGTAAAAGCCTTCATCGTGCTCACCCCCGATTACCGTCCCTCCGCCGAGCTGGAAGCGGAGCTGCAGCAACACGTGCGCGGAAAGCTCGCCCCCTACGAGTATCCCAAGGAGATCGAGTTCATAGACAGCCTGCCGATGACCACCACCGGCAAGGTGCAGCGAAGAGTGCTGCGGCTTCGCGAAGAGGAGCGCAAGAAGGCACGGCGTTGACCCGTCGCGCTTCCTCCCCTATGCTTTGCCGGGGCGGGCAGTGCCGCGAATGTCGAAATGAAGCTCTATACCTTCTTCCGGTCGTCCGCGTCGTTTCGGGTCCGCATCGCGCTGAACCACAAGGGGCTCAAGTACGAGCCCGCCGGCGTGAACCTGCCCAAGGGAGAACACCTCGATTCCGACTACAAGTCGATCAATGCGCAGGGCCTCGTTCCGGCGCTGGAGGACGAGGGTCACATCCTGACCCAGTCGCTCGCGATCATGGAGTATCTCGACGAGGTTCACCCGGGGCCAAAGCTCCTGCCCGTCGATCCACTCGACCGGGCGTACGTGCGCGCCTTATCGCAGATCATCGCCTGCGAGATCCATCCGCTCAACAACCTGCGCACGCGGAAATACATCAGCAAGACGTACAAGCTCGACGAGGAGGGCGTAAACAACTGGTACCGCCATTGGATCGCCGAAGGCTTCCAAATGATGGAATCGTTTCTCGCGCGGGAGCGAAAGCACGGAAAGTATTGCTACCGCGATCAGGTCACCATGGCCGATTGCTGCCTGGTGCCGCAGGTGTTCAACGCAATTGCCTACAAGTGCGACCTCCAACCTTATCCAACGGTGACGCGCATACACGAAACGTGCATGAAGCTCGACGCCTTTCTCGAAGCCCAGCCTTCCAGGCAGCCGGATGCTGCGTGATCGTGGCGCCCCGAACACGAATCGAACGTGCGACCTGCCCCTTAGGAGGGGGCTGCTCTATCCACTGAGCTACCGGGGCGCGGGCAAGGCGGGATTTTACGCGAACCCCACCGCGCATGGCGTTGCGCTCCGGTTGCGTAACTGCTAGTTTCCCGCTACGAGCGTGGCGCGAATAGGCTAGGCGTATGCAGCAAGCCGCACACAAGGAGCCGGCGCGCCATCCCGAGGTGATAGCAACGGTCACGCGGGACGGCGCGCGCACGGTACAGCTTTTGGGCGCTTGGGACGTGCGGGCGCTCGAATCGGACGCACGCACGCTTCAGGCGGCGCTTCAGGACGCGGCCCGCGTGAGCGAAGCGCGCTGGGACTTGTCGCAAGTTCAGCGGTTCGACCACATCGGCGCGCTGCTCGTATGGCGAGCCTGGGGCAGGTGCCGGCCGAACGACCTTCTGCTCCGGCGCGAGGACGAGGTATTTTTCGGGGATTGCGAAACTGCGGGCGCTGCCGGGCGCTCGACGCAGCGGTTCGATCCTCTTGCGCCCGTCATCGCGCTCGGGACGATTGCGCTGACCGTTTTACGGCACGCTCTCCAAATAATTCAGCTGTTCGGCCAGCTGCTCATCGATGCACTGACCGTGATTCGACAGCCCTTGCTCAGACCCAGGCGCGAGTTTTTCGCCGGGATCTACCGCATCGGCGCGCAGGCGCTCGGAATCACGGCCATGGTCGGATTTCTCATCGGCGTGGTGCTGAGCTATCTGTCGGCGGAGCAGTTACGCCTGTACGGCGCCGATACTTTCATCATCAATATCCTCGGCGTCGGCATCATTCGCGAGCTCGGGCCCGTCGTATGCTCGGTGCTGGTCGCGGGCCGCTCCGGCTCCGCGATGACGGCCCAGCTCGGCGTGATGCGGGTCACCGAGGAGCTGGATGCGCTCTCTGTGATGGGCATCTCTCACAGCTTGCGGTTGATACTGCCCAAGATGGCGGCGATTGCGGTAGCGCTGCCGCTGCTGGTTCTGTGGACGTCGGCTGTTGCTCTGTTGGGCGGCGCGGTGTCGGCCAAACTCGAGCTCGGCATGAGCATCGTCCAGTTTTTTGCCGGACTGCCTGCCGCGGTTCCCGGAGTCAATTTGTGGCTCGGCGTCGGCAAAGGCGTGGTGTTCGGTCTGCTCATCGCGCTCATCGCCTGTCATTTCGGGCTGCGCATCCAGCCGAACACCGAGAGCCTTGCCGCGGGGACGACCCGATCGGTGGTCACTTCCATCACCGCGGTGATCATCGCCGACGCGATCTTCGCAGTTATCTTTTCAGACGTGGGCTGGCGCTGAGATGGACGGCGATCCGGTCGTCGAAGTGAAAGGCCTCTGGACCGTGTTCGGCGACAATGTGGTCCACCGCGACTTGAGTCTGTCGGTGATGCCCGGTGAAGTGGTGTCCCTGGTGGGCGGCTCGGGGAGCGGCAAGACGACCCTGCTGCGCCAGATGCTGGGACTCGAGCGGCCGCGTCGCGGCAGCATCAGCGTGTTCGGCGTTCCTTTGCGAAGTTCCGATGCCGAGCTGCTGAAAGGAATTCGCGAGCGCTGGGGCGTGCTGTTCCAGCACGGCGCTCTCTACAGCGCGCTCAGCGTTTTCGACAACATTGCGCTGCCGCTGCGCGAGCTGCACGCTTTCGACGAGGATTTCATTCGAGACCTGGTGATGCTCAAGCTCGACACCGTCGGAATCGAGCGCCGGCATTCGGTGAGCATGCCGGCCGACCTGTCCGGCGGCATGGTGAAGCGCGTCGCGCTCGCCCGAGCCCTGGTGCTCGATCCCGAACTCGTGTTCCTGGATGAGCCCACCGCCGGGCTCGATCCGGACCTCAGCCAGGTGTTGGTCGAGCTGATTCGCAGCCTGCACCTCAAGCTCAACTTCACCGTGGTCATGGCGACGCACGACCTCGACACGCTGGTGTCCGTCTCCGATCGCATCGCCGTGCTCGCCGATCAGCGGGTGCTGATATGCAGCAGGTTGAGCGAAGTGGTGCAGTTCGACCATCCATTCATCCGGAATTTTTTTCTCGGCGAGCGGGGTTTGCGCGCGCTGTCCGCCGCGCCGCAACTCGTGCCGCAGCCGCACTGAGAAGGAGAAATCGTGGAAAACCGCGCGCACGCTCTTGCAGCAGGCTTGTTCACCTTGGTGCTCGCCGCCACCCTTGTAGCGGCAGGCGTCTGGTTCCGCAAGGACAACATCAGGCTCGCGCATTACATGGTCACCACAACGACCTCCGTCGCCGGGCTCAAGCCCGAAGCGTCGGTGCAGTACCGCGGGGTCGAAGTGGGACACGTCGAGTCGATCAGGATCGAGCCGGGCGTGTCCGGACGCATCAACATCCGGATCGGAGTGCAGGAGGACACTCCCGTTACGGAAAGCACTTACGCCCAACTCGGCTACCAAGGCGTAACCGGGCTCGCCTACGTGTCGCTGAACGATGACGGCTCGTCCACCGAGATTCTCAAGGCCGCAGGCCGCGAGCCGCCCCGCATCAGCATGCGGCCCTCGCTTTTTGACTCGGGCCTCGACTTGCTGACGGCGGTGAGCGAGCTGACCGGCCGGATGAACGACCTGCTTGACGAGGACAACCGGCAGCTCGTCAAGCGCACCCTGACCGGGATCGAGCAGGCCTCGCGCAGCACTTCGGCCCTCGCAAAACGACTGGACCCCGGCGCCGCGGAGGTTCCGGCGCTGATGGTGGAAGTGCGCGGTGCCGCGGCGAGGGCCGAAAAACTGATGGCGAAGCTGGAGGAGCGCGTTGGTGCTCTCGACCGGATGGCGGCGGGCCTCGAAAACGTGGGCAGCGCCGCGCGCTCGTTCAACGATGAAACCCTGCCGCGCGTCAACGCGCTGGTCGAGCAGCTCAACCGCGACACCCGGGCGCTCGACCGAGTGTTGAGCACGCTGGGAGACAATCCGCAGAGCTTGCTGTTCGGCGCTCAGCGGGGAAAACCCGGTCCGGGCGAGCCCGGTTTCTCGGACGGAGGGCGATGAGCGATGGCGCGCGCGTTCGGCGCGGTTGCGGCATTTGCGCTGGCTCTCGCCGGCGCAGCGTGCAGCATCGCCCCCGTTTCCGGGGGCGTGATCGCGAACTACGACTTCGGTCCGGCGCCGGCGGCGACGCCGACGCAGCCCCTGCGCCAAGTGCTGCTGGTCTACGATGTCGTTGCCCCGGCCTGGCTGGATTCGTCCTTTATCCGTTACCGGCTCGCCTACCAGGACGCGGCGCGCCCGCAAGCCTATGCGGACAGCCGCTGGGTGATGTCTCCGGCGGCCCTGCTGACCGGGCGCCTGCGCGGGCAGCTCGCCGCCTCCGGCGGCGCCGGCATCGTTCGGCCCGGCGACGGTGCGCGCGACCAATACGCCCTTCGGGTCGAACTGGACGAGTTCACGCAGATTTTCGATGCGCCGGGTAAAAGCCGCGCGGTCGTGCGCGTTCGCGCTTCGATGCTCGGCAATCGGAGCCTTCTCGCGCAACGGGAGTTCAGCGTCGAGCGCCACGTGGAGACGCCTGACGCGGAAGGGGGCGTGCGCGCGCTCATCGAAGCCAGCGACGAGGCCATCGGTCAGCTCGTCGAATGGGCCGTGCAGCAGGTGAAAGACTGAACCCGCCGTTTTTGGGATAAAATAAAATCCTGGCCTTCGCGGGTTCGGAAAATGACGCTTCATCCCAGGCTGCTTTCGGCGATCGGATTGACCGTGTTGACGGTTGTCGTACTGCTCGCCTTGGGCGCTTACTTCGGTCCGGCGATGTTGATCGACTTCGCCAACCTTCTTCTCTGCAGTTAGAATTCGGAGATCAGGATCAAGGATTCAGGATCCTGATTCCTGAATCCCGCGTCTCGTGCCGGATTTTCCCGACGTTATCGAGTTCTGGTTCGGTTCACCGGAATCGCCCGAACGCGGCCGGCCGCGCAAGGTCTGGTTCAAGAAATCGGAAGCGCTCGACGCTGAAATCCGCCGCCGCTTTCTCGGAGATTGGGAGCGCGCGAGCCGCGGCGAGCTCGGCGCTTGGGCCGCGACCCCGCTCGCGGCGCTCGCTCGGGTGATCGTGCTCGACCAATTTCCCCGCAACATGTTTCGCGGCACGGCGCGCGCGTTTTCGAGCGATTCCCTCGCTCTAGCCGCGGCGAAGAGCATCGTCGAGCGGGGTTTCGATCGGGTGCTGCTGCCGGCCGGGCGATTGTTCGTCTATTTGCCCTTCGAGCATGCCGAGGAGCTCGATGCGCAGCGCCGCTCTCTCGCCCTGTTCGAGGCGCTCCGCGCAGACGCGCCCGACGAGGACAACACCGGGTATGCGAGGCGCCACCACGACATCATCGCCCGCTTCGGCCGCTTTCCCCACCGCAACGCCATCCTCGGGCGCTATTCCACCGCCGAGGAGATCGAGTTTCTCAAGCAGCCCGGTTCTTCGTTTTGAAAGGATCCGCAGCGACGAAGGATGCGCCGCTCACGCGGCGAGCTTGGTCGGAATGGTGACCTCGGAATGCAGCGTCCGGTGCACCGGGCACTTGTTCGCGATCTCGAGCAGCTTCTGGCGCTGCGTGTCGTCCAGATTGCCCTCGAGGTGTATCAGCCGCTCGATGCGGTCGATCCTGCCTTCCTTGGTTTCGCAATCGGCGCAGTCGGCGGCGTGGATCTTCTCGTGCTTCAGCTCGACGCTGGTGCGCTCGAGCGGAATGCCCTTCAGATCGGCGTACATGCGCAGCGTAATAGCCGTGCACGCGCCCAGGCTCGCGCACAGCAGGTCGTAGGGCGAAAGCCCGGTGTCCATGCCGCCTGCCGCGACCGGCTCGTCGGCGCGGATGACATGCCTGCCGACGAAGACCCGGTTTGTGAACTTGCCTTCGCGCGTCTCGCGCACCAGGACCTTGCCTTGCGGCGCCACGGGAAGCTCTGCGGGATTCGTTTGCAGGTAGCGCTCGGCCCAGGCGGCGAGCAGATGGCCGGCGTATATTGCGTCCTCGCGGCGCGAGATCAGATGGTCCGCGGGGTCGAGCGAAACGAAGCTCTTCGGGTGCTTGGCCGCCGTGAAAATCCTTGCGGCGTTGTCGATGTTGACGATGGTGTCGCGCGGAGAATGCATCACCATGAGGGCTTTTCCCAGCTGCGCGACCGCGTCGCCGAGCTTCTGTCCCTGAATGTCGTCGAGGAACTGCTTCTTGATCCGGAAAGCGCGGCCCGCGATTTCGACTTGCGCTTCGCCCTCGCTGTCGACCGTCCCCAGCGAGCCTTGGAGGAGGTGCAGGATGTGGCCCGGATCGAAGGGCGAGCCGATCGTCGCGACGGCGACGGCCTCCGGGATCCTGGACGCGGCGGCGAGCACCGCCGCGCCTCCCAGGCTGTGGCCGATCAGGATCGCCGGGGCGCGGTGGTTCCTGCGCAGATAGTCGGCCGCGGCGACGAGGTCGCCGACGTTGGAGGAGAAATTGGTATTGGCGAACTCGCCTTCGCTGCCGCCGAGCCCCGTGAAATCGAAGCGCAAGGCGGCGATGCCGCGCTCGGCGAGCGCGGCGCTGATGTAGGCCGCCGCCTTCGAGTCCTTGGAGCAGGTGAAACAGTGAGCGAAAAGGGCGTAGGCGAGCGGCGCTTCCGCCGGCGCGTCGAGGCGCGCCGCAAGCGTCGCGCCGAGCGCCCCGGCAAAGCCGACCGATTGACTGTAAGGTGCCATGCGAGCTCCTGGGGGAATTTCCGGATGCAGTGTGCTACAAAGCGCGCCTGCGACGCCAGCCTTCCGCCCGCGAGCCAAGCGATAATGCGAGCCTCATGGCCGCGCCCGCTCACGAAATCGATACGCCTTCGCCGTGGGTCTGCCGCTGGGCCGGCCTGATACGGCCGGGCGGGCGCGTGCTCGACGTTGCCTGTGGTCACGGCCGCCATCTGCGCTATTTGCGCAGCCGAGGCCACGCGATGGTCGGGGTGGACCGAGACGAGGCGGTGCTGAAGGCGTTCGAGGGAGCCGAGGGAGTCGAGATTCACGTCGCAGACATCGAAGCGGGGCCTTGGCCCTTTGCCTCCGGCAGCTTCGACGCTGTCGTCGTCGTCAACTATCTGCATCGGCTCCTGTTCCCGACGCTGATCGATGCGCTGCGTCCAGGCGGCGTGCTGATCTACGAAACCTTCGCCCTGGGCAACGAGCGCTATGGCCGGCCGAGCAATCGGAATTTCCTATTGCAACCCAACGAGTTGCTCGAGCGCGCGAAACCCTTGATCGTGCTAGCGTTCGAACAGGGATTCGTTGCGGTTCCAAAGCCGGCCGTGATCCAGCGCATCTGCGCCGTCCGTGACGGCAAGAGTCCGCTGCCGCTGGAGGCGGCCTAGGACGTCAGCCGGGAGCGGGGCGTTTGCGTTAAAATGACGCACTATTTTGGAAGGGGCGAAACAAAATGCTGACCGGATCCATCGTCGCCATCGTCACGCCCATGCAGGACGACGGGCGACTCGATTATCCGCGCTTCAAGGCGCTCATCGATTTCCACGTTGAGCAGGGCACCGACGCCATCGTCGTCGTCGGCACCACCGGCGAATCGCCGACCGTCGATTTCGACGAGCACAAGGAGCTTATCCGCCTCGCGGTCGCGCACGCGCACGGTCGCATTCGTGTCGTTGCCGGCACGGGCGGCAATTCGACCGTGGAAGCGATCGAGCTCACCGAATCGGCAAAAAATGCGGGCGCCGACGCCTGCCTCTCGGTCGTGCCGTATTACAACAAGCCCACGCAGGAAGGCTTGTACCGGCATTTCCGCGCCATCGCCGAGGCGGTGGATATCCCGCAGATCCTGTACAACGTCCCTGGACGCACCGTCGCCGATCTCGCCAACGAGACCACGCTGCGATTGGCGCAGATTCCCAACATCATCGGCATCAAGGACGCCACCGCCAACATCGAGCGCGGTTCGGATCTGCTGCGCCGCGCGCCGAGGGACTTCGCGGTGTATAGCGGCGACGACGCGAGCGGTCTTGCGCTGATGTTCCTGGGCGGGAAAGGCATTATTTCCGTCACCGCCAACGTCGCGCCGCGGTTGATGCACGAGATGTGCGCCGCAGCGCTCGCCGGCGAGCTGAACAAGGCGCGCGAGGCGAACTTCAAGCTGCTCGGCCTGCACACGAAGCTCTTCGTCGAGGCGAATCCGATCCCGGTGAAATGGGCGGTGGCGCAGATGGGACTGATCGGCATGGGCATCCGCCTGCCGCTCACGCCGCTCTCACAGCAATTCCACGAGGTCGTCAGGGAGTCGATGCGCCAGGCGGGCGTCGTGCCGTCGGGCGGCCTGCGCGTCGTCGAGGGCAAAGCGGGATGACCCGGCGCGGCCTTCGCGCCGTTTTTGTGTTGCTGGCAGCGGCGCTGGCGGGGTGCGGCAGCACGCTGCTCGACTCCGCAAAAGTCGAGTACAAGTCTGCAGGGAAACTGCCGCCGCTCGAGGTTCCGCCGGACCTGAGCGCTCCGACGCGCGATGAGCGCTATCAAGTTCCGGACACCAACCCGGCCGGGACGGCGACCTATTCGGCCTACAACGCCGAACGCAGCGGGCCGCGGCAGGTCGGGCCGGCCGATATCCTTCCCGAAGTCGACAAGGTCAGGCTGGAGCGATCGGGCACCGAACGCTGGATCGTGGTGCCGGGACCGCCCGAGAAGGTCTGGCCCAAGGTGAAAGAATTCTGGCAGGAGCTTGGCTTCCTCATCAAAACCGAGGTTCCCGAGGCCGGCGTGATGGAAACCGACTGGGCCGAGAACCGCGCGAAGATCTCGCAGGACGCGATTCGAAATGTGATCGGCGGTCTCCCCGACGGCGCCTACCCTACCGGCGAGCGCGACAAGTTCCGCACGCGCCTGGAACGCGGGTCTCAGCCCGATACGACCGAGATCTACATCAGCCATCGCGGCGTGGTCGAGGTCTATACCAACGCGTACCGCGACAGCACCACATGGCAGCCCATGCCTCCCGATCCCGGCCTCGAAGCCGAATTTCTGCGCAGGCTGATGGTGCGTTTCGGCGTCCGGGACGCGCGCGCACGGGCCCAGCTTGCCGCGCAAACCACGAACGAACGCGCAAAGATCGTCAGCGCCCAGGACGGTGCGGGCACGCTCGAGCTCGCCGAGCCGTTCGACCGCGCCTGGAGGCGCGTGGGACTGGCTCTCGACCGCGTGGGCTTCACGGTCGAGGACCGGGATCGCTCCAAGGGATATTATTTCGTCCGCTACGTCGATCCGGAAGCCGACGCGCAGGACAAGAAGGACGACGGGTTCCTTTCCAAGCTGATGTTCTGGCGCTCGAGCAAGTCGGACGCGAAGGCCGAGCAGTACCGCGTGCTCGTGAAGGACCGTAGCGACGCGAGCGAGGTACGGGTCCTCACCAAGGACGGCAACCCGGACGGCTCCGGTACGGCGCGCAGAATCCTCTCCCTGCTGCAGGAACAGCTGAAATAGCCTCGGATTTTCGCTGATTTTAGGAGCCAGGCGTGCGCTTCGCTTCGCTCGGTAGCGGCAGCCAGGGCAACGCGCTCATCGCCGAGGCCGGCGGCACGCGCGTCATGCTCGACTGCGGCTTCACGTTGCGAGAGACGCTGACGCGCCTGTCGCGGCTCGGCCTGGCGCCCGCGGATCTCGCCGGCATCATCGTCACGCACGAGCATTCGGATCACGGCGACGGCGTTTTTCCCCTTGCGCGACGCTTCGGCATCCCGGTGTGGCTCACGCACGGCACGCTCGCGGCGATGCGCGAGGCCGAGGGCGACGTCGATGAGGGCTCTTCCGTCAATCTGCTCGACTCGGACGGCGCGTTCGCCGTCGGCGAACTGTTCGTGCAATCCTTCACCGTTCCGCACGATGCCCGCGAGCCGGTGCAGTACGTGATCGCCGACGGCGAGCGCCGGGTCGGCGTGCTCACCGACACGGGCCGCTCGACCGCGCATGTCGAGGCCAGCCTGTCGGGTTGCGACGCGCTCGTGCTCGAGTGCAACCACGATCTGGAGATGCTCATGACCGGCGACTATCCGCCCGCGCTGAAGGCGCGCATCGCGGGGCGCCTGGGGCACCTGGACAACGAGGCCTCGGGAGCGCTTCTCGCCGCGCTCGATTGCAGCCGGCTAAAGCATGTGATCGCGGCCCACCTGTCGCAGAAAAACAATACGCCCGCGCTTGCTCGCGCCGCGCTCGCGGCCGCGCTGGGCTGCGAGCCTGGATGGGTGTCGGTCGCGACGCAGGAGGAGGGTTTCGATTGGCGGGAGGTGTAGCTCCTGCTTTTCACAGCCCCGTCGTCGCCGCCGACACCGCCGGCTCCGACGACTCCCATATCTCGTCGAAGCGCTCGCGCATGGGCTGGCATTCCTTCGGATCGTTGAGCACCAGCACGCCGCGCGGCTGCGTCGTCACCGGCCGGCGCACCAGGTGCTCGCCGTCGGCGAGCGCGAAGCAGTCCTGCACCTTGGCCGCGTCGCCCTGAGTCCGGTAGATAAACATTCCGGCCGTGTAGCTTCCAAGCAGCCTGATGAGGCGGGGACAGCGCTTCGTGACGTGCTCGACGTCGTGAAGCGCGATGTAGATGCGGCGGGCGCGGCTCTCCCGCAGAAACCGGGTGAGCGCTTCGATTCGCTCCTCCGAATTCATGTCCAGCTCGGAAAGGTCGGGATCGAATACGCGCAGCTCCCGGCGGGCGAGACCCACCAGTCGGTTGAAGCCCTCGAGATATTCGCCTCGGGTCGCGAGCAGCGTGCGCTGCGGGGTTGCGGCGGCGGGCGCCTCACCCATGACGGTCTCCGATATGAAGCCAGCCCGAAAGATACCAGCCGTGCAGCAGGCGGAAAAGGGTCCGCGGCAGGCGCGCTCGCGGTGGCAGCGTGCGCTCGTCGGCGAGGCGCGCAAGCCAGGGCCGCAAAGGGCTGACCGCCTCGGTCCGCTCGCCGTTCAGGAAAAAGTCCCGGCCCCGGAAGAGCATCCGGGAACGCGGGTCGAGCCGCAGGCCCCGCGCCCAGCAGCGCGCGGCGAACCGGATCGGCGCGCAGGGCCTGCGCGGCCTGGAAAACACGACGCTGGGTTTGGGCTCGGACAGGTATCCGCCGAGAAAGCGCGCCGCCTCCAGCGCGTGCCAGCGGATCTTTCCCGCCGCGGCGGCGACCTGCCGCAGCATTCCGGCGGGAATCTCGGCCGCGTGTCGCGGCGGTTTCATCCCGGGATCGGCGTAAAGGCCCTCGATCCGGACCCTTTCCCCCAGGAAGGCGAGAAACTCGCGCGCAATCTCTTCGTGCGACGGCGCGCGGAACCCGATCGAATACGTGAACGAGGATTCCAGTGCGACGCCCTCGTGCGCCCAGCCGGGAGGGAGATAAAGCATGTCTCCGGGTTCGAGCAGCCACTCCTCTTCCGCGCGGAAGTTGCGGAGGATCCTGAGGGGCGCTTTGGGGTCGAGCTTGCGGTCGCTCTGGGTACTGACCCGCCACCGGCGCAGGCCCGGCCCCTGCAATAGAAACACGTCGTAGGAGTCGAAATGCGGGCCGACACCCCCGCCCTTCGCGGCGTAGCTCACCATGACGTCATCGAGCCTTGCGTAGGGAAGAAAACGGAAACGCCGCAGCAAAGCGTCCGCGGCGGGCAGCTCGAGATTGAGTCCCTGCACCAGTAGCGTCCAGCCCGTCCGCGGCAGGCGCGCCAGCTCGGTGCGTGCGAACGGACCGTGGCGCAGGCGCCACGCGCCGCCGCGTCGTTGCACCAGTCGCGATTCGATTTCATGGCGCGCCGCGAGCGCAAACAATTCAGGCGCTTGCACCACGCCGTTAAAGTGAGGAATCGCGTTGCGGACGAGCAGCGGTTTTTTTTGCCAGAATTGTGACAGGAAGTTTTTTACGCTGAGATCGCCGAGCAGTTGCATTCTCATCGCGGCGATTATAGTCTGTCGCTGCGTCGAACCCGGCGAGGAAACTTGGCTTACGCTCACCAAGCGTCGTTCAGGACTGCAGAAAGCCCGCATAACGCATTGCAGGCGGGGCAGCCTGCGCCGGATTTTTCGCTGCCCGATGCGGACATGGAGACGGTGGACCTCGCGCAATTCCGCGGCAAGAAGAACCTCGTGCTGTATTTCTATCCCAAGGACGGCACGCCGAGCTGCACCCTGCAGGCGACCGATTTCTCCGACCACGAGGACGAATTCGCGCGCTTCGACTGCGTGGTGATCGGGGTGAGCCCCGATGATTGCCTCTGCCACGCGGATTTCCGCGACCAGAACGGGGTCTCGATTCGCCTCCTCGCCGATACCGAAGGCGAGACATGCCGCAAGTACGGGGTGATTCACGAAAAGGAAGCCGGCGGCGAGAAAAAGTCGTGTATCACGCGCTCCACCTTCATCATCGACAAGCAGGGCACAGTGCGGCACGCGCTCTACGGCGTTCAGCCGCGCGGACACGCCGCCGAAGTGCTGAATCTCGTCAAGTCGCTGCGTCAATAGCAGCCCCTTTGCGGATCGCCAGGAACACGGTCGTTTCGCTCGCGGTCGAGCTCTCCGATCTCCGGGGCAACCTGATCCAGCGTTCCGATGAGCCGGTGCAGTATCTGCACGGCGGCTACGGCGGGATCTTCCCGGCGGTCGAGGCCGCCCTCGAGGGCAAGGGAGTCAAGGACCGCGTCGAAGTACGGCTTGAGCCGGAGGACGCTTTCGGCGAGTACGACGAGAATCTGTTGAGAGTCGAGCCGCGCAGCCGCTTTCCCGGGGCGCTCGAGGCCGGCATGCGTTTCGAGGGCGACGCGTTCGGCAGCGATGACGACCGGATCTTCACCGTCACCGACATCGCCGAGGACAAGGTGGTGCTCGACGCCAACCACGCGCTCGCCGGTATGGCGCTCGAGTTTTCCGGCACCGTGGCCGGCGTGCGTCCCGCCACCGGCCGAAATCGAGAGCGGCGCCGCCGACGATCCCGAGTCGGTGATCCTGCGCGTTCTTCCTTAGAAGTATCAGCGCGTAGCCAATTACGCCACGGGGATGAACAGGGAGATCGACATGATCGCTCACTCCTGCGGCTGCCGCCACGCTCGCGAGCTCAGGCGCGAGCACGTGCGCATCGTCCAGACCGCCGGCCACAGCGCCGCGCTCAACATGCTGTATCCCTATCCCGAGCCGAACGCCAAGCGCAAGGCGGCGTAGCGCCAAGGTTTAACCAGCCCCTAAGGGAGACGTCAGTGCGTTTCCGCCGGCACGCCCGCTGTCGGCGCCGTGCTGGCAGCCTGCTTCGAGTGGTCGGCGGCAAGCAGCAGGTACATCGCCGGCACGACGAAGAGGGTGAACAGCGTCCCGATCGCAACGCCGGTGAAGATCACCAACCCCATGTTGAAGCGGCTCACCGCGCCGGCGCCGCTCGCGATGAGCAGTGGAACGACGCCAAGCACCATCGCGCCGGTGGTCATCAGGATCGGGCGGAGTCGGATTCCGGCCGCTTTTTCGACCGATTCGCGCTTCGACCGACCTTGTTTCTGCAAGTTGTTGGCGAATTCGACGATCAGGATGCCGTGCTTGCTGATGAGCCCGATGAGCGTCACGAGCCCCACCTTGGTATAGATATTGAGACTCACCGCGCCGATGTTCAAAGTCCCGAAAAGGTTTACGAAGATGAGCGCCCCGCAGATCGACATCGGCACCGAGATCAGGATGATGACGGGGTCGCGAAAACTCTCGAACTGCGCCGCGAGCGCGAGAAAGATGATGATTAGAGCGAACAAGAGAGTGAAGAGCAGAGCGCTCGATTCCTGCACGTACTGCCGCGACGGCCCTGCGTAGTCCACCGAGTAGCCCTGCGGCAGGGTTCGTGCGGCGAGGTTTTGCATATAGGCGAGCGCGTCGCCCTGGGTGACGCCGATGAACGGCACGCCGGATATCGTGGCCGCGTTCTGCTGCTGGAAGCGGTTGAGCGCTTGCGGAACCGTCTTCGTCGTGATGTGCGCGACCGTAGAAAGCGGGATCGCTTCGCCCGAAGCGGTGCGGATGTAGGTGCCGCGGAGCTGGTCCGCATTCAGGCGGTCCACCTGCTGCACCTGCGGAATGACCTTGTAGGCGCGGTCGTGGAAGCTGAAGTAGTTGACGTAGCCTCCGCCGACGAGCGAAGACAGCGCGCCGCCCACGTCCTTCATGGTGAGCCCGAGCTGCGCCGTCAGCTCGCGGTCGATGACGACTGTCGATTGCGGCAGATCGTAGCGGAGATCGTTGTCGATGAAAAAGAACATGCCGCTTTTTTGTGCTTCCTGGGCGAACCCCGATGCGACGTCGTTCAGCCGCTCGAAGGGGTCGGTGGTCTGGATCACGAACTGCACCGGCAGACCGAATGCGCCCGGAAGAGGCGGCGGCTGGAAGACCGCGGCGCGCAAGCCCGCGATGTGCCCTAGTTCCTGTTGGACAACCGGCAGGAGCGCGGAGGCCGTAGCCTTGCGCTCGCTCCAGGGTTTCAGCACCATGCCGGCGATCGTCTGCCCCGGGATGTCGATTTGAAACACGTGGTCCGTCTCGGGATGTTTGGCGAAAGTCTCGTAG
>WNGH01000741.1_pt1 | contig 29048 bp, 23 predicted proteins | sample 5400631 | NCBI WGS metagenome assembly WNGH01 (sample SAMN13153373, study PRJNA577476) | soil metagenome | isolation source: 115 cm soil or saprolite under Garry oak tree replicate 1 | place: USA:California | collected 2016-06-15
GAGGTGTTCACCAGGTAGGCGGACGGCTTCATCAGCGCCAGCTCCGCCGCGCCGACCAGCCCGACGCTGCGCGGGCTCAGCTTGTAGTGCAGCGTCACCACGTCGGAGGAAGAGAACAGCTCCTCCTTGGAAACCGGCTTGGCGTGCGCCTTCTTGGCCACGTCCGGATCCAGGTTCTGGCTCCAGGCGGCCACCTTCATGCCGAACGCCCGGCCGATCTCCGCCACCCGCCGGCCCTGGTTGCCCAGGCCCACCACGCCGAGCCGCTTGCCGTCCAGGCCGGTGCCGACGGTCTGCTGCCAGCCGCCGCTGACGCCGAGCGCCGCGCCGCCGGCCCGGCCGGCCAGCTTCAGCCGCCGGTCCTCCTCCGGGATGTGCCGGAGCAGCGCGAGGATGAGCCCCCAGGTCAGCTCGGCCGTCGCCGAGGCGACGCCGCCGGTGCCGCACACGGTCACCCCCCGCGCGGCGGTCGCGGCCAGGTCGATCGACGTGTTGGACATGCCCGTGGTGACCAGCAGCCGCAGCCGCGGCAGCTGACCGAGCCGCGCCGCATCGAAAAAAGTCCGCTCCCGCATCGCCACGATCACGTCGTACGGCTCCAGGGCGCTCACCAGCGCTTCCGTCCGCGCGATGTGCTCGGCGAACACGTCGATCTCGGCGAGCGAGCGCACTGCGGACCAGTCGGTGCTGGCCATGGAAACCTGCTGATAGTCATCGAGAATCGCGACCCGCATGGGCTGACACTACCGCGCCGGCCGCCGCGGCGGCGCGCCTGATAACGTCGCCTCGAAGGAGGCCCAATGACCTGGCTGGACACGCTGGCGGAGAAAGCCCTGGCCCGGGAGCTGCCCACCCGCGCCGAGGCCCTGAGAGTCCTGGCGAGCACGGACGACGAGCTGATGGACGTGGTGGCGGCGGCCTTCCGGGTCCGGCTGCGCTACTTCGGCCGCCGGGTCAAGCTGAACTACCTGGTCAACATCAAGAGCGGCCTGTGCCCCGAGGACTGCTTCTACTGCTCGCAGCGGCTCGGCTCGGCGGCGGACGTGCTCAAGTACACCTGGCTCAAGCCGGACGAGGTCATGCAGAGCGCCGAGGCCGGCGTGCAAGCGGGCGCCAAGCGGGTCTGCCTGGTGGCCAGCGGCCGCGGGCCGAACGACGCGGACATCACCCGGGTATCGACCGCCATCAGGGCATTCAAGGCGGAAAACCCCGACGTCGAGGTCTGCGCCTGCCTCGGCCTGCTCGCCGACGGCCAGGCCGAGCGCCTGCGCGAGGCCGGCACCACCGCCTACAACCACAACCTGAACACGGCCGAGGCCAACTACTCCGACATCTGCACCACCCACTCCTACGCCGACCGCGCTGACACGGTGCAGCGGGCCAAGCAGGCCGGCCTGTCTCCCTGCTCCGGCCTGATCGCCGGGATGGGCGAGACCGACGAGGAACTGACCGACGTCGTGTTCGCGCTAAGAGAACTCGATCCGGACTCGGTGCCGGTCAACTTCCTGATCCCGTTCGAGGGCACCCCGCTGGGCGGCGAGTGGGCCCTCACCCCCCAGCGCTGCCTGCGCATCCTGGCCATGGTCCGGTTCACCTGCCCGGACGCCGAGGTCCGGCTGGCCGGCGGCCGCGAGATCCACCTGCGCAGCCTGCAGCCGCTCGCGCTGCACATCGTCAACTCGATCTTCCTCGGCGACTACCTGACCAGCGAGGGCCAGCCCGGCGCCCGGGACCTGGAGATGATCGCCGACGCCGGCTTCACCGTGGAGGGCGCCGGCGAGCGGACCCTGCCGGAGCACCGGCGGGACCTGGTCCGGGTCCGCCGCCGCGGCCCGGGCACCGCGCTGCCCGCCAATGCCTGACCCAGTGGCCAAGGTCCTGGACCAGGGCATCCCTCCCGGCCCCTTGGAAAGTCTTTTTGACCGAACGGGACTGGGTTCCCCGCCCTGGCCCCGCCCTCGTGCCGCGCCCCCCGCAAGCCGCCTCGCATCGCATCGTTACCACTACCTGATTGCGCCTTAAGCCGACACACGCCCTATGTGCTTGGGGGGATCACGGGTTCTCGCTACGTTTGTGATTATGGCGACCCGTGCCCGTAACGGATCTGCCCGCCCGCGCGGCGGGCTAGCCGAGGATGCCCTCGAGTTGCTGAAACAAGACGAGGACGGCGGCAGCCGCCCCCGTGCGAGCTCGGGCAGCCGCACTAGCAGCAGCACCGGCACCACCCGATCGGGCCGCGGCAGTACGACCACCAGGTCTCCCGCCCCGCGGGGCGGGAGCGCCAAGCCAGGGCGAGGTACCCAGCCTCGTTCGGGTCAAAAGAAAAAGAACGCCAAGGGGTCGGCCGGGAAGGGGCGTACGGCGAAGGGCCGTCCGGTCAAAGGGCCTCCGCCCCGCGATCCGGTCGTGATCCTGATCCAGTGGACCGGCCGCATGATCTCGGCCGCCTGGATGCTCGTCGCAGGCGCGGTCGGGTTCGCCGCCCGGGCCGTCGGCCGCGGCGCGCGCGACCTGGACCCGCACCACCGGCGGGATGGCGTGGGGCTGCTCACCCTGGGCGTGGCCATCGTGCTCGGGGCCTCGCTGTGGGGCCGGATGGGCAACGCGGTCGGGCGGGCCATCCACACCGCCGCGACCGACGCGTTCGGCTCGCTCGCCTGGCTGATACCGGTGCTCGCGGTGCTGCTGGCCTGGCGGTTCCTGCGGCACCCGGACCGCAACTCCGAGACCGTCCGGGCCGCGATCGGCTGGACCGCGCTGATGCTCGGCTCGCTCGGCATGATCCATATCGCCAAGGGCACGCCGCACCCGTCCGACGGCGCACGGGCCATGCACCTGGCCGGCGGCTACATCGGCTACGCGGCGGCGGGCCCGCTGGCCGCCGCCCTCACGCCGTGGGTGACCGCGCCGCTGCTCGCGCTGCTGGCCGCGTTCGGCCTCCTGGTCATCTCCGGCACCCCGCTGCACCGGCTGCCGGAACGCCTGGCCGACATGCGGGAGATGTTCGGCCACGGCCGGCCGCGGGCCGGATCCGACGGTGACGGCCTGGAGATCGACGAGGACTACGAGGCCGGCACGGGCGGCACGGTCCGCCGGGCGCGCGGCCAGATCGCCAGGCAGATCAGGCTGCGCCCGGCCCTCGAGGCGGGCGAGCACACCAAGCCCTACGACACGCCGCTGGTCGAGCAGGACAAAAAGCGCGGCAAGGCCGCGGCCGGGGGTTCCCGGGATCCGGGCCGCCCGGACGGCAGTGACGGCCTGATGGAGGCGATCGGCTTCGGCGCGCACGAGGAGTCCGCGCCGCACGACGCGCCCGTGCCGGAACCCGCGCACGAGCCCGTGATCGCCGTGCCGAAGCCCTCGGCGCCGCTGCGGAACCCGGAGCAGCTCACGCTGACCGCCGGCGACGCGGTCGCGTACACGCTGCCGCCGACCGCGCTGCTGCGGCCCGGCTCGGCGCCGAAGCAGCGGACCAGGGCGAACGACATCGTGGTGGCGGCGCTGTCCGAGGTGCTCGAGCAGTTCCAGGTGGACGCGCAGGTCACCGGGTTCAGCCGGGGCCCGACGGTGACCAGGTACGAGATCGAGCTCGGCCCGGCGGTCAAGGTCGAGCGGGTCACCGCGCTGACCAAGAACATCTCCTACGCGGTCAAGAGCGCCGACGTGCGGATCATCTCGCCGATCCCGGGCAAGTCCGCGATCGGCGTGGAGATCCCCAACGCGGACAAGGAAGTCGTCAGCCTGGGCGACGTGCTCAAGTCGCAGGTCGCCCTCAGCGACCACCACCCGATGGTGGTCGGCCTGGGCAAGGACGTCGAGGGCCGGGTGCTGGTCGCCAACCTGGCCAAGATGCCGCACGTGCTGATCGCGGGCGCCACCGGGGCCGGCAAGTCGGTGTGCCTGAACGGGCTGATCACCTCGATCCTGACCCGGGCCACCCCCGATGAGGTGCGGATGATCCTGATCGACCCCAAGCGGGTCGAGCTGACCATCTACGACGGCATCCCGCACCTGATCACGCCGATCATCACCAGCCCGAAGAAGGCGGCCGAGGCGCTCGACTGGGTGGTCGGGGAGATGGAGCGCCGCTACGACGACCTGGCCGCCAGCGGCTTCCGGCACGTGGACGACTTCAACAAGGCGGTCCGGGCGGGCCAGCTCAAGCCGCCGCCCGGCTCCGAGCGGGAGTACCGGCCCTACCCGTACCTGCTGGTCATCGTGGACGAGCTGGCGGACCTGATGATGGTGGCGCCGCGCGACGTCGAGGACGCCGTGGTCCGCATCACCCAGCTCGCCCGGGCGGCCGGCATCCACCTGGTGCTGGCCACCCAGCGGCCCAGCGTGGACGTGGTGACCGGCCTGATCAAGGCCAACGTGCCGTCCCGGCTGGCCTTCTCCACCTCCTCCCTGATGGACTCCCGGGTGATCCTGGACCAGCCGGGCGCGGAGAAGCTGGTCGGGCAGGGCGACGCGCTGTTCCTGCCGATGGGCGCGTCCAAGCCGATCCGGCTGCAGAACGCGTTCGTGTCGGAGAAGGAAATCCGCGACATCGTCGCGCACACCAAGAAGCAGGCCGAGCCGGCCTACCGCGAGGACGTCGCGGCCGCGAAGGAGTCCGGCCGGGAGATCGACTCCGACATCGGCGATGACCTGGACCTGCTCATTCAGGCGGCGGAGCTGGTGATCTCCACCCAGTTCGGGTCCACGTCGATGCTGCAGCGCAAGCTGCGGGTCGGCTTCGCCAAGGCCGGGCGGCTGATGGACCTGCTGGAGAGCCGCAGCATCGTCGGCCCCAGCGAGGGCTCCAAGGCGCGCGACGTGCTGGTCCGGCCGGACGACCTGGAGGCGACGATCGCCTCGCTGGGCGGCGGGTAACCTGGCAGTCCTGGTGATACCAGCGCCGGGCCTGGCGCTGTCTACACTTGGTGACGCCCCCGCACTCCGGGGATTACTAACCGCGACTAACACGAGCCGGAGGCGCCGTGAGCATCGGCGAAGCCCTGGCGGACGCGCGCCGTCAGGCCGGCCTCACCATCACCCAGGTCAGCCACCAGACCCGGATCAGGGAATCGATCATCCGGGACATCGAGCAGAGTGACTTCTCCGCCTGCGGCGGTGACTTCTACGCTCGCGGGCACATCCGCAGCATCGCCGGCGTCGTCGGCACCGACCCGGTCCCGCTCATCAGCGCGTACGACGCCGAGCACGGGCCGCCCGGGATGATCAGGGCGGCCGAGGTGTTCGAGCCGTCTACCCCGATCAAGATCCGCGAGCGGCGCTCGCCCAGCCTGAGCATGATCGTGGCGGTGGTGCTGGTGGCCATCATCGGGTTCGGCGTTTACCGGCTGGTGGCGCACAACGGCGGGGCCCCGGCGGGCAAGCCGGCCGCGGCCTCCAGCCACCGCGCTGCGGCCAGCGCGACGCCGACGGCGCAGCCGGCCCCCACGCCCGCGTCGTCCGACGTGGTGATCCAGCTCACCGCCAACGAGGACTGCTGGGTCCAGCTGACCAGCGTCGGCGACGGCACGCAGATCTACATGGGGGTGATCCCCGCGGGCGCCTCCCGGACGTGGACCGAGAAGAAGGCGGTGGACGTCCGGCTGGGCAACCCGGGCGGGGTCGTCCTCACCGTGAACGGCAAGCTGCAGAACCCGAACAGCACCACGCCGGTGACGCTGAGCTTCAGTCCCCAGGCCAGCTAGCAGGGCCCACCACGCAATCCCCTGGGTAGGCTCTCGGTGTGCCTTCACGTTCCGAGCCAGCCCTGACCGAGCCGGCGCTGACCGAGCCAGCCCTGACCGAGCCAGCCCCGGCCGGGTCGATACCGCGGACGGTCAGCCTGGTCACGCTGGGCTGCGCGCGCAACGAGGTCGACTCGGAGGAGCTCGCGGCGCGGCTCACCGCGGCCGGCTGGGAGCTGACCCCGGACGGTGACGCCAGCGTCGTGCTGGTGAACACCTGCGGCTTCATCCAGGCGGCCAAGCAGGAGTCCATCGACGAACTGCTCTCGGCCGCGGAATCGGGCGCCAGGGTCGCCGCCGTCGGCTGCCTGGCCGAGCGGTACGGCGCCGACCTGGCCGCCGAACTGCCCGAGGCGCAGGTGCTCAGCTTCGACGACTACGGCGAGATCGGCGCCCGGCTCGACGACGTCCTGGCCGGCCGCAAGCGCCCCGCGCACGTGGCCAGGGACCGCCGCACCCTGCTGCCCATCACCCCGGCCGAACGCCAGCCGGCCCCGGCCGGCCACCTGGCCCTGGCCGAACGCCAGCCGGCCCCGGCCGGCCACCTGGCCCCGGCCGAGGACCCGGCCGCGCCCTGGACCGGTCCCGGCGGCGGCATATTCCGGCGACGGCTGTCCGGCGGCGTGGTCGCGCCGCTGAAGATCGCGTCCGGCTGCGACCGCCGGTGCTCCTTCTGCGCGATCCCGTCCTTCCGCGGCGCGTTCGTCTCCCGCCGGCCGCCCGAGATCCTGGCCGAGGCCCGCTGGCTGGCCGCCAGCGGCGTACGTGAGCTGGTGCTGGTCAGCGAGAACTCCACTTCCTACGGCAAGGACCTGGGCAACCTGCGGCTGCTCGAGGAGGTACTGCCCGGCCTGGCCGCCACCGCGGGGATCGAGCGGGTCAGGATCAGCTACCTGCAGCCCGCCGAGCTGCGGCCGGGCCTGATCGAGGTGATCGCGTCCACGCCGGGCGTGGCGCCGTACTTCGACCTTTCGTTCCAGCATGCCAGCGGGCGGGTGCTGCGGGCCATGCGGCGGTTCGGCGACCGGGAGCGGTTCTGTGCCCTGCTCGACCGGATCAGGGAGCAGAGCCCGCAGGCCGGGGTGCGGTCCAACTTCATCGTCGGCTTCCCCGGAGAGACCGCGGCGGACCTGCGGGAGCTTAAGCTGTTCCTGAGCCAGGCCGGCCTGGACGCGATCGGGATCTTCGGCTACTCCGACGAGGACGGCACCGAGGCGGCGTCGCTGCCCGGCCAGCTGGATGCGGCGGAGATCTCCCGCCGGGTGGAGGAGTTCGCCGCCCTGGCCGATGAGCTGATGGCCCAGCGGGCCGAGAGCCGGCTCGGCGAGACCCTGGACGTGCTGATCGAGGAGGAGGCCGACGACGGCCCGGCCGGGAGCTACCTGGGCCGGGCGGCCCATCAGGCCCCCGAGGTCGACGGGGTGACCACGGTCGTGTCGGCCGCGCCGCTGGCCGCCGGAGACATGGTCCGGGCCGTGGTCACCGGCTCCGAGGGAGTCGACCTGATCGCCGACGTGCCACCGCGGTGACCCGCGAGGCCGGGCTCTGGAATGTGGCGAACATCCTCACGATGGTTCGCATCGTCCTCGTCCCGGTCTTCGTCGGCTGCCTGCTCACCGGCGGCACGCCCTGGCGGCTCGCGGCGCTCGCCACGTTCTGCGTCGCGTCGCTGACCGACGTGCTCGACGGGCGGCTGGCCCGCAGCCGCGGGCTGGTGACCGACTTCGGCAAGATCGCCGACCCGGTGGCCGACAAGGCGCTGACCGGGGCGGCCCTGATCTGCCTGTCTGCGCTCGCCGAACTACCATGGTGGGTCACCGGCGTGATCATGTTCCGGGAGATCGGGGTGACCGCGCTACGGTTCTGGGTGATCCGCCGGGGCGTGATCGCGGCCAGCCGCGGCGGCAAGGCGAAGACCCTCCTTCAGGTCATCGCGATCTGCCTGTACGTGCTGCCGGCCGCGCTGAGCCCGCCGGGGATCGTACGTGAGTTCTTCATGGCGGCCGCGGTTGTCGTTACGGTGGTGACCGGCGTCGAGTACGTGCGTCAGGCGATGCGGCTCCGCCGTTCAGAACCGGCCGCCGGCCGGTGAGGATTGAGGGCTAGAGGATTCAGGCTAGGGAATTCAGGGCTAGGGGAGGCAGGATCGTGGTGGTGGGGTCGGGGTCACCGGAGGCACCGGGGTCATCCGCGGGCGAGGCGGCGCGGGAGCTGGCGACCCAGGTCCTGGACCGGCTGCGGGCCGGCGGCCAGACCGTCGCCGTGGCCGAGTCGCTGACCGGCGGCCTCGTCGCGGCCGCGCTCACCGACGTGCCAGGCTCGTCCGCGGCCTTCCGCGGCGGGGTGGTGGCCTACGCCACCGAGCTCAAGGCCGAACTGCTCGGCGTGGACGCGATGATGCTCCGGCGGCACGGCGCGATCTACCCGCCGGTCGCCGCGGCCATGGCGCAGGGCGTCCGGGCCCGGCTGGGCGCCACCTACGGGGTGGCGACCACCGGCGTGGCCGGGCCCGAGCCCTCCGACGGCCAGCCGGTGGGCACCGCGCACATCGCGGTGAGCGTCGCCGACGACACGGTGGTGCGGACGATCGCGCTGGCCGGTGACAGGCACCAGATACGTAGACTGACGGTGGAGCACGCGCTGGGACTACTGCTCGGCAGGCTCCGGGAAGAGACGTACTGATTACAGCGTTACGTTGGGAGCGAACACGAGATCGTATGATCTCGCGGACTTACGGTTAGTCCAGGTACGGTGGAGGTGTCGGCGGTTACGACGTCGGGAAGCTCGGAAAGCACGGGGAAGGGAGTGCGGCTATGGTTCTGCTCCGTCAGCTGCTAGGTGACGTCCTACGCCGACTGCGCCTGCGGCAGGGTCGCACACTGCGCGAGGTCTCGGCCTCGGCGCGCGTTTCCCTCGGTTACCTGTCCGAGGTCGAGCGCGGGCAGAAGGAGGCGTCCTCCGAGCTGCTCGCCGCGATCTGCGGCGCCCTCAACACTCCGCTTTCTCATGTGTTCCGCGAGGTATCGGACAACTTCGCCCTGGCCGAGCTGCAGAACGAGCCGGTCCTCGGCGTCCCCAGGGAGCCCGGCCTGCGGGTGCCCGCGGAGGCCGGCGTGGGACTGGACGGCGAGCGTGGCTTCGCGCCGATCGCCGCGATGGTCCAGGAGAAGGAGTCCGCGCTGGAGTTCGCGGACGGCCAGCCCGGCTTCGGCCCGGCCGCCGGGCACGTGCACGACGTCACCGACATGGTGTCGGTCTTATCCCGCGGGGGCGGCCGGTAAGGCCTTAGCCCGGGCGCTCTTCACACCCAGGCGCTGGGGTTCTCCGTCAGGTGGCGGACCATGTCCGGCAGGTTCCCTGACACGATGTCGGCCAGCGTGACCTGCTCGAGCACGGCCCGCTCGTTGGCGCGCAGCGCGATCCACACCTGCTGCAGGGGTTCGGCCACGCCCGGGTACGTCACGTTCTCCGGGCGCTCGCCCCGGACGCCGAGCAGCTGTCCGTCGATGGCCCTGATGATGTCGGCCAGCGCGATCTCCGCCGCCGGGCGCGCCAGCCAGAAGCCGCCGTCGGGCCCGCGCTGGCTGCGGATGATCCCGGCCCGCCTGAGCTGGGTCAGGATCGTCTCCAGGAACTTACCCGGTATCTGCTGCGCACGGGCAAGCTGATCGGCCGTGACATGGCCGCTGCTGGCCGCGGCGAGCTCGATCGCGGCGCGCAGCGCATAGTCGGCCCGGGCTGACAGTCGCATGAGGGTCATTATGCACGTTCCCCACTGCTTTTCTGGCATTGGCGGGCGAGGCCGCCGGCAGTGGCCAGGCTCTGTTAGCCTCGCAGGCGGACGCAACAACCGGGCCTGGGGGAGTATGTCCGAGCCAGAGGAAGAGGTGGCCGCCACGTCGGCTGTCGCCATAGCCGCCGCCGACGCCGCCGAAGCCGACGCCGCCGTAGCCGACGCCGAAGCCGCCGAAGCCGACGCCGCCGTAGCCGACGCCGAAGCCCCCGAGGGTGACGTCGGCGCCGAGGGTGACGCCGGAGTCGCCGGGAGCGAGGCTCAGCCCCGGCGTCTGCCGTGGTGGCGGGCCGGGTGGCTGATCCGGCTGGTCTGGCTGGCCGGCCTGATCGCGGCCGGGATCGGGCTGTACCTGTGCTACCTGCACGTCTCGCGGACGGCGCGGGTCGGCTCGGACGGCGCGTCGAACGCGCTGCAGGCCTGGGCCATGCTGCACGGCAACCCGATGCTGCGCGGCTGGACCGTCACCGACGTGTCCTTCTACACCACCGAACTGCCCGAGTACGTGCTCGTGGAGATGGTCCGCGGGCTGCACGCGGACGTGCTGCACGTCTCGGCCGCGATCTCTTACACGCTGGTCGTGCTGACCGGCGGGATGCTGGCCCGGGGGCGCGCGACCGGCCGCGAGGGCATCGTCCGGATGCTCATCGCCGCCGGGATCATGATCGCGCCCCAGCTCGGCCCGGGCGTGTTCATCCTGGTCTTCCAGCCCGACCACATCGGCACCCAGGCGCCCCTGCTGCTGACCTGGCTGGTCCTTGACCGCTTCCCGCGCCAGTGGTACGTCCCCGTCCTGGTCTGCGCCATGCTGGCCTGGGTCGAGCTGGCCGACCGGCTGGTCCTGCTGATCGGCGTGGCCCCGCTGGCCGCGGTGTCCGCCATCCGGGCCTACCAGGCCCTGGTCCAGCGGCGCGAGGGGCTGCGCGCCGCCTGGTTCGACCTGTCGCTGCTGCTGGCGGCGGGCGCCTCGGCGGAGATCGCCTCGATGGTGGTCAAGCGCATCGGCGAGCACGGCGGATACAGCGTGCTGCCGGTCGCGAACTCGCTGGCCCCGGTCAGCGAGATGCCGGCCCACTCCTGGCTGGCCGTCGAGAGCGTGTTCGGGCTCTACGGCGCCAACGTCTTCGGCATCAGCTCGCCCGGCCTCGACGCGGGCATCGCGTTCCTGCACCTGATCGGCCTGGCCCTGGCCGCATGGGGGCTGTGGCTGGTGATCCGGCACTTCTTCAGCTGCGCGGACCGCATCGCCCAGGTGCTCGCCGTCGGGATCCTCGTCAACGTGGCCGCCTACCTGCTCAGCACCGTGCCCACCACGTACTGGAGCGCCCGCGAGCTGGCCGCCGTGCTGCCGGCCGGCGCCGTGCTGGCGGGCCGGATGCTCGGCCGCAGGTTCCTGACGCTGCGGCTGGTCCCGGCCCTGGCCGTGGGGCTGGCCTGCTATCTGGCGGCGCTGGGCTACACGGTCGCCCAGCCGCCCCGGCCCGCCATCACCCAGGACCTGGCCGACTGGCTCGGCGCCCACCACCTGACCTACGGCCTGGGCAGCTACGGCGTCGGCAACGCCACCACCTTGGCCAGCGGCGGCGCGGTCAGCGTCAGGTCGGTGAGCTTCTCCAACAACGACGCGGCGCCCGGACCGTACGAGTTCGACCGGGCCTGGTACGACCCGCGGCTCCACGACGCGAACTTCGTCGTGCTGATGAACCCGCCCGTCCCGCTCGACAACATCGCGAAGTGGGAAATCCGCGCCGCGTTCGGCCGGCCGACCCACGTCTACGTCTTCGGCCCGTACGTCATCATGACGTACGACACCAACCTGCTCACCGACCTCAGCCCCGCGCTGCCCCCGCCGGCCCCGCCCGGCCCGGCCCCGTCCCCCTCAGCCTCGCCCCGCCCCTGACCCCGGGCCTGCTGCGCCGCTACGCCAGGCCGAGCAGCTCGGCGGCGGCCTGGGCGCTGGCCCGGGACGCGCCGTGCGTGGCGATGTAGGAGGTGCCCTCCGGCGGCTGCCAGAGCGGCAGGCCCATCTCCACCAGGACCAGATCGGGCCGCGCCGCGAGCAGGGCGCCGACCAGCGACCGGGTCCGCTGATCCCGGTGCGCGTCGCGCACCACCGCCACCAGCGAGCGCCCGGCCGCGGCCGCCAGGATCCCCGCGGGGCCGCCCCGCATCCCCGCGGGATCAGCCCGCATCCCCGCGGGGCCGCCCCGCATCCCCGCGGGGTCAGCCGGCTCTGGCTCCGCGCCGTTGAGCCACCTGCCGGAGGCACTGACCCGGCGCACGCTGCCGGCCGGCGCCCACGGGCCCAGGCCCCACCGGAACCGCCCCGCCGCGATGTTCTCGCGCGGCTCGACCTCGATGATGACCGGGCGGCTCAGCGTCCGGTGCGGCCCGGAAACCCGCACCGCGCGCCGGGCCGCGGCCAGGCCGATCCCCGGGGCCACGCCGTCGGGCGCCGGACCCGGCGACCGGGTGCGCGCCAGGCCCCCGCGCAGGCGCGCGACCCGGCCGGCGGCTTCCTCCAGCCGCGCCCCGTCGAGCGTGCCGTCGCGGACCGCGGCCACGAGCGCCTCACGGACCGCGAGGTAGTCCTGCTCGCTGCCGTCCCGGCCCAGGCACAGCAGGTCGGTGCCGGCCGCCACGGCCAGCACCGCGGCCCCGGGGATGCCGAACATGTCCCTGGTCGCCCGCATCTCCAGCGCGTCGGAGACGATCACTCCGGTGAACCCGAGTTCGCCGCGCAGCAGCCCGGTGAGCGCGGCGCCGGACACCGTGGCGGGCAGGTCGCCGGTGAGCTCGGGCAGCCGCAGGTGGCTGGGCATGATGGCGAGCGTGCCCGCCCTGATCGCCGCCTCGAACGGCGGCAGGTCGACCAGCCGCAGGTCGGCCAGGCTGCCCTCGATGGTGGCGATGGCCTCGTGGGTGTCCGTGCCGGTGCGGCCGTGCCCAGGGAAGTGCTTGGTACACGCGGCCACGCCCGCGTCCTGCAGGCCGGCCACCGCGGCGGCGGTGTGCCGGGACACCAGGCCGGTGTCCGCGCCGAAGGACCGGGTGCCGACGGCCGGGCTGTCCGCCGAGCCGAGCACGTCGGCGCACGGCGCGAGGTCGAAGTTGATCCCGAGCGCGGCCAGGTCGGCGCCGATCGCCTGGTACACCGACCGGGTCAGGGCGGTGTCGTCGACCGCGCCGAGGGCGGCGTTGCCCGGGTACGGGCTGCCGTCGGCGTACGCGACCCGGGTGACGTCACCGCCCTCCTCGTCGATCGCGATCACCGGGTCGTCGCCCGCGGCGGCCCTGCGCAGCGCGGCGGTCAGCGCGCTCACCTGGTCCGGAGCCGAGATGTTCTGGCCGAAGAGGGTGACGCCTGCCAGGCCCCGGCCGAGCGCGGCGAGCATCCAGCCCGGGGCGGCGGGGCCGGGGAACGGCGGGATGAGGATCGCGTCGGCCAGCCGGCCGAGCACCGGGTCCGCGGGCCTGACGTCGGTGTCCTGGCTCACCCCTTCACCGCCCCGGCGACCAGGCCGGAAGCCATCCGGCGCTGGACGATGAGGAAGAAGACCATCACCGGGATCGTGAACAGGGTGGAGGAGGCCATGATGGAGCCCCAGTCCACCGTGCCGCGGCCGTAGAAGTACGTCACGTAGATGGGCAGCGTGTACTTGGCGGTGTCGGTGCCGAGGAAGGTCAGCGCGAAGATGAACTCGTTCCAGGCGAAGATGAACGCGAAGACGCTCGTCGCCACCAGGCCGGGCGCCACCAGCGGGAGCATGATCCGCCAGAAGATCCGCATCGGGCTCGCGCCGTCGATGGCCGCGGCCTCCTCCATCTCGCGCGGGACGGCGGCGACGAAGTTGCGCAGCATCCAGATCGTGACCGGCAGCGAGAACGCGGTGTAGACGAGGATCAGCCCGGCCAGGTTGTCCAGCAGCCCCAGCGAGCGGAAATCGAGGAACAGCATGATCACCAGCGCCTGCTGCGGCAGCATCTGCACGATCAGCAGCATGATCAGGTACGAGGTGCGCAACCTGAACCTGAACCTGGCCACCGCCATCGCCGCGAGCAGCGCTATCAGCGTCGACGCGACCACCGAGACGAGGGTGACGAACAGGCTGTTCTTCAGGAAGTTCCAGTACGGCAGCCCGATCACCTTGCCGTCGAGGACCGAGCGGAAATTCCCGAGCGTCGGGTGGGCGGGCAGCGGGTGCGGCGTCAGCGAGTAGATCTCGGTGGCCGGCTTGAACGCCGTCGACACCATCCACAAGATCGGGAACAGCGTCACCAGCGCGACGAGCACGCCGAGCGCGTTCAGGCCGGCCCGGCGGAGCGTGCGGGATCTGAACCTCAATTGATCGCCCCCTGCCTGACGGATGCCCGGACGTAGCCGACGGTGATGATCAGCAGGATCACCGTGAGGATGAGCGCCAGCGCGGACCCGATCCCGTAGTTCGGCGGCATCGTGAACGCCCGGTCGTAGACGTAGATGCCCAGGTTGTATTCGTCCCGGTTGCCGAGTTCCCCGGTGACCAGGAACGCCTGCGTGAACACGCCGAAGTCCCAGATGATCGACAGCAGCAGCAGCACCAGGAAGATCGGCTTGAGCAGCGGATAGGTGACCCGCCAGAAGATCCGCCACGACCCCCCGCCGTCCACCCGGGCGGATTCGTGCAGCTCGGCGGGTATGGTCTTCAGCCCGGCGAGCACGCTGACGGCGACGAAGGGGAAACCCTGCCAGAGCACGAGCACGGTCAGCAAGGTGTAGGCGGGCAGCGCCGCGTTCGTCCAGCTGAAGCCGGCCCAGTGCGCGCCGCCGCCCAGCCAGGACGGCAGCTTGGTCAGGGTCCAGTCGACGACTCCGCCGTCGGGATCGGCGAGCCAGATGAAGATGACGCTCGCGGATACCGCGGGCGTGGCCCAGGCCAGCATGACCGCGCTCGACACGAACGCGGACATCTTCCGGCCCAGGCGGTTGAGCAGCAGGCCGACCAGGGTGCCGGTCAGCAGGGTCAGCGGCACCACCACGGCGGCGAAGATCAGGCTGATCCGCAGCGACAGCCAGAACTCCGGATCGGCCAGGGTGGCGCTGAAGTTGGCCCCGCCCACCCACTTGGTCGGCGCCACCCCGGTGACCTGCGGCAGTCCGTATTCCTGGAAGGAGAACTCCGCGATCTGGATGGTCGGCCAGAGCAGCAGCAGCCCGATCGCGGCCGCCGACGGCAGCAGCAGCAGGTACGGCGTCAGGTGATGGCGCCGGATGAACACCGCGGCGCGCTGCCGGGCGCCGCGCCCGTCCCGAAGACCCCGAAGACCCCGCGGCACCGGGCCGGCCGGGCCGCGGCGGCCGGCCCGGCCGGCCGGGAAGGACCCCGGGGTCCCTTCCGGCCGGCCCGAAGCGGTTCTCACCATCGGGAGACTAACCGGCTAGCCCTGGCTGCCGTTGTTGAGGACGTTCTGCAGCTGGGTATTGGCCGCGGCCACCGTGGAGGCGAAGCTGGCCCCCTTCATCAGCTGCTTCATCATCGTGGGGAGGATCAGGTCGGTCGCGTCCGCCGTGGCCCAGTTCTTGGCGTTCAGCGGGGCGATCTGGCTGTCGGTCGCCGCCTTGGCGAAGCCCGAGAGCAACTGGCTGCTCGCGTAGGAGCCGCCGGTGAGCTGCGACGTGTACGGCGGGAAGAAGCCCTGGGAGTTGGCGAACGAGGTGGAGTTCGGCACCGAGTCCATGACCTGGACCAGGTCCCAGGCCGCCGTCTTGAACTTGCTGCCGGACCAGACCGCGAGGTCCGAGCCGCCGGAGAAGACCGGCGCCGGGTCCGGGCCGTTCTCGCTCGGGATCGGGAAGGAGGCCCAGCTGGACTTGCCCACGGCGTTGGCCGGGAAGGTGCCCGAGGCCCACGGCCCGTCGATGTACATGTCGAGCTTGCCGAGGGCGAAGTCCTCGTTCGGGCCGCCCGACGTGGCGCCCACGTTACCCAGTTCGGTCTGGCCGATGTACTTGGCCGGAGAGACGTGGTTGGCCAGGTACAGGTCGACGTAGTACTTGATGCCCGCCTCGGACTGCGGAGAGGTCAGCTGCGCAACCCACTTGCCGTTCTGCTGGGTGGCGATCTGGCCGCCCGCGCCCCAGATGAAGCTGGCCACGGCCGGGCTGTCGTAGGTCGGCGCGCCCAGGCCGTACGTGCCCGGGTACTTGGCCATCAGCTTCTTCGCGTCGGTGACGAGCTGGGCCCAGGTGGTGGGCGGGCTGGTGATGCCCGCGGCCTTGAACTGATCGGTGCGGTACCAGATGCCGCGCACGCCGCCGAACCACGGGACCGCGTAGATGGTCCCGCTCTGCGTGTCGTTGGCGAGCATGCCGGACACCACGTTGGACTTGTTGGACCAGGCGTTCACGTTGGACGTGATGTTGGCGAGCATGCCGAGCGACGCCTCGGTGGGCGTGTCGGTGTTGCCGAGTTCGGTGATGTCGGGTGCGTTCTTGCCGCTGGACAGGGCGTTCGTCCAGTCGGCGGTGCGGTTCGTCCAGGGGACGAACACGACGTGGACCTTGGTCTTGGCGTAGGCCGGGTAGTCCTTGCGGAACTGGCTGACCACGCTGTTCATCCAGGTGACCTGCGCGGGCGTGGAGGAGCCCATCCGCCACACCGTGAGCTGCGCTGGCGCCGCCGATGAGGACGTGGACCCGGCGGCTGGCGAGCCGCTTGAGCTGCAGCCCGCGATAGCGAGGGCCGCCGCCGCGCCCAGCGCGGCGATCGCGGCCGGCGTTTTCCTGAGTCTCACTGCTGGCTCTCCTTCCGGTGGTCCGGGTGGTTGCGGGGTAAGGAATGCGGGTTTCGGAGTACGGCGTGAGCCGTCGAGGAGAAACTATCAGGAAACTTTCCTATAAGATAGCCTCCGTTGCCGTATAGAGACCAAAAGTCTTCTCTGCGGGAGCGTGACCTAGGCCGCATTCGCGGCGCCCTGCCCGGCACCGCGAATGCGGAACCGGGCTGGTTACGGCACACTAGGCCAACGGATGCATGAAGGGACCGCGATGCAGTCTCAACCCGGATCACGGGCTTACCCCGGAGCGCGGGCTCAGCCCGCAACGCGGAGGCGGCCCGGCACGCCGAGCCTGCTGCGTGAGCTGAACGACCGGGCCGCGCTCGACCTCCTGCTCGGCGGCGAGATGCTCACCCGGTCCCAGATCAGCGAGTACACCGGGGTGTCCAAGGTTACGGTGTCGCAGATGCTGACCAGGCTGGAGGAACGCGGCCTGGTCGCCATCGCGGGCGAGCAGGCCGGGGGCCGCGGCCCGAACGCCGCGCTGTACTCCGTCGTCCCGTCCAGCGCCTACGTGGCCGGCCTGTACGTCGACTTCGATCTGGTCAGCGCCGCGGTGGCGGACGTCACCGGCCGCCGCGTGGCCGAGGTGAGCGGCAACCCGAACGGGGCCGATGACCCGGTCGAGCTGGTCCGCGGCACCGTCGAGCGGGCCTGCGCGAGCGCCGGGCTCGAGGTCACCAGGCTGAGCGCGCTGGTGATCGGCAGCCCCGGCGTGGTCGACCCGCGGACCGGTGACCCGAGGCTGGCGGTCAACCTGCCCGCGTGGCACGAGGGCGCGCTCGGCGCGCTCAAGAGCGTCTGGCACAAGCCGGTCGTGATCGAGAACGACGTGAACCTGGCCGCGATGGCCGAACGGGCGGACGGCGCGGCCGCCGGCGCCGACGATTTCGTCCTGGTCTGGCTGGGCGTGGGCCTCGGCCTGGCCACCATCTTGGGCGGGCGGCTGCACCGGGGCACGGCCGGGGCGGCGGGCGAGATCGGCTACCTGCCGGTGCACGGCGCCCCGCTGCACACCGATATCAGGCACCCGGCCAGCGGCGGGTTCCAGTCCCTGGCGGGCGGCCTCGCGGTGCGTGAGCTCGCGGCCAAGCACGGGTTCGCGGCGCAGACGCCGGCCGAGGCGGTCCGCGCCGCCGTCGCTGGCACCCCTGACACCACCACCGACGCGGGCGCCGCGTTCCTCGGCGAGCTCGCGCACCGGGTCGCGGTCGGGGTTGCCTCCGTCTGCGTCGTGCTCGACCCGGGCCTGGTGGTGCTGGGCGGCGAGGTGGGCCGGGCCGGCGGCACCGCCCTGGCGGACCGGGTCGCCGCGGCGGTGGCGAGCATCTGGCCCTCCCGGCCGCGCGTGGTGCCGACCAGCGTCCCGGGCGAACCCGTGCTGCGCGGCGCGATGCTGGCGGCCGTGGCCCAGGCGCGGGCGGCCCTGCTGGCCTCGGTGGCCGACCCTCAATAGTCCAATTCCCAGCAGCCGCTTTACCGAACATCCGTAACAGGCACTCCCTACCCTCAGTAGCGTCGCTACTCAGCCCCGTAGCGCCTTCCCCGGACCTTCGTTAGAGGGGTATGGAAACCGGGGTGCACGTGCATAATGGTGTCTTAGTGAAGATCCCGATATGGGTAAAGCTCCCCGTGTCTGAACCCCTTCGTGTTATTGATGGAGTATTCCGAGGAGGTTTTCGACACCGGATGAATAGTTAGGGGTAGCAGGCGGTGGTGCCCTCAGGAGGAATGGCGGCTGAGCCGGCGGCTCGGCGATTCCGTGTGGGCGAGGTGCCTCCGCTCGCCGAGGGATACACCGAGCGGCCTGACACCGCGCGCGGCATCATGGACGCGCTGGCCCCGGGCACGACCCTGGCGCTGGTGCCGGGCTCGGCTTTCGCCGAGGGGCCGTCGAACTGGCTGGGTGCCTGCGGCAAGACCCAGATCGCGGTGATCATCGCCGAGTCGCTGTGGCGGTCCGGGGCCATCGACGCGCTGGTCTGGATCCCGGCCACCAACCGGGCGTCCGTGCTGTCGGGGTACGTCCAGGCCTCGGCGGCGGCCTTCGGCATCGAGCCGTCGGGCACGGCCGAATCGGTCGCGGCGCGCCTGGTCAGCTGGCTGACCGCGACCGATCAGCGCTGGCTGGTCGTCCTGGACGACCTGCAGGACACGACCGACCTGGACGGGCTCTGGCCGGAGGGGCCGAACGGCCGGGTGCTAGTCACCGGGACGCAGTCCTCGCTCGCCTCCGGCCGGCGCGGGACGCAGATCATCCCGGTCGGCTTCTTCAGCGTCCGCGAGGCGCTCAACTGCCTGACCGAGCGGCTCAGCGTGAACCCGGCCCAGCGCCAGGGCGCCATCGACCTGATCGAGGCGCTCGGCCGCGAGCCGCTGGCGCTGGCCCAGGCCGCGTCGGTGGTCGCGAACTCGACGCTGGCCTGCCGGGACTACCGGGACTACTTCGCCCGCAGGCGGCAGCAGATCGGGGTGGCGGCCGGCGAGGTGCCCTCGGCGGCCGCGGTGACCTGGACGCTGTCCCTGGGGCAGGCGGAATCATTGCTGCCCGGTGCGTCCGTCCGGCTCATGCTGGTGCTGGTCGCGCTGCTTGACGGGCACGGCATTCCCGGCGCCGTCTTCAGCACGCCGTCGGTGGCCGGGTACCTGGGCGGTGCGGTGACCCCGTTCTCGTCCGCGGTCGATCCCAAGCCGGCCTGGGACGCGCTGCTCGCCATCGAGCGGGCCGGGCTGATCATCGTCAACCGGGCCGTCTCGCCGCCGACGATCCTGATGAGCTCGGTGCTGCAGGCGGCGATCAGGCTGGCCGCGCCCGCGAACGTGCAGGAGCCGGCCGCGCGGGCCGCCGCCAGCGCGCTGCTCGAAGCCTGGCCCGCCGACGAGCCCCAGCCGTGGGCGGCCGGCCACCTGCGGGTGAACGCGGCCAGCCTGCAGGCCTCGTCCCCGGACGTGCTGTGGGCCGACGGCTGCCATCCGGTACTGCTGCGCGCGGGGCGGAGCCTGGACGACGCCCGCCTGGTCGGGCCGGCCGTGGAGTACTGGCGGGACCTGGCCACCCGCTGCGACACCAAGCTGATGCCCGGCCACCCGGACGCGCTGGTCGTGGCCGCGCACCTGGCCGCCGCGTACCTGGCCGCCGGGTACGCGGGCGAAGCCGTGCACTGGTACCAGCGGGTGCTCGCCGAACGCGGCCGCGAGCTCGCACCCGGCCACCCGGCCATCATCGCGGCCCGGATCAACCTGGCGAAGGCCCTGGTCCTGGCGGGGGAGCCCGGCGACGCGGTGACGGTCCTGCAACGGGCGGTCAGCGAATGCGAGCAGTTCCGCGGCCCGGGGCACCAGGACACGCTCAGCGCGAGAGACGAGCTCGCCGCCGCCTACCAGGCGGCCGGCGACGTGGCGGCGGCCAGCAGGCTGCTGAGCCGGAACCTGACCGACCGCGAGCGGCTGCAGGGCCCGCGCGACGCCGAGACCATGGCCACCCGGGACCGTCTGGCCGCGGCGTGCCAGGCCGAAGGCAAGGTCAAGGACGCCATCTCGCACTACAAGCGGGCGTTGTCCGACCGCGAGAAGATGCTCGGGCGCGGCCACCCGGACACCATCGCGACCACCGCGAGCCTCGCCGCCGCGTATCAGGCGGCCGGCCGGATGCCGTCCGCGATGCAGATGTCCGAGCAGTGCTGTGCGGATTCCGAACGGGTCCTCGGTCCCGACCACGCCGACACGCTGGCGCGCCTGGCCAGCCTGGCGCACCTGTACTACGCCGTGGGCCGGGTGGGCGACGCGGTGACCCTGCTCCGCGACGCCGCGGCGCGCTGCGAGCGCGTCCTGCCGTACGGAGACCCGCTGATCCAGGCCATCCAGCAGAGCCTCACCAACATCGCGGACTCCTGACAGAGGCGGATCCCTGGCAGGCGCGGACTGCTCACATGCGCAGACCTGGCAGGCGCGGACTGCCGACAGACGCGGACCTGGCAGAACGGCGGCGTCCTGTCCGCCGGTATAGCCGCGGAATGGCGGCCCCGCGCTCGCCCCGTTCAAGATCATTAATTAAAACGCGCCGATGTCCAATTCCTCCGTTAAACACAGTATTTCCCCACGTACTCTCCAGAATCAGAAAAATGGTCCGCTATGATCCCCGAGTGGAGTATCTGGGGGGGTCCGCTTGACCTGGCCTCATCGGGCTGCACACAGTTAGTGTTGAGCGGGACGTTACAGGAGAAACACATGACGGATCACTCCGCCACTGTCGCGGGGGTCTCCCCGGCGCCGGGAGCCAGGCTCGAGCCCGATGCCATCGGCGCCGCCCAGGACACCATTATCGGGATGGCCTCCTCGGCCCCGGCCGCCACGGTCGGGCTGACCTTCGCCGGCCTGGCCGCGACGGCCGCTTACGGCGCGGGCCCGATCCTGCTCCTCACCGCCATACCCATGCTGATCATCGCCAACGCCTACCGGCGCCTGAACCTGTGGAAGGCGAACACCGGCGCCTCCTTCGAATGGGTCGGCCGGGCGATCAACCCCTATCTCGGCTTCCTGACCGGCTGGCTCATGGTCGCCGCCTACATCGTCGGGACCACGGCCGAGGTCCTCCTGCTCGGGCCGTCCGTGCTCGCGGTGTTCGGCTCCAGTTCCACGAACACCTGGGCTTACGTCGGCATCGGCGTGGCGATGGGCCTGATCATGCTGGTGATCGCCGTCGTCGGCATCAAGATCACGGCCCGGGTCCAGGTCAGCATGGCCCTGGTGGAGTACCTGATCCTGGTCGGCCTGGCCATCGCCGGCCTGGTCTGGGTGCTCAGCCATCACCCCGGCTCGCTGCCGTTCAGCAAGGGCTGGCTGAGCCTGTCCGGCATCAACGGCAAGGGCGACGCCGTGGCCGGGTTCCTGTCCGCGGTGTTCGTCTACGGCGGCTGGGACGGCACCCTGTACGTCAACGAGGAAGTCAAGCACCGGCGGGTGAACCCGGGCCGCGCCGCCATCCTGGCCGTCGCCCTGCTCGCCATCCTCTACACGCTGGCCCAGGTCGGCTTCCAGGGCGTGCTCTCGCCGGCCAAGCTGCAGGCCGCCGCGGGCAACGGCACCGCGCTGGTCAGCGTGGCCCAGGCCCTGGGCGGCGGGTTCTGGGCCAAGGCGATGGCGCTGTCGATCGCCTTGTCCGTGATCGCCACCACCGGCACGGGCATCGTGCTCGGCGCGCGCATCGTCTACGGGATGGCGAGCTACCGGGTGCTGCCCGAGTTCCTCGGCACCGTGTCCCGCCGGTACTCCACTCCGGTCGCGTCCAGCGTCATCGTCGGCCTGCTCATCATCGCGCTCAGCGCCGTCTATTTCCTCCTGACCTCGGTCCAGAACGCGTTCAACAACGTCATCGCCGTGACCGGGTTCCTGTTCTCGATCTTCTACATCCTCACCGCGCTCGCGGCCGTCGTGTACTACCGGCGCCGCATCGTCGGCAGCGCCTGGGACCTGGTGGCCGTCGGCGTGCTCCCGCTCGGCGCGGCGGGCTTCCTGGGCTGGGTCTTCGTCAAGTCGCTCGCCATCGCGCCGTGGACCCAGCGCTGGTCGCTCATCGGCGTCGTGATCGCCGGGCTGATCCTGATGTTCTCCGCGCGGTTCGTCCTGCGCTCCGCGTTCTTCCAGATCCCGCGGGAAAGCGAGGTCAGGCCCCAGCACCACCGGCGGTCCGGACGGCGCAGACCCGGGTGAGAGCGGCCAGGGCGATGAACTCAAGACGATGACCGGAGGGCCAGCATGAAAGCCGTGGTGTTCTACGAGTCCGCCGACGACGTGGCCGCCAAGGCGCCCGCGCACTTCGCCGCGCACTGTGCCCGCTGGAAGGAGTTCGCCGACCGCGGCGAGCTGCTCATGATCGGCACCTTCGCCAACCCGCAGGAAGACGGCGCGATGAGCATCTTCACCACCCGCGAGGCGGCCGAGGAGTTCGTCCGCGGCGACCCCTTCGTCCTGAACGGGGTAGTACGGAACTGGACTATCCGGGAATGGAACGAAGCCCTCGTCCCCGATCAGGGCTCGAACCCGGCCCGTTCGGGATAATCCTCTCGAACCCGGCCCGTTCGGGATAGTTCTCAGGCGGCCGTGTCGTCCGGCCGGCGGTCATAGGCGGTGCGTGCGGTCGCGATGTCGGCCCGGTGCCGCTGCGCCCAGTCGGTGAGGGTCGCGAGCGCGTCGTGCAGCTCACGCGCCATCTCGGTGGCGGTGTACTCGACCTTCGGCGGCACGGTGGGATAGACGGTCCTGATCAGCAGGCCGTCGCGTTCCAGGTTGCGCAGGGTCAGCGTGAGCATGCGCCGGCTGATGCCCTCGACCATGCGCTCGAGCTCGGAGAACCTGACCGGGCCGGCGATGGCGGCCAGCAGGATCGAGATGCTCCACTTGCCGCCGACGTGATCGAGCACCTGGCGGACCGTGCACGCCTCGGCGAGCAACGTCGTGGTGCACGCGTCCGGGTCGCTGACCTGGGGGGGTACATCGGTGTTCCGCCGTGACACGAAAGTGCCTCCTTCCGCCCGCCCTTATTGTCACACATCATGGTTCCCGTAACAAAGAGAGTCAAAGTAACAAATCGTTCCCTTATAAGGGGCCGGATGGAGGACTGGATGGAACGCTCTCGCTGGCTGGCGCTGACCGTGCTGTGCGCCGCCATGATGATGATCATCCTGGACGGGACCATCGTGACCGTGGCGCTGCCGACGATCCAGCGCGATCTCGGCTTCTCCTCCGCCGGGCTGGCCTGGGTGGTGAACGCGTACCTGATCGCGTTCGGCGGCCTGCTGCTGCTGGCCGGGCGGCTGGGCGACCTGATCGGCGGCAAGCGGGTCTTCCTCGCGGGCCTGATCGTGTTCACCGCGGCGTCGCTGCTCTGCGGCTTCTCGGTCAGCCAGCCCATGCTGATCGCGGCCAGGTTCGCCCAGGGCGCCGGCGGCGCGATGGCCTCGGCGGTCAGCCTGGGCATGATCGTCCGGCTGTTCCCAGAACCGCCGGAGCGCGCCAAGGCCCTCGGCGCGTACAGCTTCACCGGCGCGGGCGGCGCCTCGGTCGGGCTGGTCCTCGGCGGCGTGCTCACCCAGACGCTGAGCTGGCACTGGATCTTCTTCGTGAACGCGCCGGTCGGCGCCGCCGCGATCGCGGCGGGCTGGCGGCTGCTGACGGACGAGCGCGGCACCGGCGTCCGGGGACTGCGGGGACTCCGGCACGGAGCCGACGCGGCCGGCGCCGTCCTGGTGACAGCCGGGCTGATGACCGGCGTCTACGCCATCGTCGAGACGACCAGCTACGGCTGGGGCTCCTCCCGCACGATCGGCACCTTCGCGGCGGCCATGATCTTGCTGGCCGGGTTCTTCGCCCGGCAGCACCTGGCGCGGACCCCGCTCCTTCCGCTGCGGATATTCCGGTCCCGTAATGTCTGGGGGGCGAACGTCGTGCAGGCGCTGACGGTGGCGGCGGCGTTCGGGTTCCAGGTGCTCATCCCCCAGTACATGCAGCGGGTTCTCGGCTACTGGGCGGCCGAGGCCGGGGCGGGGATGCTGCCCGCGGCCGTGGTGATCGGCGTCCTGTCGGCCGGCCTCTCGGCCCGGCTGATGTCCCGGCTCGGGCCGCGCCACCTGCTCATGACCGGCCTGGCGCCCATCGTGGCCGGGTTCGCGCTGCTGACGACGCTGCCGGCGGCCGGCTCTTATCCGCTGCACCTGCTGCCGACGATGCTGCTGATCGGCGGGTTCGGCCTGGCGTTCCCGGCGATGATCACGCTGGCCATGTCCGGCGCCGCGGACGCCGACGCCGGCGTGGCCTCCGGCCTCGTGAACACGACCCAGCAGGTCGGGGCCGCGCTGGGCGTGGCGGTGCTGTCCACGCTCGCCGCCGGGCGGACCGCGCACCTGCTCGCCGCAGGACGGCCGGCTGCCGACGCGCTGACCGGGGGATACCACGCGGCGTTCGGGACCGGCGCGGGGCTGGCCGCGGCCGCGCTCGTGCTCGCCGCCGCCGTGCTGCGGCCCGCCGGGCCCCGGGATTCCGCCGGGTCCGGCCCGGCCAGGTCGCAGGACCAGGCGGGCCGGGCCGTCGAGGCGGCTGGCCCGGCCGCCACAATGAGGTGACGAGGTAACGCCCCTGGCCTTGCCGGTGGGGAGAGGAGGCATGGTGACCAGCTCGGCGACCACCGGTGATGTGGCCGAACCTGAAGATATCCCGAACGGTCCCGGTGATCCCGCTCCGGCACCCGGGCCCGCCCCGGCGGGCTGGCGGGACATCCGCCCTGAGCTGTCCGCCGAACCCTACGTCTTCGCCACGGGGGAGCCGCCGCCCGGCGTGCCCCCGTTCGCGGTGATCCGCGAGGACGAGGGCGTCACCCTGGTCCTGGCCCGGGCGGACGCGGACCGGGCCGGCCTGGCCTACGACTACGTCGCGGCGCGGATCACCCTGCGCGTCGGCTCCGCGCTCACCGACGTCGGCCTGACCGCGTTGTTCAGCCGGACCCTGGCCGACGCCGGGATCAGCTGCAACGTGATCGCCGGGCTGGCTCACGATCACCTGTTCGTCGGCTGGGACCAGGGCGCCCGGGCCCTGGCCCTGCTCTGCGAGCTATGACGCGCCCGCCGCGCCACGCTCCGGGTGAACATCCCTTGCGCCGCCCGCGCTGACCTGGCCACGATGTCTGGGAGCGACGGCCGGCCCCCGCAGGTACCGCCAGGCCGCGCGACCGGAGGACGGTGATCGTGATCTGGACGGGTGAGCGCAGCCGGCAGCAGGGCCGGCTGGTCGCCGAGATGTACCAGGCGGCGGCCGGGGTGCCGTGCGAGCGCAGCGCGGTCATCGCGGGCGGCCTGCCCGGCGCGGACAAGGCCGCCGCTCTCGGCCAGTCCGGCGTGGACCGGTCGCACTACCTGGCGATCAGCATCGACGCGGTCCTGGACCGGATGGCCGCTGCGGGGCTCATCGGCGCATCCGACGGGCTGTCCCCGCTGGCGCGGGCCGGCCTGGTTCACGCCGAGGCCCAGCATCTCGCCAAGCGGGTTGGGCTGCGGGCCCTGATGGACGGCAGGAACCTGCTCCTGGACATCTCGCTGGCGTCCTGGCGCGCCGCCGAGGCCTGGACGTACGCGCTGCGGTTCGCGGACTACGCGGTGACCGCGGTGTTCGCCGACATCGGCGTCGACGAGGCGGTGCGCCGGTCCGGCGAAGCCCGCCGGCGGGGGGAGGAGGAGTTCCGCAGCGGCCACGGCCACGGGGGCCGGGATATCCCGGCCGCGGCGATCAGGGCGCTGGCCAGCCCGGTCGCGGCCGCAGCCGGGAACCGCATCAGGTGGGCGGTCGGCGCGCGGTCCGCCGGGGCCATCGGCGGCACCGTCGGCACCGGGACCTTTCCCGGCAGCGCCGTCACCGCGATGCTCGTCTCCTACCGGGACGGCCGGCTCAGCCTCGACGACCTGTCGCTCGAGTTCCGGGTGCGCCGCTGGCCGCAGGTCCCGGACGTCTGCCCGCCCGAGCTCGAGCAGGCCAGGGAGGCCATCGACGACCCGGAGCCCTACGTCCCCGGCTCGTTCGACGACGTGGTCCTCGCCTACGACCTCGGCTGGCTGTCCGGCGACGACTATGACATCCTCGCGGCCGCCGCCGAGGGCCTGCCCGACGCCTGACGCCAGCTCGCCTGGCGAAAGCCACACGGCTAGTCCCGGTCAGCCTGGGCCTGGTTCGCGCCCTGGCGTTCGGCGATCTAAGCGGGGGAGCGGGGTGCCGGTGACAGGGCGCGGCACCCCGCTCCTATGAGGCAGGCGTCTGCGGGGCATAAGCCGCACCGCGCGCCCGCCCTATGGCCCCGTTCCGTTCAACGATGACGTAATCCCCCAAAACGGGCAACTCGTTTTCTCCACGTCTTGGCAAATAGCAGACCACCACGGATTTAACAATGGAAACAGGTAACCTGGCCCCGTGGCCGAACAGCAGGCGCGACCCGAGCAGGCGCCTGACGTCGGGATCCTGGTCACCATCCGGTCGCTGCTGCCGAACCTGGCGCCGGTGGAGCGCCGGGTGGCGCAGGCGGTCCTCGAGGACCCGCAAGGGGTGGCCTGGCGGAGCATCTCCGAGCTGGCCCGGGCCTGCGGCACGTCCGCGACCAGCGTGGTGCGCTTCTGCCGGGCCATCGGCTTGCGCGGCTACCCGGACCTGCGGCTGGCGCTGGCCGGGGCGGTGGCCCGGCACGACGCCACCGCCGTCACGGCGGCCTCGGACGACATCGGCCCGGACGATGACGCCGCTCAGATCACCAAGAAGATCGCCTACGCCGACGCCCGGGCGGTCACCGATACCGCGAGCCACCTGGACATCGCCACCCTGGTCCAGGTCACCGAGGCGCTCGCCAAGGCCAGCCGGATCGACATCTACGGCGTGGGCGCCAGCGGTTTCGTGGCTCTTGACCTGCAGATGAAGCTGCAGCGGATCGGCCGCCCGGCGTTCGCGTGGCCCGACCCGCACATGGCCATCTCGTCGGCCGCGCTGCGGGCCGTCGGCGACGTCGCGATCGGCCTGTCGCACACCGGCACCACCGTCGACACGATCGACGCGCTGCGCGAGGCGCGCGGCCATGGCGCCACCACCGCGGCGGTGACCAACTTCCCGTGGTCCCCGATCACCGAGGTCGCGGACTTCGTGCTGCTCACCGCGGCCCGCGAGACCGCCTTCAGGTCCGGCGCCATGACCAGCCGGATCGCCCAGCTCACCGTGGTGGACTGCCTGTTCGTCACGCTGGCCCAGCAGGACCTGCCCGGGACCCGCGTGGCGCTGGAGCGGACCTTCGCCGCCGCCCAGGCCAAGCGCGTCCGCCGCACCCGCCGCCAGCAGCCCGGCGAGCCGTAACCGGCCGCGCCCCCGCCCGGCGGCGCGCAACTGGTGCCGTGTCAGATGAGGTTGGCCCGGCCGCTTTGGCCGTGTGCGCGGGCGGGCGGCCTGAGATCGGGCCGGCCCGATGTGGCAGCGAGCCGGCTATAGCCGGCCCGATGTGGCATCGAGCCGGCGGGGGACGGGGCTGGCGCGGGACGGATGAGCGGCGTGAGGCGCCCGGGGCGTGAGGTGCAGGGCCGAGGGCCAGGGCTAAGCCAAGGGGCCAAGGGGCCAAGGGGCCAAGGGGCCAAGGGGCCAAGGGGCCAAGGGGCAACGTAGCCTGCTGCGTTGCTAGACCGGGCCGCGGTTGGCGCTGCCCCAGACCTCGGGCACGTGCCCCCGGGCCACCAGTCGCTCGCCCACCTCGGCCCAGACCGCGTGGATGAGGGCCGCGCCGACGACGGTGGACGTGGGCGCCATCCGCTCGGCGATGCCGGGGACGTCCAGCGCCGCGTCGCCGTAGCATCCCGCGTTGTCCAGCAGGTAGTCGGCGATCTCGGGCAGCTTGGGCAGGCCGGGCGCCGCCGAGACGGCCGCCGAGTGCGCCGCGGATACCAGGCCGACCACGGTGACGCCGTGCCGCCTGGCCTCCAGGGCGAGCTCGACCACGAGCGTGTTCCGGCCCGAGTTCGAGATCACCCAGCACAGGTCGCCCGGACCCCAGTCCAGGCCGCCGGTGAGCTCCTTGTAGTAGCCGGGCCGGTTCTCCAGCTTCCCGGCGGCCTCCTCGTCGGCCCGCGAGGTGAGTTCGGCGTTCCACAGCGGCCGCACCACCTTCATCCCCCCGGCCCGCCGGTGCATCTCGCTGACCAGAGCCAGCGAGTGACCTGCGCCGAACGCGTAGACGTGACGGCCAGCCAGGATCGTCGTGCTGATCGCGGTGGCCACCCCGCCGATGGCGGCGTCGTTCTGCTCGAGCGCCAGGTCGAGCAACCCCACGATGTGCCGCCGCCAGCTTTCCCGCACGGTCCGTTGCGATCCCATGTAACGACCTTACGGAAACGCGCGGGCCAGGCAAGGGCTCGGGACGACCCGCCGGGTCCTCAGATCCAGCCGTTGCCGATCCGGTACCAGATATGGCTCCACCAGTCCTGGTAGGAGATGATCTTCGCGGCCAGGATCGGATAGAAGTACCAGAACATCAGCAGCACGCACAGCACGTACGCGCCGACCAGGCCCGCGCCGGCCGAGCGGCGCAGCACCCCCGCGGCGGCCGGCCCGAGGATCAGCCCCAGGCAGAGCACGACGGACAAGATCAGGAAGGGCTCGAATTCCAGCGCGTAGTAGTAGAACTTGGTCCGGGACACCAGCGGGAACCAGGGGCCCCAGCCGGCCAGGACGCCGAGCAGGACCGCGCCGGCCCGCCAGTCGCGGTGCAGCAGCCACCAGCCCAGGCAGAACAGCAGGGCCAGCATGGAGCCCCACCAGATCGCCGGGGTGCCGAGCGCGAGCACTTCCTGGGACCATTGCGCGCCTTTGTAGCCGGACGGGCAGTAGTGCGCGGGGCCGGCCACCGGGCCGGTGTAGCACTCGTAGAAGAAGGCGACCGGCCGGGTGACCAGGAGCCAGTCCCAGGGCTGGGACTGGTACGGGTGCGAGGTCTTCAGGCCCAGGCCGAAGTGGATGGCTTGCAGGTGGTACTCGTACAGCGAGTACAGGGCCGAGATCACCGGGGTGTGCGCGCCGTGGGTCTGCGCGTAGTCCCGGTAGTAGCCGGTGCTGGTCGCGAACCAGCCGCTCCAGCTGGCGATGTAGACGGCCAGCGGGATCGCCAGGAACGTCACCGGCAGCCAGCGGGTCTC
>WNGH01001382.1_pt1 | contig 28996 bp, 30 predicted proteins | sample 5400631 | NCBI WGS metagenome assembly WNGH01 (sample SAMN13153373, study PRJNA577476) | soil metagenome | isolation source: 115 cm soil or saprolite under Garry oak tree replicate 1 | place: USA:California | collected 2016-06-15
GTCGGCTGGGCGACAATTCGAATTCACCAGTTCCAACGAAGGATGACCACTGCTGATGTCGGTCTAGCACTGGGAGAGAAAACTGCCTGGAACAAGGGATACGGGACAGAGACAGCCAAACTACTGCTGGATGAAGTGTTTAGACAATTGAACCTGCACCGAGCCGAATGGTGGACTTACGCCGAGAACAACGTCAGCGTACAACTCGCCAAGAAACTGGGATTCAAAGAAGAAGCCCGCCTAAGAGACGTGGTCTTCTTCGACAACAGGTACCATGACTTGGTTGTACTTGGCCTGCTCAAACAGGAATTCGAATCGATAAGAGCCGCGGCCGGAACATCGAGCAGCGAAACGACCGTTAGCTATTTACACAGCCCGTAGCGAGAAAGCAATCGACATTGAGTACCCTAGAATTGAAGGCCCAGAAGGGAGACACCGTATCGGTACATTATCTCGGACGATACCCCGGAGGGAAGGTCTTCGATACCTCAATGGAGAAAGAAGCGAAATCCGCAGGACTCTATAGCCCTGCCCGGGACTACAAGCCCTTGCAGGTAATTCTCGGAGCTGGAAAAGTGATTCAAGGATTCGACGAAGCCCTGATCGGGATGAAGGTCAATGAGGAGAAAGAGGTCGTAATTCCCCCAGAGAAGGCTTACGGGAAAACGGGGAATCATCCCATGGCAGGCAAGACACTACAGTTCAGGTTACGTGTAACCAATATAAGACGCCCATGGTGAGCCGGGTAATCTTCTAGTCCGTGCTACCCAGCACTGCTCTTACTATTGGTTCTTCTCAGCCGTTTCGGAGGACAATTTCTTCCTGCCGAGGTAAAGTGAAACAACCGCCACAATAGTTATCCCTGCTGCGAACACATTCCCCCCAACCAGGCCCCCAAGCGCACTCAGCAAAGACGGAAGACTTTGTTCCCATGATGTCGGACTAGTATGTTGAGGCGAGGTCGATGATGGAGGAGTGGCTGGAATATTCACAGTGATGCTCCCGCTTCCGGAGCTTGAGGCGTGAGCCGCATCGCCAGCATAGTTGCCCGTGATTGTAGCCCTTCCCTTGGCAGTTGGAGCAAAACTTACAGAACAGCTCGAGGCCGCGTCAGTGCCCTGAACTAGCATGCACGCGTCAGCGGAAAAAGATCCGATGCCCCCGCTGCCTGTGAATGTAACACTTCCAGTCGGTGCCGCGGCTGAGCTTGGTGACTTGTCTGATACAGTAATCGTGCATGAACTTGTCTGGCCTACAATAACAGGGCCTGAACAAGTTATTTCTGTGGTAGTCGCGCGCACCGTGCTGGCAAAGTTTCCCGACCCGGAGCCTCCGGTGTGAATCAGGTCACCTCCATAATTTCCTGAGACTGTAACTATGCCCGTAGCCGAAGGAGCAAATTGCACGGAACAATTTGAAGTCTCCCCCGCTCCAGCAAGCGAGCAGCTTAACTGAGGGAAGGAACTGTTGGTCGTGAAGGTGACCGTACCCGTTGGGGCAGTTGCTGTTGCCCCCGAGTTATCAGTGACAGTGGCAATACAGTCGCTTGGCTGGCGAATTACCACTGGACTCGAGCACGTTATCGTTGTGGTAGTCGGTATCTTGAGCGTGCCGACTATCGAAGTGGTGTCAGAGCTCCCAATGTGTGTGCCGTCTCCCGTATAGCCGCCGATGATTATTGCTTGTCCGGGCCCGGAAAAAGCAAAGGTGACTGAACAGCTAGCCGAGTCGCTCGAACCACTAGAAAGCGGGCAGTTGGTTGGAGATAGAAACCCGGGTCCCGTGCTTGAGAAAGCTATAGACCCTGACGGCGGTGTTGGCTGACCGACGGACGTGTCGGTTACGATAGTAGTGCATGAACTGGGTAGTCCGATTACAACGGTAGGAGGCAAGCAGGTCAGGTTGGTGGAAGTCGTTCTAGGAGTAGCTTGGATTGAGGTTGAGCCAGAGCTTGCTGAATGGGTAGCATCACCTAGGTACTCACTGTCGATGGTGACAGTTTCCACTGCGGAGGGGACGAAGCTGACAGAACAACTTGCGGAGGTTATCGATCCGACGAGCCTGCAAGAGGCAGCTGTAAAAGAACCAGCCCCATTACTTGCGACATTGACAGTGCCGGATGGTGCGATAGTTGCGCTCGGTGAAGAGTCAGTCACCACTACTGCACACAGGCTGGATTGGCCAACGGCGACGGGTGAACCACACGAGAGGGTGGTCGATGTGAGAGTTACGACATCCACTTCCAAACTGGCTGAGACAGAGCGAGCCAGAAGGCTCGTCCCAGTCACTTTCACAGTGTATATTCCAGCTGGCGCCGAGCCGGTGGCCACATCTAACGTTGATGTGCCTGGTATCAACGGCGCGACCAATACTGCCTGAGGGTCCATCGATATGATGGGTCCGGAAGGTGAAATCGAAGCTGTCAAGTTGACAATTCCCGCGAAACTGTTGACGCTATTGACGACAATACTGGCGCTCGCGTCTGCTCCGCTCTGGATTCTAAGAGGGCTAGGGGTGATCGTTATGCTGAATTTCTGATTGGCAATAGAAGGAGAGACAAAAACCATTCCATGAACTAGAGAGGGTATGGAGAGCGTGACGAGTCCGAACACGAGAACCATTATGGTGAGACTTCGAAAGATCGATCTGCGTTTCATTGGGTAATTTTCTCCGAGAGGGAATCTCAGAAAACATACGATGAATGATTTAACCATGACTGGAAACCGGTGCATTGGAACCATATTCTCATGCACCGAGTCCGGCTAATCCATTGGAATACAGGTGAGGCTAAAGAGAGGGCACGACGTCTGCAGATATACGCGGGAGTGCCTCTCTACCAGAAGCTCGGAATCAAATCAGGATACACCGTTTCCTTGGTCGGGGCTCCTCTGGGATTCCGACAGATCTTAGGTGAATTACCTGAAAACGTGGTGTTGCGAGATGGGGTAAGGGGCCAATCTGATCTTACATTATGGTTCGCAAAGTCTCGAACTGAATTGGAGGAGAGACTGCAACACTTGAGAGTGTTTTCGAAGAACGCTGGATTATGGATTATATGGCCGAAGAAGACTTCCAAGCTTCAAACTGACTTGGGGCAACCTGTGGTCAGGGAGGCGGGGATAGCTGCTGGGATGGTCGATTTCAAGATCTGCTCGATTGACACGACTTGGTCAGGGCTCCGGTTCACTCTAAGGGAGAAGCGCAGTTTACCCGAACCGTCTCGGCAGCGGTAACACAACGACAGTACGGGAGAGCCAGCCGAAGAGTCCGGATGGTACAGTTGACCTTTCTGTTAGAGAGGCTTCCAATTCATCGGCAAAGAACGGGGAGACTATTGAGGCGTTACACGTGAGCTTGGTGGACGTTCTGATTTCGATCGGTAGCGCGGGGCTTGCGGTGTTTAGCCTACCTACGGTGCTAAACAAGAATTCTCAAGTTCCAAGGAAGACGGCTAGCATTCCCTCGGCCTCGATCTTGACCTATTTCGTTCCGCTTTTCGCGATCAGTGGACTAGATCTTACTGCCATAACGATCGCAGGACAGGCTGTCGTGTGGTGGCTCATAGTGGCGTTTAGACCGGTTAGAAAGACTCGATAGCTCTTGTGTGGTGCGGCCGCCGGGATTTGAAGTCCCGAGCCGTTGTTGAGACGGCTTCCCGGGTCGTTGGGTTGGAAGCCCATTGGACGCTCTAGGGCTATGTCCTAGACCAGGCTAGACTACGGCCGCTGACCTTGGCGTTTAGTCCTTGGTCTTTTCTGCCTTACGATTGGCAGAGAAGACTCAACAAATGCCGTCACGCCAAATGAGAACGCAGCAAGCGGTCAAGTTCGGGATAAGTCTCAACTAGTCTTAAGAATCTGACAATGCTTGCTGCAATGTTTTGAAAGTCATCCCAATTGAACACGAGCCGGTTCGAGCCCGTGACTACCTTAACGACAAGAGTTTGCAAATCGGCCGTATTCTTCCCGTCGGTGACAGTCTACTTGGAGAATATTTTGCAACCGGCAGTAGCTTCGTTCTGCTGAAGGGAAGGGCCGTCGACGCGCTATTCTCCTACAATGCAGGGCGAGATAAGCAGGTACCCACGGCGAGATTCCGTGTTGTAACAGATTCTGTTGTGGGGCTAAGAGAGGCGACTAGGCTTGTTGAGGAAACAGCTGTTGCGGGGGAGAAGATGGTCCTTCGAACTAATGTTTTCGGATACGACAAGAAGCGGCTCCTAGCCCTGAAAGCCCTGGGCTACACTGCTGGCGCCTCTCTACCGGGAGTCGTCTCACTTGATGGGAGGAGATTCGACTATCAACTTCTCTACAAGGATCTAAGTTCGAGGTACAAGTCTGGAGTCCGAAGAAGTTACGCCAAGCCCGGCATGTACAAGGCAGTAGAAGTTGAAAAGGCAAAGACGCCAAAACTGAAGGTCAGAGGATACAGATCTGATGATCGGCCGTTCCTTGACAAGTTCGTAACTCACCGGAATGTGATTCGCGGAATCGGCTCTGGAGTCTTTGAAGGTCTATACCCGTGGCCACCGGGCGATTATCAACGGAGGGTTGAATCGAAGCAGATTTTTCCTATCGTGTGTGAGGACGAGCTCATTAGGGAACCTGTGGGGGTCGTCGACCTCTTCGGATCTTCCGCTGAAGTCATGCAACATTCGATGGGTACTGGAATATATGTTAGGGCTGACTACCAAGGGCTTGGCGTTGGGACGATGTTGATGGAGGCTTCGAAGACTCTCGCAATGAGGTTGCACCTAGGTAGGGTCTGGTTGAGCGTTTTCGACGGAAATAGCCCTGCCTTGGCGCTGTATCGAAAAGCTGGGTTTGAAGAATCCGGAAGGATGCCCGGGTGGTTGCAAGAGGGATATGTCGATGAGATCTTCATGACTCTGAAACTGGACTAGAGAAAGACTCTGACCACGAGTCCAAAGGGAGCTCATCCATTCTTCAGCAACCACTCTTTTCGAGCAAGACCGCGTTCGGTTAGAGCGTATTGGAACCTGCCTGCTCGGCGGGTCCGACTCAAGAGTCCTTGTCTCCAATAACGCAGGAGCGCCATCTCGACAGCCTTGTCCGTCAACTTGAGCGTCGTATCTGCTGCCAAGAGCTCGCGAATTTTGAGACTGTCGAACTCCTGTGTTGGTTCGAAGAGGCCAAGTATGCGGATCTTGAGCTCGTTGTAGTTCATTCTTGCGAGGCGTTGATGGGGTCAAACACATAAATCTATTATGGAAGATGCGATTGTAGAAATTCTCTTAGCATCTTCTTGAGAGGGCTGGGAGTAACACCTTGTATGCTTTCCCGAGTATGTGGTCTCGGCGAAACACTTTCACTTTCACTCCCGATTTCAAGAGTAACACCTTGTCGAACCGTGTTCGGGATCGAAAATCGTTATATATCTACAACGGAGAAGGCTCGGGCTGAGCATTATTGTCCGACATAGAAACAGTTCAGGCTTCAGTTCAGCCCAACCAACCTAGCGGGACGATAGAAGTGACCGTTAGACACAACGGGGCAGAGACCAAGGTCATTGGAAACCCGGAGAATGTTGTTCGCGAACTTGTCATCTTCTTCTCGAAAGCCTACCCGTCCCTTGAACTAGCATCGAAGCTAGTACTCTCTGTCGACAGCGTAGAATTCCTGCAAAACTGTGCAGGCGTCCTCGCCTACTCTCCCGAGGGCCTTGTGATCTTGAAAGATACGACGACGCTCAAGGATAGGGAGCTCATGATGCTTCACGTCGCCGGAGCACGCATGTTCTACTTGATGGGAAAGAAAGAGAACGATTCAATCTCACTTGACGAACTGGCCAAGATTACAGGTCGTGTAACCGGGACCATTGCGGGCCGTCTTAGCGAACTTGTACGAGAGCAATTGATCGAAAGAGTCGGAAAGGGCTCCTACAGGCTCACCACAATGGGACAGCGAGTGGTCATCCAGACACTGATGCCAAAAGCGATGCAGTTGCCGGAGAGGTAAAGAGCGATGACAGAACGTCCGAAGATCAAGGTTCAGATCGAATGGGGAGACATCAAACACACCGTCGAAGGCGACCTAGAGACAGTTGTCCAGGAGGTTATGCGGTTCGCCGCACAGGTCCTACCCAACTATTCACTCGCATCGAAGTTGACGTTCTCTCCGGACTATTCGTCGATGGTGGACGATCTCTCAGAGACGGTCAAATTGACACCTGAGGGTGAGGCTGTCTTTCTCAAGCCGGAAATGTCGGCCGAACAATCGATCGCGCTTGTCCTGCTCGCCACACGGGTTGCGCACGCAGTCGGCACTCGATCTAGCGTCGATATGAGTCCCGAGAATATCAGCAAGGCTATCGGAAAATCTGTCAAGACAGTCCGCAACACCCTGGCGATGATGGGGAAGACCGGTATCGTCGAACGGACCAATGAGGGAAATTATCGACTATCAATCCAGGGAATCCGCAAGTCGCACGAGATCGCGAGAAGCGTGACCGCTCGTGCCGCTGCGTCACAACATGAAACAAAGGTGACTGCACCAGGATGATGCTAGAGAGGGTGCGGGGACAGGCGGGAGAGGGGGATCTCCCGCCCAATACTGGGGGAATCTAACCTTGCTCCACCGCACCCAGGAACTAACTGAACCTCTAGCACAATTAAAAAGCATACCGTCAATAGCGATGGGGTTGAAACGTAACCCAATCAATCCGGTGAGAGAATTGGTTCCAATCGCGGCCTGTGACGCGTCCAGCGTCAAGATAGGCGAAACCGAAACTGGAATGATATTCGCAATTCGAGCCGTCGCCGTCTGGAGACAACCTGACCGGATCGCTTTCACACGCTGGGGACCCTTGCTGTTTCACATTCCCAACTCCGATGGCCAACAAGAAAAGTACCGAGATGACGAGTCACGGGCCTTCGGCGGGCTATCGGTAAAGACCCTACGGGTTCTGACGAAGCTGAGGAATCACGTTGAACGCTGGGTCCAGGAAGAACTCGCGATCACCGTCAAGGATGGTATTGTGCTGCTGGATGGATCGTTGACCGCGGGGACTCCGGACAATCCTTCCAGCAGGGTCCAGCGAATCCTCTCCACCGCTCGCAACAACAACAGTATCGTCATCGCTCTCTCGAAATCAACGCAGCTTACGGTTGGTGGGAAGAATATTCTCGGTTTCTTCGATGCAGAAAAAATCCCCCACATCATCGACATAACGTCGGTTGTCGAGAACGAGTATCCCGCGTATCCGATCAGATTCCTCGGACGAGTTTGCGTGTCGAAACTCTCACCGGACGGGTTCCTGTTCCGGACCGATATTGATCGGGATGCTGATGAACATCAGGCATTGGTTGCGCTCGGCCGAGTAGCCGGAACCGATGTTATCTTCCATGGCTATCCTGAGACATTGAGGATCGCCCATATCTTCAGCACGTTCACTGCTAACGAGATCCTCGCCGTACAACGATTCGTTGCTAGCAACCATCATGTTAGTCTTCAGGCTCGGCCGAACCTTCGACGATCATTGTTTGGACCCTTCGGAACAAGCAGGTACGTGGCGTAGATGCGAATCTACCGAAAGGAAGCGGACGAGGTCCAGCTCATCGCCTTCCCCGACGAGCATGTTCAGAAAGGAGACTATTTCGTCATCGAGGACCCGGCCCAATCAAGAGGGCTTCTCGTCCAAGCCATAGACTTGCAATATGCCAACGTTCCAGGGGTCCTGGAGGATATTCTCAGAGACGTAATGACCGATGGAGAGCTTTCTGGGGAGGATGTGGACCCGTTGAACATTTCGAGCCAGGTGGACGCGTTGAAAGATACGAGGCTGGCGGTCTGCAAGATCCGTGGGACCATCGCCCAGGACGGAAGCCTTTCACCCAGCACGTCATGGCTGCCCTCACGCACATCATCAAAGATCCGCCCCTACGCGGTCAACCGACTGATAATGAACGGTGGAAAGATGCCGGTCAAGCTCGGACACAACGATGGCGAGCCGATAAGCGTTGACGCCAGCGGACTTGACGGCGGTCTGAACATAATCACTGGAAGAAAAGGCTCAGGCAAGTCTCACCTAGCGAAACTACTCCTGCTGTCCATGGCAGGATGGGGCGCGCCATGTATCGTTCTGGACGTTAACGGGGAATACATCAACCTACACAAATCGAAGGACGGACGACAATCATCAGCACGGCTGACTGTTCTAGCGCCGCGCAGCGGCCTAAATTTCTCAATGGCCAAACTAGGGCTAAGAACTGTGGCAGGGGTCTTGAGTCACGCTCTCGATCTGCCCGCAACCTCGTCCAAGGTCTTCACCACGATTTGGAAAGATCTTGAGGCTCGGGGAGACTTGACTCTGCCGACTGTGATCCAAGCGGTACAGTCGTGGAGCTGCCATGATAGCGTACGCGAAGCTCTGACTTCTAGACTTCAGGTTCTGATGGAATCAGGATTGTTTGACGAGGCGAACCCGTTGACCGAAGAGCGGATTCTCCACACTATCGAGGGAGGCGGTGTCCTGGTGGTTAATCTGAAGAACCAGAGCCAGATCGTCCGACGAATACTCGTCGAGATCTTTCTCGGAGAACTGACCAAGATTCTCTCTTCTAACTGGCTCAAGGCCGCCTTTCTCTTTGCAGAGGAAGCCCACCTTTACTTGCGGGATACTTACTGGGATGACATTGTTACACGGATGAGGCATATTGGATTGTTCACCACGTTCATCACGAACCAACCAGACACTGTTCAGGAAGCTATCTACAGGCAAGCAGACAACGTGTTCATCTTCAATTTCACAAACGAACACGATATCGAGGCTATTGGTAAGGTGGCGAAGGCGGACAGCGACACGATACGCTACCTCGTAAGAGGAATCCCGACCAGGCGATGCCTACTACTGGGGAACGTCGTCAAGGACCTGCCACTGATGGTCGACGTCGAACAGCTTGACGTCAGAACAATGGGCGAAACAAGACTCTTCTTCTCTTGAGTGATTCACTCACAATATCCTAGTTCCGATGGTCCTTACTCAGTCATTTCTGAGCAATTATGAGGAAGCGGCTTTCTGTCAAGACCAGCCCTTCGGGCTTTGACAGCTCCGATTCTAGTGATAGCAGCGCGTCCAGGTCTCGTTCGAGCGCGAACCCGGGGACCTCCCAAGGTGCAACGCTCAACAAATAGACAAGCTCGCCGAGACCATGGTAGGCAACTTTGTAGTAGCGCTGAATATTCTGTAGTAGCCTGAGACCTGCTGTTTCGAAACCGCGAACGTATTCCTGGTAAAGATTACTGAAGTCTGGTGCCCTCGGAAAGAAACGTCTCAACTCGCTCCAATTATCGCCGACTTGTTGGGTGACAGCGTGCCCGCCGGTCGATAGGACCCTAGCGACTTCCTCTGGGTCGAGTTCTTCATGACGATTGATAACCAAGTCGAAGGCCGAGCTCGCGAACGGTAGCTTGAGACTCTTGCACATGACCGTGTCCACGTCGAGAGGATCGAGTCGACTCTTGGCGATGGGAGCATTGACTTTCCACTCCTCGGTCGCAACTATCTTAGGAGGAAGTAAGTGGCGGACCCGTGACAGAAACTCTGCCCCGCCCGTTCCCATGTCTAGTGCATACTTCTTGCCTACAGCATAATCACGGACTAGGTCCTCATAATTCCATGCTGGTCCAGGTTCGATCGGCTTCGGTTTGACATGGCTAAGGTCCCAGCCTGTGAAACGTTTGGCTTTCTCAGCCCAAGGTCTTAGCCTCGCCAGTTCTTTGTCACGATTCAATTCGATAAGCAGATTTTCGGAAGATTCTGTGAGTATAAGCTCACGCAGTCAGAGAGACGGTACAGTAGTTTACTCTCTGGCCATCTGCACTAGGTCGGATGGTTGCTTCTTGCTGTTCTCGGAGAGGCTCATTATTCCTCCGGTGAGACTTTGACCCTGTATTCCTTTTGCGGCAAGGATCTGCGCAACCCGCAAAGAGGTGGCCCCAGCCATACACACCAAGAGGACCTTTCGATTGTCCTTGGGCAGAACATTCGTGATATTGTCGGGTATCTTTTCGGTCGAGATCAACGTTTGGACATCTGATGCCCTTGCGACTTTGATCTTGCTCTCATCGCATCCAAGAGATGATGCGAGGAGTTTGATGCCATCCTCTTTCGGGACGAACATGCCGTGCGTCCAGAGAACCTCTCCATAATCTGCTACGCTGGTGCTTGCCTGCGGAAGAGTCACTTCTAGAGGAGGGGGTGATTGCGCCACTGTTCCGAGAGTGCTCCGGTACTTGTCGATACCGTCGGCGAGCATCACGACAAACTTGTCGCCGACGCCATAGTTGATCATCTGTAAACAAGCATAGAGCGCCAGTGCACTGCTCTCGCCTATGTCGTAGCCTCTCCCGACGAAAAAGCGAAGGACTCGCCTAGCCTGTTCGAAGTCTACCTCGTGCTGACCCGCATACAGGGCGGGATCATAGAATCTGAGGCCGAAGGCCTTGTCTTTGGTCCGTATTCCCGCCACGTCTTGGTTGTTAAGAGGGAACACCAAATGAACAGATTTCTTGCCATGTTTTGTCTGAACGTATTTGCTAAAGCCCGCTGACGTGCCTCCAGTGCCAAAGGCAGAGATTACTCTGAAATCGGCGAGCGAAAGGCCCCGGTCTTTCAGCTGTTGATCTGTTTCTGGTGCCGTTACCGCCTCGTGTGATTTGACGTTTAGCTCATTATCGTATTGTTCAGGGCAGAAGCCTCCGTATACCTTGGCCAATATCTTGGCCAGGTTGATCACGTCTTGTCTCGCGAGGAGTGCTTCGATTTCGGCTCGTGATTTGTCGAACTTCGTTGTGTCCAGGCCGAGGTCCGCTAGCTGTTCCCGGACATTGCTCGCTGTTGCCTTCGCGATAACTAGGTTCTGGTCCAAGGCTAGACCTGGTGCGGGGCAAATGTCGATATCCAGGTTCACCGTCTTTACTGAGTTCCTGTTCAGTTCATCCAAGACCCCGCTCTGAAGTTTTCTTGAAACTAGGAAAATCACATTGATGCCGATCTTTTCAAGCATTCCCAGGGCGATGCCGAAATTGCCGGAAGTCGCTTCGAAGACCGTTTGACCGGTTCTCAGCTTGCAGGAAGCAATCGCGTCTTCAATTATTTCGACAGCTGGGCGGACTTTGACCGAGCCACCTATGATCTTCGAGTCGAACTTTCCAAAGATCTTGATGCTCTTTGCGGGGATTTCGAGGCCATATTCAACGCGAGCGCACTCGATGAGGGGAACCGTCAAATCCTCCAAGGGCGTCGCATTAACGAAAACCTTGCTTCCGTTGCTTTCGACAACGTAGGGGACTTTGCTCCCTATCTCGCTCTGGAACCGTTTGAGAAGCGCTTCGTCAACTTGGGGCTTGGGTGTGGATTCCTGCATTCCTTATCTAACCGATTGGGGATACGGCTTTATATAACGTATGTCATAAACGTGCACTATGACCCAGACCTACAAAGCCCCAGACGTTCCAAGCGATAGAATTACTCCCGAATTCGTTAGGGACGAGCTACTGAGCTGTTTTGAGAGCGCCAATAGAGAGTTCGCCACCTTGCTCAATCAACCAGTTACCGACGAACAGCTGAAACAGCAAGTGAAACAGTTCGTAGAATCAGTCTTCGTCAACTGCGGTGCCAGCTACACAGACCCGACCAAACAGGGAATCTTGACGGCCATGAACCAGTGCAGAAGCAATGCTGAGAAGATGATGGGCCCCCAAGGAGCCGGGATCATACAACACCACTACGATGAAATGATGAAACTGGTCGACAGATTACAAGAACGGCCAGTCTATGTCGCAACATCTCGTCTTGTCTGATTCCAGCAAAGACGAGGTCAGCAGATCGAACAAAACCCCTCCTCTCGTAAGTCATTAGTACGCCTCTCTCCTCAAAGCACCCAGAATTGGAGTCTGTAACCCAGCAGCTTCACACTCCTAGAGTCGTTCGACTCGACCGCATTGTCGACGAGACGCCTTCAATCCGTTCTTTCTGGTTCAGCGACTCTACCCTACACAACGCCAAGCCGGGCCAGTTTGCTATGGTTTGGGTCCCAGGGATTGATGAGGTTCCTATGAGCGTGCTAGCATTTCACGGGAGAACAGACGCGGGTGTCGTGATCAAGAAGGGTGGACCTGTCAGCACTGCGCTCTGGGAAAAGAAGGTTGGCGACAAATTCTGGGTCAGAGGCCCGTATGGGCACCCGTTCAGCGTGGGACACCACCACAAACTGCTCGTCGTCGGCGGAGGAACAGGACTCGTTCCACTGATCTCATTCTTGGTCCATCTGAGGGGACGAGATGTGACTTTGATCACAGGAGCAAGAACTTCAAACGAGCTTTTGTTCAAGAATTGGCTCATCCAGGAAAGCAAAGACCATCACTTCAAGCTCTTGTTCGCGACTGACGATGGGACCTACGGAGAAAAGAATCAAGTACCAAGGGTCGTCGAGCACGTATTGAGAGAAAGTAACTTCGACGCAATCTACACTTGCGGACCAGAACCCATGATGAAACTGGTCTACGATCTGGCGATGCAGAAAAAATGTCACATCCAAGTTAGCCTCGAACGAGTGTTCAAGTGCGGAATCGGAATATGCGCCGCCTGCGTAATCGGTCCATACCTGGTTTGCCACGACGGACCAGTTTTCTCGGAAAGAGAGCTCAGCGGGATGCCAGAGTTCGGAAAAACTCGAAGAGATCTCTCGGGAAAGAAGGTCCCGCTAGGGGTGGGGCACTGAGTTTTTCCTAAGTCTAATGGAGCATCTGGTCAAGGAACGATTAAATATCTCACGACGCCATTCCACCCTTCAGAAGGAATAGGCAATACCAACTCACGGCTCGCTTACGAAGGCAGGAAAGGTTAGGCAGCAGACTCCTAAGATTCAGGCAATGAATAAGCCAGGACTCTCACCAAGAGAGAGAGTTAGGCGGAATTCTGAGAAGAGATTCGTTCTCGGCCGAAAACCAGGCCAGAACTATATGCGAACCTAAACGTCCACGAAGTAGACTCAATTCCTAGACTTGACGAAAAAGACTGTATCCGTTATTAGGTGCTTAGCTTATTAGCCGTAGAACAATGTTTCCTAGTCGATACCAGATGGAAAGGGTCCATGAAATGCGTTCGGGACTGATGCTGCGAGTCATCCTATCGATCTTGATATTTGCTGGTTTTCTTGTTGGTTCCTTGATTTACGTGGGTTTCTACACAGAGAGTTTCAGCACCCTCCAAAAAATTATTTCGATTCTAGTAGCGATGATAATCGCCTTTACGATTCTAGCAGTCGTCTGGGTTACATGGGCAGGTCGGAGAGGTATGATGGGCTGGTGGAGAGACTAGCCCACAACAGTTGAACTGACAAGCACTTATCTGGAACTCTCGCCTTCACGGCTGCGGCTAACGCCTTCGGAGCCCATGCATTGTCTCTCGCGATTGATGTTTTGCTTGTTGTTCAATCGACCATAGTGTTCTTTCTAGCAGGATACGAATATCTTACCCTGATGCATTTCCCGGCATTACCGGAAAATGCGACACACCCTTCGAATCGTTCTCTAGTTTCTATTATTCTTCCGGTTCGGGATCAAGCAAAAACGGTTCGCGAGTGTGTCACTTCACTGATTGAATTGGAGTATCCCGAAAAGGAAATCATAGTGGTCGATGGTAATTCCACTGATGGGACCCGGGACATTCTCAACAGTTTCAATGGCAAAATAAGGCTCGTTGAGGAGGAACCTCTTCCTCAAGGCTGGGTGGGAAAGAACTGGGCCTGCCACGCGGGTTACCAGCAGGCCAGGGGCAACCTTCTTCTGTTCACAGACGGCGATTCAATTCACTCGCGCGATAGCCTCGCTAAGACGGTGAATTATCTGGAAGCCACAAAAGCTGATCTGGTAACTCTCGCTCCTGCAGCGATTCTTCGAACTTTCTGGGAGAAACTTCTCCAACCACCCATATTCTGGCTCATCATGATGTTCGTCGGGGGCAAGTGGGTCAACGACGATCGCAAGCCGCGGTGGGCCCTTGGAAATGGCCAGTACATGCTCTTTCGACGTGAGGCCTACGACAAAGTCGGGGGACACTTTGCTGTCAGGGATAGAATATCAGAGGACTACTCCCTGGGCAGGCTGACAAAAGCGAGAGGTCTCAAACTCAGAATGGTTACCGCCTCTGACTCACTAGGGGTCCGAATGTACTCCAGTCTCCCTGAAATCTGGCGTGGATGGAGGAAGAATTTCTATTCAGTTTCCGGAAATCACCCACTTTTTCGGGCCGCCTACCGATTGGTACTACTCTTCGCCTTTCTCGTGTTGCCATTCGTTGTGCTTGGCTACGGCGTATACCTTGCGCCAACAGCGCCCCTGAACGTCTACCTCCTCACTGGTGCTTTCATGGCCTTCTTCCTATGGCTAGGACTGATCATTCTTGATCGGTCGATAGGGATCATTCCTCTCTATGCGTTACTGCTGCCCTTCGCCGTCCTTGTCTACATGGGAATAGGCATCGATTCGACCATCAGAGGAGCGATGGGAATGGGGTTCTCGTGGAAGGGTCGAGTATACGGAAAACCCATAACTGGCCAGCTCAAAACCACAGCTCCCTGAGAAAATAAGGGTGGAAATTCGTAGCTTGAGCCAGACGACCGAAATCGTCTCTACCGAGATAATCGAGCGACTTCTCAGTCTTGACCATCCCTCCCATGATGACATCAATCGGATCAAAATCGAAGTTTGCAGGTTGCACCGTTCACCAACCGTTCCTCCTAACTCCGATCTTCTTCGGCACGTCCCTGGCTCCGAACTAGTCAGGCTCAAGCCACTCTTGACAAGAAAACAGGTTCGCAGCGCTAGCGGTGTGACCACTGTTGCTGTAATGCCTAAGCCGTACGCTTGCCCCCACGGAAAATGCACCTACTGCCCGGGCGGGCCCGAAGTCGGAGTTCCGAGAGCCTACACGGGACAGGAGCCGGCGGTAATGCGGGCCCTCGAGAATGAATACGATCCCTACTTCCAGGTTCAGAGTAGAATCACTCAGCTACGTGCGATGGGGCACCCAGTGGACAAGGTAGAGCTGATCCTTGTCGGCGGTACCTTTCCGTTCCTACCAAGAACCTACCAGGAAGACTTCGTCAAGCGATGCCTCGATGCGTTGAATGGCGTTAACTCGCCTTCGCTAGAGGAGGCGAAGAATTTCGCCGAATCCGCAAATGTCAAGAACGTTGGGATTACCGTCGAAACCAGGCCCGACTGGGCACGGAAGGGCCATGTGGATCACATGCTTTCGATGGGCGTAACACGCGTCGAGATCGGGGTCCAGACCTTGTACAACGATGTCTACGAGAGAATTCATAGAGACCATACTGTGGCCGATGTTGTTGAAGCAACACAGACGCTAAAGGATTCGGGAATCAAGGTCGGGTATCATATGATGCTCGGACTCCCAGGTTGCGACGCTTCGCGGGATTTGGACGCGTTCCGGAAAATCTTCGAAGATCCCGACTTCAAACCTGACATGCTGAAGATCTATCCATGTCTGGTCACGCCCGGAACACAGCTCTACGAAGAATGGAAACGAGGAGAGTATAATCCGTACTCCACCGAGGAATCAGCCCTTCTTATCGCCGAGATCAAACAGTTCGTCCCACGCTGGATTAGGATCATGAGGATCCAGAGGGAAATACCGGTAGATGGGATCGCTGATGGCGTGAAGCACGGGAATCTCCGCCAGCTCGTCCATGAAGAGCTGACGCGTCGTGATATGAAATGTGAGTGCATTCGATGCAGAGAAGTCGGTATCCGCTTCCTCAATAGTGGAGAGAGTCCTGACTTGGAACAAGTCCGACTTCAAAGGGTCGACTATGAAGGGTCCGGGGGAACTGACATTTTCCTATCTTTCGAGGATCCCGAAAACGACATACTCGTTGGATATGTTCGACTTCGCATACCAACTGAGAAGGCTCACAGACCCGAGATAGCTGGACAAGATGCCGCAATTCTCAGGGAACTGCACGTTTTCGGGCAGACAGTTCCCGTGGGAGACCGGATAGCGGGTGCGTTCCAGCACAAGGGCTACGGGTACAAGCTTCTCGCAGAGGCAGAAAGAATATCTCGCGAAGAATACGATCGCACAAAAATGTTAGTGATTAGTGCTCTCGGTACCAAAGCGTACTACTCGCGCTTCAGCTACACACGCGACGGACCTTACGTCTCCAAGAGCATTGGGTGAGACTTCAACTCTTGCACCAAAATGCTCGCGCTTGAGTGGCAATGAGATTGGTGTGCACGTTCGTGGTTTCCTCCGATGACTAGGACGTTAGGACTCATGCTTATGTCCTTAGACATCCTGCTCTCGGAGAACAATCAACTGAAGAACCCTCACATTCGATAGATACTCATTAACGATAAGGATGCCATTGAGATGTGTGGCTTGGTGCACACAAACGATTTTCTTACCGCTCTTACGTGGGTCGTCATTGTCGCGGGAGCAGTCCTCTCAATTGTGGTTATGTAAGGTTGGGCGGAGCGTACTACCCCTGCTCGCCTGGCGGGGGTGGACTATGCTACTCTACGGAGTATCAATTCGACTTGGCCGCAATGTTAGCAGGCTTCACAACAATGCTGGGAGGATTTGCTGGCTTTGCCATAGTGCGACACAATTCTCGAAGAGAACAGTCAAACGACTCCAGCACCGTGGAAGGACCCAATCCTTCACTGCAAACGAACCCTAACCCACCAAGAGATCATTGGTTGGACTAACCTTTTTCATAGCAGTGGGCGAGGCGCAATAATTTGCTCGCGCTTAACGGCAATTTGGAAATGGGAACGCTTAACCGGACACATAGTTGAAGGCGTGTTGCACGAATGACTGTCCAAGAACTGGAAGGGTACCATGGGCAAGTCCTTCAACAGCTAAGGAAATCCAAGGCCAAGATCGGTAGCATCATCCGTCTCACATCGAAATCGGGCGAAGTGTTCGAAGGGACTCTGATTCCCCGGTCGGAGTATTCCGATCAAACTCACATAGTCTTGAAGATGAAGAATGGCTACAACATAGGCATCTCCCTCGACAGGACAGAAAAACTGGAGGTAATCGGGCAAGGCGAGAAACCCCATTTCACCAAGCCTTCCTCACCGGCGAATCATGTCGGGTTACCCAAAGTTGCCATCATAAGCACAGGGGGGACTATCGCCAGCAGGGTTGATTATCGCACTGGTGCTGTGCAGCCCGCACTCACAGCCGCAGACCTCGCAAGCGTCGTTCCCGAACTCTCATCAATCGCCGAAATAGACACACACATACTTTTCAGCGAGTACAGCGAGAACATTGGCCCAACCCATTGGAAGGGCATGGCCGAAGAAGTCGCGAAAAGGATCGCTGACGGTGCAGAGGGGGTCGTGATAAGCCATGGAACAGACACTTTGCACTATACAGCGGCAGCGTTGAGTTTCGCGCTTGCAAACCTACCTGTTCCGGTTCTACTTGTCGGCGCTCAGCGATCTTCCGACCGCCCCAGCTCAGATGCGGCCTCCAACCTCACAGGAGCAGTCGCCCTCGCCGCCCGAGCCGACATGGCCCTTGTTGGCGTTGCTATGCACCAAGACCTTTCCGATCATATCATCCTCGCTCATAGAGGCACTAGGGTTCGAAAGTGTCACACGAGTCGTCGAGACGCATTCAAGTCCATCAATTCCACTCCCATCGCAAGCTACGATTTGAAGACCGGCCACATCGAAATGACTAACGGAATCCCGAAGAGAGACAAGTCCCGGCAGCTGGCCTTGAAATCTCGCTTTGACCAACATGCATACCTAATCAAGTTCTACCCAGGGTTCAACACTGGCATAATTGCCTCAGCTGTATCTGCAGGAAGCCGCGGAATAGTCGTCGAAGGAACCGGGCTAGGGCACGTTTCCAGACACTTATTTGATTCCCTGAAGAAAGCGCTGAAGCAAGATCTTCCAATCTTCATGACCTCCCAGACGATATGGGGACGCGTCGACATGAACGTCTACAACACCGGACGCGACCTACTCAACTTGGGGGTCACTCCTCTTGAAGACATGGTCGCTGAAACGGCGATTGTCAAGCTAATGTGGGTCGCAGCCCAGACCAAATCAGCAGATAAGATTCGAGAGATGATGCTTCACCCGGTCGCAGGCGAAATGACTTCGAGAACATTGGTGGAGGCTTCCTAGTCGTCCATCGATTATCGAGCCGTCGGCCTCAAGGTCGGCGTCGAGATACATCGACAGCTCGACACCGGGTACAAGCTCTTCTGCGACTGTCCAACCATTCTATCAACAAAGCCACCCACAGTCGCCTTCGAGCGGAGACTTAGGCCCACACAAAGCGAGCTAGGCCAAATTGATCCAGCCGCCCTCTTCGAGTTCCACAAGGGCAAAACCATCACTTACGAGGCGGACCCTGAAACCACATGCCTCGTAGAACTGGACGAAGAACCTCCGCACCCTTCGAACCCAGAAGCGTTGGATGTCGCCCTTACCATGAGTATGCTCCTGCATGCTAAGCCGATGGACGAGATTCACGTTATGCGGAAGGTCGTCATTGACGGGTCCAACACAACCGGATTCCAGCGAACCGCTGTCATCGCACTCAACGGGTCCCTAACAGTGGACGGAGTAGAAGTACCAATAGAACAAGTAACCCTTGAAGAGGACGCCGGGCGAAAAACAGGCGACACAAAGACCTCAGTAATGTTCCGCCTCGATCGGCTTGGGGTTCCACTGATAGAGGTCTCAACTGGACCAATAATTCACGACCCAGAACAAGCCGGAAAAGTTGCATTCGCCATAGGCCGTATTCTCCGAGCTACCAAGAAAGTAAAACGAGGACTAGGAAGTATTCGACAGGACCTCAACGTATCGATCAAGAACGGCGCCCTCATCGAGATTAAAGGGGTCCAAGAGCTCGAACTCGTTTCCAAGGCTGTAGGCTTCGAGGTTCAAAGACAGCTCGGGCTTCTCGAGGTCAGAGATGAACTCCGGCAGAGGGACGTCAAGGCTTCGGACATCAAGAATGAATTCGTTGACGTCACGAGCATTCTCGAAGGTTCCCAATCGAAGATCGTCCAATCCACTCTCAATCAAGGAGGAGTAGCACTAGCAGTCAAACTTTCCAGTTTCAAGGGACTTCTCAAACGCGAACTCATCCCCAATGTCCGGCTCGGAACAGAGATGGCAAAACGCGCCGTCTTCTGGGGTAGGGTCGGAGGAATTTTTCATTCAGACGAGCTTCCTGCTTATGGAATTGATTCAGGCCATGTAGAAGAAGTCGCGAAGGTCCTCGGATGTGGAGAACTTGATGGATTCGTCATTGTAGCAGACAATCCCGACAATGCGAAAGACGGTTTGAGGGCAGTTGTAGAACGTGCTAAGGAGGCCGTAGAACGAGTTCCTGAAGAAACACGCGCGGCAAACCCTGACGGGACCACTGTCTACCTGCGCCCAAGGCCTGGAGCCGCTAGAATGTATCCGGAGACCGATGTCCCACCGGTTCAAATCGGCCAGGACCGACTTGAACGACTCTGGGAGAACCTTCCCCGAATGCCGGAAGAGCTCGCGAAAGAGCTGGAGACAAAGCATAGTCTCAGCCCCAAGCTAGCCGCTCAGCTCGTGGATTCCGATTACCTTTCCGCATTCGAGGAAATTGTTGCTAGAGCAAAAAGCGTCGCACCCAGCTTCGTCGCAACAATCCTTACAGAATCTGTGAGAAGCCTGCAAAGGGAACAAGTGCCCGTGGAAAACGTGCGGGAAGACCAGCTCAAACAAGCGTTCGACCTAGTCTCCAAGGGCGAAACCGCGAAAGAGTCTGTTCTGGACGTTCTCAGATGGCTTGCATTCCATCCAGATGGAGCCGCCGGAGAAGCGGTGGAAATGTTGAACCTCCGAATGCTGACCAAGTCGGACCTTGAGAATATCATCAGCAAAGTTATTGAATCGAATCAGACCCTGGTTCAAGAAAACGGTACCCGAGCTCTGGGACGAATGATGAACCTAGTAATGGGCGAGGTGAGGGGACGAGCCGACCCTCGACAAGTCACCGAACTACTGCGGACCCGTTTGGAACAGGTCAAAGCATGACAAGCACGAAAGACGAGTTAAAGGTCGAGGATATTGCTCTTGACGATCTTGATAAGAAGATTCTTCACTGGTATCTCATCGACGCTCGCCTCTCCTACAGGGAGCTAGCACACAAGCTAGGCGTCTCTACAACCACCGTTCAATCTAGAACCGCGAAACTGGAGAAGGCAGGAATCATACGCGGATACTCTGCCATGTTCGACCATGACAAGATCGGCTTCCAGCTCACGGCCATCACGGAGGTAAGCGTCGCCAAGGGCAAGCTCCTCGAGCTGGAGAAGGAGGTCGCTAAGATGCCTCAGGTACTAGCCGTATACGATGTTACAGGACTCACCGATGCGATGGTCATCGCGAAATTCAAGAGCCGAGACGACCTGAGCAAGTTCACCAAAGCACTTCTAGCCATGCCTTTCGTGGAACGAACGAACACCCATATCGTGCTTACAACTGTCAAAGAAGATTTCAGATTATTGTAGGCGGTGTGCGAAGAAGTGGCTGACCGATGGGCCATTCAGTCCAGTTGGCCACTTTCAATTAGAACAGAAGATGGTAGAAAGCTTCGAATCGAGCTTTCAACCTGTTCGAGCTTGATGAACTGGAGCTTGAACTTGTAGGTTTCACTGGGTGTCTGAATGTAGAGTCTTGACGTCCCAAGCTTCTTGCCAACCTGGATCCTTGTGACTCCTGTGTAAGGCACTTGGAAGTTCTTCTTGTTTGCACTCAATAATTCCTCCGGCGAAAGCTGATCGAGCTTGCCCTTGATATCTTGGCGTTTCATAGCACCCTGACCTGCAACGGCGCCTATTGCTCCCCCTGCTCCTCCCATACCGCTTGCGATCTGAAAAAGCATGCTCTGAACGGCTACGATAATTCTCTCTGTGGTGAAGATGATAACGCAATGGAGGTCGCCTTTCAAACCCCGAGTAATTAGGGCCCTGAGCTGACCGGTGACTTGTTCGCTCAATCTTGAGACATCCCCCTCAAGATTTCCTCGTTGATGCTTTGAGCTTTGCTACGGTACTCTTGAGATGATCAGGAGCTTCGTTCGGACTCTCGAGATGGTGAGAAACTATGTTGACCAGGGCGCTTCCGACTATCGCTCCATCAGCTCCCGACTTGATGATGGCAGATACGTGCTCAGGCTGAGAGACGCCAAATCCCGCGGAAACGGGAACCTTTCCTCTTGCCAAGGACTTGACCTTCTTGACAGCTTCGAGCGCTTGTGGGCTGAGCAAGTCCCGGGGACCAGTAACACCGTAGAGTGAGACGAGATAGAGGAAACCCTTCGACTTGTCGAGAATGGTTCGCAATCTAGTCCGAGAAGTATTTGGTGCCGCTAGGTAGATGTTATCGACGTTGTGTCTCAGAGCCATGTTCCTGAACTCGTCGCTCTCTTCAAGAGGCAAATCCGGGACGACGATCCCATCAACACCGCTTTCATGGCCTTTTCTTAGGAAGCGGTCCAAGCCCATCGCAAGAATCGGATTATAGTAACTCAAGACGACAAACGGGACTGGAAATTGTGAGGAGAGTTCTCCGATAAGATCCAAAACTCCGGTTGGGGTGGTTCCTTGGGACAAGGCGCGCATGCTAGAGGCCTGTATTACTGGTCCGTCGGCTATTGGATCTGAGAATGGAATTCCGACTTCAACAATGTCTGCTCCGCCCTCTATCAGCGCCGTACAATTGGCCAAGAATGCTTTCGGGTCCGGGTCGCCGCCTGTCAGGTAGGCGATCAACGCTCCCTCTCCGTGGCTATGGAGTTCTCGGAATTTCGCTTCTATCCTATCATCACTGTGGGATGTGCTTGGCAATTATCTCCACATCCTTGTCGCCTCTGCCTGAAAGGTTAACGATGATCGAATCCTTTGTCCCGAGACTTTTCGCCAGCTTCATCGCGTGGCCGATAGCGTGGGCCGATTCCAAAGCGGGCATGATCCCCTCCAGTTGTGAGAGATTCTTGAAAGCGTCCAAAGCCTCCGGATCGGACACTGTAACGTACTTGGCTCGCCCCGCATTCATCAGGAAGGCGTGTTCGGGCCCAACCCCAGGATAGTCCAGCCCGGCTGAAATACTCCGGGTCGTCTGTACTTGTCCCGCTTCGTCCTGCAGAACATAGGTCATCATGCCATGCAGGACGCCTTCGCGTCCGGCAACCAACGGTGCCGCGTTTTGTCCCGGCGACAAACTTTCCCCGCCTGCCTCGACTCCGTAAAGATCGACCTCCAGATCGTGCAAGAACGAATGGAAGATTCCGATCGAATTGCTCCCCCCACCGACGCATGCAACAACAGCTTTCGGGAGCTTACCGTCTGTTTGTAGGATCTGCTTCCGCGCCTCTTTTCCGATCACGCTCTGAAAGTCCCGTACCATCGTCGGGTAAGGATGTGGGCCCACAACCGACCCCAGAAGATAGTATGTATCCTGAACGTTTGTAACCCAGTCCCTCAACGCTTCATTGATTGCATCCTTCAGGGTCTTGGATCCGGATTCAACAGGATGCACCTTGGCGCCTAGCATTTTCATCCGGTACACGTTCAACCTCTGACGGTCCATGTCCTCGCTCCCCATGTAGACCTCTGCGTGCAATCCCAGAGCCGCGCACGCCATAGCCGTAGCAACACCATGTTGTCCTGCTCCTGTTTCAGCAATGATCCTCTGTTTTCCCATTTTCTTGGCAAGGAGAGCTTGGCCGAGAGTATTGTTGATCTTGTGGGCACCGCCATGTAAGAGGTCCTCTCTCTTCAGGTAGACTCTAGCCCCCCCAACATGGCGAGTCAGATTGGAAGCAAGATAGAGTGGTGTTGGTCTTCCAGCGAAAGTGTCCAGCCAGCGCCCCAACTGTTTCTTGAAGGAGGGGTCGTGCGAGAACCGGTTGTATGCTTCGTCAAGTGCTCTCAGAGGCTCCATCAAAGTCTCAGGGACATACTGCCCTCCATACTTTCCGAACTTGCCCGACTTCGAACGCGTCCTTGGTTCGGCGCGTTCCTTCAAGCGTTGGCCAGCTCCCTTACCTTCCCCTCGATGTCCGGTGACTTCATTATCGAAGTACCCACAAGAAAGGCCTGCGCACCTGCGGCCTTGAATCGTCTAATATCCTGCGGAGATTCTATCCCACTCTCAGAAATGACCGGCCTATCCAAGTCGACGTTCTCTGATAGAATCTTCTCGGTTGTAGACAGGTCCAACTGGAATGTAGATAGATCGCGATTATTGATACCGTAGAGGTCTGGTCTGAATCTTCGGAGGCACTCAAACTCGCTAGCACTGTTTGCCTCTACTAAGACTTCTAGTCCAAGACGATTAGCCTGAAGAATCATGCTACCAAGCCCAATGTTGGACAATTTCCTGCTGAAGATTTCGGAAATCAAGACCACTGCACAGGCTCCTGACCTCCGTCCGGCCTGGAGTTGCTTCGGCGACACTACGATGTCTTTCATTATCGTCGGCACCTGTACTTCCTTACTGATTGTAACCAGGGTGTCTAAATTGCCATCAAAGTTTTCGGGGTCCGTAAGGACCGAGAGCGCACACGCTCCGCCGCTTAGCATTGCTTTTGCAATCAAGAGTGGGTTTCCGGGTTCTCTGATCTTTCCAGCAGAAGGAGAAGCGTATTTTATCTCCGTTATGATCGGCGTCTTTCTGTTTTCTTGGATCGTTTTGACTAGGCTTCTTCGAGATGCGTTTACGCCTCCACTGCTGTCATAGTATCCTCTTTTGACCCTAGCCCTGGCCTTTGCGGCGAGCTCGGGCAAGTGGTCTACCAAGAATGTCAAGCCAGGTTCTTGAGTCGGTGAATGTCTCCGCCCGAGAACTCTACGAGCTGATACAATGTTTGGAAGGGCTTTCCATCATTCACAACTTTGGAAGCTATCTCGACTCCCTCTCTGAACGTCTCCACTTTGTCACAAAGGACGAGTCCTGCCGCCGCGTTCGCCAAGACCATTTGAAGGCGGGGATCATCGCGTCCTAGATGCCCGGATAAGATCTTGGCCGTAAGTCGTGCGTTCTCCTCCGGGTCCGAGCCAGAAACCTCCTCAGCTGTGCTTCTCTTAAAGCCCAGATCTTCCGGCTCCACCTCGTCCCTGAATACTCGTCCGTTTTGACGCTTCATAATGATCGTTTTACCCGTCATGGAGATCTCATCGACACCGTCGAGCCCATAGACAGTCATCACGGATTTCGCTCCCAAGTTTTGCGCTGCGAGGCACATCGGCTCTAGAAGCTCACTGTCGTAGACTCCGATCAGCTGGGCATTTGCCCCTGCAGGGTTCGTTAGTGGGCCAAGGATGTTGAATACGGTTCGTACGCCTATCTCGCGTCTCACCGAGGCTACGTTTTTCATCGCCGGATGGAAATTGGGCGCGAACATGAACCCAATTCCAATCTCTTCGATAGCTGTCTCGATCAACTCGGGTTCCATGTTCAGGTTCAGACCCAGCTGTTCGAGAACGTCTGCGCTTCCGCATTTGCTAGTGAACGATCGATTGCCATGTTTTGCGACTGGAACTCCAGCGGCCGCGATTACGAAAGCAGCGGTAGTGCTGACATTGAACGTTTTCGTTCTATCACCGCCAGTCCCGCAAGTATCCAACAGGTAACCGTTTATTTTCGGGTGAATTCGCCGGCTGAATTCCCGCATTACCTGTGCTAGGGCAGTGACTTCGTCAGCCGTCTCCCGCTTCTTTTTCAATCCTATCAGAAAAGCTGCGACCTGCGATGACGTCGCCTCCCCAGACATGATTTCCTTCATTGTAGCCTTTGCCTGGTCGGACGTCAACTCGTGGTTCTCGAGGAGTAGCGGAATGCATTCTCTGATCATCGGAGTTACCCCTCCAGGAAGTTCTCGATGATCCGATGCCCCGGCACCGTGAGGATGGATTCTGGATGGAACTGGACGCCTTCAATCGGAAATTCTCGATGTCGAACCCCCATTATCTCGTTGTCATCGATAGACTGGGCGGTCACTTCGAGGCTTTTCGGCAGGCTCTTTCTTTCCGCGACGAGCGAATGGTATCTCGTACCCTCGAAAGGACTCTTTACTCCACGGAGAACCCCTTTTCCATCGTGTCTGATCGGGCTGGTCTTGCCATGTCGGAGTTTCCTCGCTCGAATTATCCTGCCGCCGAACGCGTGAACAATCCCTTGATGTCCCAGGCATACGCCCAGTGTCGGGGTTTCGTTGCTCACTTGTCGGAGGATGGCCGTGCAGGTCCCAAAATACCGGGTATTGCTGGGGGTGCCTGGGCCCGGAGAGATTACGATCTTGTTAGGTGAGAGTTCCTTGACCCCTGCGACATCTATCTCATCATTCCGTTTCACGATAACTTTGTCGGCGATCTCACCTACATACTGGGCCAAGTTGTAGACGAAGCTATCGTAGTTGTCGAGGATCAGAACCTTCACCGGTCTTCCTCCTGGGCTTGATCCATAGCCGTGAACAATGCGGCCGTCTTTCTCTCCGACTCGATCCATTCCCGGTCAGGGACCGAATCGGCAACTATTCCCGCTCCCGACTGGAGATAGCAATAACCGTCTTGGGCGCAAAGGGTCCTGATTGTTATCGCAAAATCTGCGCTTCCGTTTGCTGAGAAGTAACCGACAGCTCCAGCGTAAGGACCCCTCGCAGTCGTTTCTAGTTCCTCGATGATCTCCATCGCGCGAACCTTGGGGGCTCCAGAAACTGTGCCGGCAGGAAAAACCGCCCTGAACAAGTCGAAACTAGTCGCGTTCTTTCTCAGTTGTCCAGTGACTCTCGAAACAATGTGTTGGACATGGCTGTAGCCCTGAACTCTCATAAACTCGGGAACCTTGACAGTCCCATAATCGCAGACTCTACCAAGATCATTCCGGGCCAAGTCCACGAGCATCACGTGTTCCGCTCGTTCTTTCTCGTCCTGAAGCAGTTCCGCTGCCAACGCTTTGTTTCGGGCCGAATCCCCTGTGAATGGCCGCGTTCCGGCGATGGGGAAGCTCTCCGCGCTACGTCCGATCTTCCGAGCCAGCATCTCCGGGCTGGACCCGACAATTTCCCTCCCGCCAAACTTGAGATAGTACATGTAGGGAGACGGATTGATCTTCCTTAGCGCCCGGTAGAACCGGAGGAGCGAGCCCTTGAACGGAATCTTGTACCTCTTTGAGAGGACTACTTGGAAGACGTCTCCGGATTCAATGTAGTTCTTGGCCTCTTCGACTCGTTCACAGAAGTCCTCCTGGTTAACATTCGACTTCGGCTTGCCGAAACTAACTTTATCGTTGCCGGCAGAATCTCTCAGTAGTTCTCTGGCCTTTTCTATCCTGTTCTCCTCACGGTAGAAGTAGTGCGTCTTGCCGCTGAGATGGTCGAAGACGATCCCGTCCTCGAACAGTCCGAATTCTACATCGGGAAACCCTTTGCCTTTGTTTCCCAATCTGGGGAATCTTTCAAAGGAACGTACGAGGTCGTAGCACGCGTATCCGACTAGGCCCCCAGCATATCTTTCCCCTGGGATTCGTTCCTTGACCGGGCTACTGAGACTGGCCAGAAGGGTTAGCGGGTCTTGGCACTTTTCGATCCGCCTCTCGGATTTCTGCCGATCTAGGATCTCAGCTTGTTTCTTTGAGGTTCGAATAATCTTTTGAGGGTTGAATCCTAGGAACGTGTACCTGGTTAGGCGGCGCGGTCCCTCAACAGACTCGAGAATGAAACACGTGTCGTAATTGTTCCTGATGGCTGCGAAAACGTCGATCGGTTGCTTTCTAGTTTCTAGCGGAAGATAGTTCAGCCTGGTGGGGCGCGTTGTCAGTTGCTGTCCAAAGACTATACCCCATGGAAGTCGCCTTCACTTCCCTTCCCGTATGTCGCTTTTATAGCTTGCGTGTCCACTTCTGTACATTCGATGCAAGTCTCTTCTTCACGCCGCCCGCCTGGGTAGATCGAATTTGTGCAAGATTCCCTGCAAGTTCAAGAAATTTCTGTCTGAGAGGGAGGACAAATGGGTTCAGCAGTTGGATTCCAACAATCGTGTCCCAATTGGCAAGGAGACTGGCAATCCTGGTTTCAGTCTCTCTGAGGGACTGGGTTCTCGGTTCTCCACCCATCCCATCGAGGCCCATTCCAAGCGTGATCAGTGCAAAGTGGTGGAGGCCTTGGACGTAGGCCATCGCTCGGTCATGTTGGGCCGCCGACATTGTAACGACTTTCGATCCGCTCGCTTGGAATGCGCGGGCCAGCTTAGACCACTTCTGGCCAGATCTATAGGAGACGGCGATGATTGTTTGACCGTGAAGATGATCTGTGCCGGGTCCAAAGAGTGGATGCAAACTGATGTACTCGATGCCCTTCGGGATCTTTTCCGCAACCTTGTCCGATATTCCCGTCTTGACCGAAGAGAGGTCAGTAAGGAGGCTGCCGGCCGTCATAAGCGACGCGGTCTCGGCGGCGACTCTGACGGTTTCCGCGGTCGGTATCGCGAGGATTACGATGTCGGATGAGGCTGCGTCCAGGATTGTTCCAGGTTCGACCTCGATCTCTTTCGCCACTGTCCGAGTCTTCTTGATCTCCCGGCCCGCCAGCTTGACCTTCGCTCCTTGAAGGCTGGCGAACCTTGCGAAGAAGCGTCCCATTCCACCTGTTCCGCCCACGATTAGGATTCTTGCTTGGTCAAGTCTCTTTGCGGATTTTTCCGGGTGGTCTTGCTGGGCCTGGACGCTGAGTGCAAAGATCTGTTCGAATATTGGCCGGATGAGCTTTGGATCAAGCTCTAACGATGTGGCGGCGCGTTCTATCTTGCTGAGAATGACTTTCTCTCGTTCAGGGTCGCGATAGTCAAGGCCCCTTTGACTTTTGATCCTGCCAAGGACTTTTGCATTCTCGTGCCTGTTCTTGAGAAGCCGAACTATCTCCTGGTCAAGCTCGTCTATCCTGTCTCGAATTCTAGTGACGTCGTCCATAGGGGGTTAGCTCTTGAGAACCCGAGGAATCATTCCGCCGCGGATCATCAGGTCCGCCAGTCCTATCGCCACCATTCCTTGGACGACGGGGACGGCCTTGGGGACTACACACGGGTCGTGTCGTCCCTTGACCCCAAGCTTAGCCTCTTCCATTTGGGATATGTCCACAGTCTTTTGCTCCTTCGCTATTGAGGATGGTGGCTTGAACGCGACTCTGAGTAGCAGCGGCATTCCAGTCGACATTCCCCCTAAGACCCCTCCAGAATTGTTGGTAAGTGTGACAATTTTTCCCTCTTTGATTACGTACTGGTCGTTGTTTTCTGATCCCTTAAGTCGGGTTGCCTGGAACCCGAGTCCGAATTCGACCCCCTTGACCGCGGGGATTCCGAAAAGTACCTTGGCAAGTTCGGAGTCGAGGGCGTCAAAGAGTGGCTCACCGACGCCCACGGGAAGGTTTAGCGCTGTACACTCGACGACTCCTCCGACGCTGTCCCCATCAGCCTTGGCGCTCAACACAACTTGTCGCATTTTCTCCGCCATGACCGTGTCTGGGCACCTCATCGAGTTTTCATACGTGATCTTCTTCACAGTTTCAAAGCTAGGAGAATGATCCAATCTAACTCCGTCAATAGCCTGAGTATAGGCGAGAACCTCCACTCCAAAAGCAGAGAGAAGTTTCTGAGCAATTGCTCCCGCGGCTACGAACGCTGCCGTCATTCTTCCTGAGAGTCTTCCGCCTCCGCGGTAATCGCTGAAACCACCATACTTCACTTTGGCCGGATAATCCGCGTGTCCCGGCCGAACGACGTCTTTCAGAGGCTCATAGTCAGAGGATTTCACGTCCTTGTTTCGGATGTGCAAAGTTACAGGAGCACCCGTTGTATGATCCTGGAATACCCCTGAGAACAATTCTACAACATCTGGTTCCCGTCGGGCGGAAACAACCTCTTTCTCTTGCGGAATCC
>WNGH01003241.1_pt1 | contig 28966 bp, 27 predicted proteins | sample 5400631 | NCBI WGS metagenome assembly WNGH01 (sample SAMN13153373, study PRJNA577476) | soil metagenome | isolation source: 115 cm soil or saprolite under Garry oak tree replicate 1 | place: USA:California | collected 2016-06-15
GCACCGCCACCGTGAACCTGGCCTTCGCCGGGGCCGCGCCGCTCAGCGTGGCCGGCATCGACGTGGTGGTGAGCAGCAAGGTCTCCGCCAGGCTCGGGCTGATCCACCACGTCGCCGCGCTGATCAGCGCGCCCGGCCTGAGCATGCGCAAGCTCCGGCACGAGGTCAGGGCCGCGCTGGGCGGCAGCGGCGCGTCGCTGGTCAGGCTCCGCCCGCGGCAGGCGCCGCCGGTGACCACCAGCCAGGTCCCGTCCGGCCGGCCCGCCAGCTACATCCAGCTGTTCCAGGAATCCGCCGCCTTGTACTGCCGCGGCCTGCCGTGGGAGGTGCTCGCGGCCATCGGCCAGATCGAAAGCGGCGACGGCGCCAACGTCGGCCCGTCCAGCGCGGGCGCCCTCGGCCCGATGCAGTTCCTGCCGTCCACCTGGGCCGAGTGGGGGATCACCGCGTTCGGCGAGCCCGGGCCGCCGAACATCCTGGACCCGTTCGACGCGGTGCCCTCCGCCGCGCGCTACCTGTGCGCGGCCGGCGGCTCGACCGCGGCGGGCCTGCCCCGCGCCATCTTCGCCTACAACCACGCCGTCTGGTACGTCTCCGAGGTGCTCGCGCTCGCCAGGGAGTACCAGCAGGCCTACGGCTGAAGGTACTGGCCCGGGGGACGGACCCCCCTCGAACCCCGAGGGCCGGGGCAGGCACGCCCGGCTAAGGCGGCCGGCCAGCCCTGGTTGGATGAGACCATGCCGGACTATGACGCGTTCCTGCTTGTCTCCTTCGGCGGTCCGGAGGGCCCCGCGGACGTGCTCCCGTTCCTGGAGAACGTCACCAGGGGCCGCGGCGTGCCGCGGGAGCGGCTCGCCGCGGTGGCCAGGCACTACGACCTGTTCGGCGGGGTGAGCCCGATCAACCGGCAGTGCCGTGACCTGCTCACCGCGATCGGCAAGGACTTCGCGGCGGCGGGCCTCGACCTGCCGTTGTACTGGGGGAACCGCAACTGGCACCCCTTCCTGGCCGACACGGTCACCCGGATGGCCGCCGACGGCGTGCGGCACGCGATCGCGTTCGTCACCTCCGCTTACGGTTCCTACTCGGGCTGCCGGCAATACCTCGACGACATCGAGGCCGCCCGCGCCCAGGCCGGCCCCGGCGCACCGCGCATCGACAAGATCCGTCATTTCTTCAACCACCCCGGGTTCATCGGCCCCGTGGCCCAGGCTGCGCGCGCGGCAATCGGCCGGCTCCCCGCTGCCGTATCGGATGATGCGTGGCTTGTCTTCACGGCGCACAGCGTGCCCGAGGCGATGGCGGCGGCCAGCGGGCCCGCCGGCGGCCTGTACCCGGCGCAGCTCGCGGAGGCGGCGCGGCTGGTCGCGGAGGAGCTGGCCGGGGCGGAGGGGCACGAGCGCCAGTGGCGCCTGGCCTACCAGAGCCGCAGCGGGCCGCCGTCGGTGCCGTGGCTCGGCCCGGACGTCGGCGACCTGCTCACCGAGCTGGCCGAGGGCCGGGTGCCGGCCGTGGTGGTCATCCCGGTCGGCTTCGTCTCCGACCACGTCGAGGTCCTGTTCGACCTGGACATCGAGGCGGCCCGGCTGGCGCACGGGCTCGGCCTGCCGATGGCCAGGGCGGCCACCCCGGGCACCGATCCCCGGTTCGTCGCCATGATCACCGAGCTGGTCGCCGAGCGCCGCGGCCGGCCGGCGCGGCCCGCGGTGCTCGGCAGGCTGCCGGCGGGCCCTGATTCTTGCCAGGACGATTGCTGCCGGATGCCCGCCGCCCGGCCGGGGCCGGCGCCCGGGGCGGGCCGGTGACCAGGCCGGATCCCGGGGAACTGCTCGGCCTCGCGGTGACCGCCGCCCAGGCGGCCGGGGCGATGCTGCTGGCAGGCAGGCCCGCCGGGCCCGGCGGGCGCCCGGAGGTCGCGGATACCAAGTCGAGCCCCACCGACGTGGTCACCGAGATGGACCGGTCGGCGGAGGAACTGATCAGGGAACGGCTGCTGGCCGCCCGGCCGGGCGACGCGGTCCTCGGCGAGGAAGGCGGCGAGACGGGCGGCACGGCGCCGGGCGCGGGCCAGGTGCGCTGGGTCGTGGACCCGCTCGACGGCACCGTCAACTACCTCTACGGCCTGGCCGACTGGTCGGTCAGCATCGCGGCGGAACTGGGCGGCACGGTGGTGGCCGGGGTGGTGACCGCGCCGGCCCACGGCGAGCTGTTCACCGCCATCCTCGGCGGGGGCGCGTGGCTGCGCGCCGCCGGCCGCCCGCCGGTCGCGCTGCGCTGCAACACCGGGGTGCCGCTCGACCAGGCGCTGGTGTCCACCGGGTTCGGCTACGCGGTACCGCGGCGGGTCGTGCAGGGCGAGGTGGTCGGCGCCGTGCTGCCCCGGGTCCGGGACATCCGGCGGGGCGGCTCGTGCGCGGTGGACCTGTGCTCGCTGGCGGCCGGCCGGGTGGACGCCTACTACGAGCGCGGGGTGAACTACTGGGACTACGCGGCGGGCGGTCTTGTCGCAACCGAGGCCGGCGCGGTGCTCGGCGGGCTGGCCGGCCGCCCGGCCAGCCCCAGCATGACGATCGCGGCGGAGCCCGCGCTGTTCGGCCAGCTCCGCGACCTGCTCGCCAGCCTGGACGCGGAGCGGGACGCCTAGCTAGGCCGGGGGCTGGCGGGTCAGGGTGCCCGCCGGGTTGCTGCCGCCGGGGCGCATGAACGTGAACGTCAGTTTGTCGCCGTGCGGCGCCAGCCGGACCACGCCGCCCACGCAGTTGTTCTTTCCCGAGGTGATGGCCAGGCGGAAGGTCAGCACCGCGTCCCGGGCCGAGGTGAGGCCGAGCCGGCCGGTGCAGCCCATCTGCGGGTAGTCGAGGGTGCCGTGGGTGCTCCCGCCGGGCAGGGACAGCCGCACGGCCACGCTGAGCGCCGGGTTGGTCTGGCGGATGGTGCCCGACCAGGTCCCGTTGAGCTGCCGGGGGATGGGCAGGCCGGCCCTGGCGAGCGGGCCGGTGGTGGTGGTGGTGTCCGGTTCCGGCGCCGGGGTGCCCGCGCCGGGATGCCGGCCGAGGATGAAGAACGCCGCGGCCACGATCGCCAGCACGCAGGCCGCGCACGCGGCGGCCCAGAGGACCGCCCGGGAGCGGGCGCCGCGGGGCGGGTGCTCGTCCCGCGGCACCGGGGAGACCGGCCCCGGGGCCCGGGCGGCCGGGCGGCTGCGGCGGGTGCCCGCCGCCAGCAGCCCGGCGGACAGGTCGGTGCCGGCCAGCAGCTCGGTGAGCAGGGCGCGGGCGTGCGGGCGCGCCACCGGGTCGGGGCTCAGGCAGTCGGCCACCACCGGGCGCAGGTCGGGCGGCAGGGCCGCCAGGTCCCCGGCCGCGGCCGGGGAGCGCCCGGCGGCCGCGAACGCTACCACCCGCGCCCAGGCCAGGATGTCGGCGGCGGGGGTCGCGACACCGTAGGGCGGGGTGGTGCTGAAGTGCACCACCCGGGGACCGTCCCGGCCGAGCACCACCATGTCCGGCCCGAACTGCCCGTGGACGAGCCCGGCCTGGTGGATCGAGGCGATCCCGGTCGCGCAGCCGGCCGCCAGGGCCCGGATCATCGCGGCGGGCAGCGTGCCCTCCGCGCCGACCACCTCGGCCAGTGACGGCCCGGGGACGTACTCGGTGATCAGGTAGGGCTGGCTGCCCTCGACGCCGGCGTCGAGGATGCGGGCCACGCAGAACGGGGGGATGTTGCGGGCGACCCGGGCCTCGGCGACGAACCTGTCCCGTGCGGCCGCGTCGTCCGCCCGGCCCGTCCCCGGGAAGGCGACCATCACCGCCTCGCCGTCCACCCGCTGGGCCAGGAAGACATCCTGCCGGGCCAGCCCGGCCCCGGCGAAGTCGTCCAAGCGGCCGGTGAGCCGGTAGCGGCCGACGCGGCGCGGATCGCCGGGCCCCAGGGGAGTGACGTTGGGCATCCTGCGTCTTCCCGTATTGCGGGTGTTTGCGTGGGTAGCGGTTCGTACCCTACGCACTCGGCGGGCTTCAACGCCTGCCATCAGGGGAAGTTGATGTGCGGGCGGGCGGCCGGGGAGCGTTCTCCGGCCGTTGACCGCTGGTTGCGCAGGCGTTCCCTGGTGGTTATCCGGCCGCTGGAGCAGCGCTTTGGCGCAACACGATTCGCCGGAACCGCTGCCTACGTGTGCCCGGTCACACGACGTGACAGAATTCCCCGCCTGAATCGGGCACAACCGCGGGGCGCCAAGCGTTACACGCAAGGCGCATAACGATGGAGGGGGTGTAGGACCCACATGGCAACGGACTATGACAGCCCGCGCAAGACAGACGATGAGCTGACCGAGGACAGTCTGCAGGAACTCCAGGCTCGTCGGCTTGACAAGTCGTCGTCCACGATCGACATCGATCCCGACGACGTCGCCGAGTCGCTGGAACTGCCAGGCGCTGACCTGTCCAACGAGGAACTGTCCTTCCGGGTGATTCCTCGTCAGGCAGACGAGTTCACCTGCTCGCGCTGCTTCCTGGTGCACCACCGCAGCCAGCTCGCCGAGGATCGGGATGGCCAGGCGATATGCCGGGAGTGTGCGGCCTGACGCTGCCCACGCTGCCGGATTTCGTGGCCAGCGGCGTCCCGGACCGCCGGGCGTGCCAGTGATGGCCCCCGGCCGGTGAAGGCTGCCCGCTGCGCAGCCGCGGCGTGCGCGGCCGCCGCACTGGCGACGGCCGGCTGCACCGGCCCGGCCGCCCACCACGGGGCAGCGCGGCCCGGCGCCAGCGCATCCTCCGCACCTCCCGCCCCGTCGGCCCGCACCCGGATGCCGCCCGGCGGAGCGCCCGTTCACACGCTGATCGTCATGCTGGAGAACCGTTCATACGGCCAGGTGATCGGCAGGCGGTCGGCCCTCTTCCTGAACCAACTGGCCCGCGGCGGCGCGCTGTTCACCAACTCGCAGGCGATCACCCACCCCAGCCAGCCGAACTACCTGGCCCTGTTCTCCGGCACCACGCACGGGGTCGGCGACGGCTGCCCACAGCACCTCACCGGGCCGAACCTGGCCTCGGAACTGATCGCCGCGGGTTACTCCTTCGCCGGTTACGCCGAGGGCCTGCCCGCCGTCGGCTCGAACACGTGCAATGTCGGGAGCAGCTACGCGCGCAGGCATGTGCCGTGGACCAACTTCGGCAACGTGCCGCCGTCGGCGAGCCTGCCCTTCAGCGCGTTCCCGGCCGGGAACTTCGCCAGGCTGCCCACGGTCTCGTTCGTGATCCCCGACCTGTGCCACGACATGCACGACTGCTCGGTGGCCACCGGGAACGCCTGGGTGCAGGCGCACCTCGGCTCCTACGCCGCGTGGGCGACGACCCATCGCGGCCTGCTGATCGTGGACTTCGACGAGAACGACTACGGCCCCGGTAACCACATCCCGACGATCTTCTACGGCGGGACGGTCAAGCCCGGCCGGTACGGCGAGCCGATCACCCATTACAGCGTGCTGCGCACCATCGAGAACCTGTACGGCCTGCCCCCGCTCGGCCACGCCGCCAGCGCCAGGCCCGTCACCAACGTGTGGCGATGAGGAACCGGGTCAGTTCCGGTAGGCGTCCGCGATCGCGGCGAGCCTGGCGTGCGCGCCGTTCATCGGGCCGGCCGCCGGCAGGTAGTCCTTGGCGATCTTGGCCACGCTGGTGTAGTTCGGGTCGCAGACGTTGGCCAGCGGCGACTCGACGGCCTGGGTGACGAGCTGGTAGGCGTCCAGCGGGTCCAGCCCGTAGTCGGACCCCAGCCACTGCACCAGGTCGAGCTGCGCGATGCGGAACGCGTCCTCCAGCGGCCGGGCCGACCCGGCCGACATGATGTGCGAGGCCGACTCCAGCCGCGGCCAGGCGCACGGCTTGCCCTTGACCAGTTCGATCGCGAGAACGGTGTTCATCGCGGTCTCGACGGCCACCCCGCACGTCTCGCCCTCGCCCTGCCGGGCGTGCCCGTCGCCGAGGGAGAACAGCGCGCCCGCCACGTTCACCCCGAGGTAGCAGGTCACCCCGGCGCGCATCTCCGGGGTGTCCATGTTGCCGCCGAACGCGTCGGGGACCAGGGCGCTGCGCACCTCCAGGTTGGCCGGGGCGACCCCCACCGTGCCGTGCATCGGGTTCAGCGGCAGGTCCACCGCGAAGTCGCTGTGCCGGGCGGTGAACCGGCAGGTGCCCGCGCCGCGGTCGAACTGCCACAGCCAGACCAGCTCGGGCAGCGGGTCGTGCAGCAGCGCGGTGGCGTGGGTGCCGGTGAGCGCGCCGAAGAACGGGACCGTGGTGGAGGCCCCCCAGTCGCGGGCGGGCTCGATCGAGATGAAGTGCACCGCGATGGTGTCGCCGGGCTCCGCGCCCTCGATGTAGAACGGGCCGGTCTGCGGGTTCAGGTACGGGAACTCGCAGACCTCGGAGACCAGGTCGGTCTCGCTGCGCACCTTGCCGGCGAAGCAGTCCTCGGTGAACACCTCCAGGATCACCGGCGGCTTCACCCGGGCGAGCGGGGCCGCGCCGCCGAACGTCCACGCGTACTGGCTGGGATCCGGCCGGAAGTTGAGGACCTCCGGGTCGCTCACTTGTATTCCTCCAGGGGATCCAGGTGCACCAGCCCGACCTCGACGACCCGCTGCGGGTGGCGCCGGTACAGGTAGATCAGGTAGATCAGGCCGAGGACCATGAACCCGGCCACGCCGGGGCCCATGTAGGAATACGGCGGCGACAGCGGAACGACGAACGAGAACACCTTCAGCCCCGCCGAGGTGAGCCATGCGGGCACGAAGGTGGCGATCCCGAGCAGCGGGATGACCAGGTGCGACACCACGTTGAAGCCGCGGCCGGGCCGGGCGAAGTAGCCGATGCACGCCGCGTTCATCACGATGTATATCGCGACGAGCACGATGACCAGGCCCGTGGCGACCATGATGAACGCGGTCACCGGGTCGTAGCCCAGGCCCAGCCCGAGGGTCACCGCGACGGTGATCACGAAGCCGGTGAGGATGGCCATGACCGGGGAGCGGTGCCGGGGGTGCACCTGGGCCAGGAACCGCGGGAAGGCGCCGATCCGGCCCATCGCGTAGGCGGTCCGCGACGACACGTTCACCCCGGCGTTCGCGTTGGCGATGGTGGAGTTGACGATGGCCAGGAACACGAAGAACCAGAACAGGCCGTACAGCGAGCGGGCCAGGCCCTCCCAGGAGTTGGGCTCGGTGGCACTGAACGTGCCGAACTTGGCCGGCCCGTATGCGACATCCACTGCATACGTCGTGAACACGTAAAGCGCGCCGATGAGCAGGGTGGCCAGCATGACCGCCCGGGGGATGGTCCGGCGCGGGGTCTTGGCCTCCTCGGCCAGCGGTGCCGCCCCCTCGAACCCGCCGAACGCGAGGATCGTGTAGACGGACCCGCCGATCACCCCGGAGATGCCGCGGAACCCGGGGGGCGTGTACTTGGTGGTGAACACGCTCAGGGTGTTGTTGCTCCCGGCGTGGAACACAAAGAAGATCGCGAGCACCAGGAAGACGCCGATCTCGAACACGCCGAGGATGGTGCCCAGCCGCGCCGAGGTCCGGATCCCGTAGAACCCGGCGGCCAGCACGATCACCGCGCCGAGCAGCGCCCACGGCCACCACAGGTCCGCCGGGTAGCCGGAGATCTCGGCGTTCAGCGTCCCCGCCGTGGTGAACCCGAGCTGGAGCAGCACCAGCGGCGGGATCAGAAAGCCGACCAGCACGTACCCCCAGGCCACCAGGAACCCGATGGACGGGTGCAGGCCGCGGGCGGCGTAGGTGGCCAGCGACCCGGCGGACGGCATCTCACGCGCCAGCTGGCCGATGCTCCAGGCGCAGAACAGGCACGCGATCAGCGCGAACACGACGGCGAGCGGCAGGGATCCCGCCGCGAAGGCGACCCCGGCGGGAATCGACGCGGCGATGGCCGCGCCGGGTGCCATGTCGGTGATGCTCTGGAACAGGACCTCGCGCAGGCCGATCGCGTCCCGCCGCAAGCCCGTGCTGGTGGTTGTCTGCGCAGTTGTCGCCACTGCCGCCTCCTTGGACGGTCCCAAACGATCACTGCCGGGATGTTCTCACGGCAGGCCGGGGCCGGGCCAGACCTGGCAGGGGGCGCAGTGCCGGCCCGGGGGAGCGACCCCCCGGAACCCCCCGATGGCCTGGCGGCCGTTCTGGCTGGTGAGAGGGCCGCGAAGGCTAGTGGCTCTGGTGGCCGTTCGAGCTGAAACCTGATCGGCCGGGCAGGGAGACCTCGGCGGTCACGTCCGCGGCCAGCCGCACCCGGTCGCCGTCGGTGATGCGCACGTCGGTGCCCGGCAGCACCCGGTCTTCGTTGACGAAGGTGCCGTTGGTGGAGTACTCGTCGCGGATCGTCGCCTGCCCGGTATCGCTCACCGTGATCGTGGCGTGCCGCCTGGACACGTTCTCGTAGCCGGCGAACGCCGCCGCCACCAGGGACTCACCTGGGTCCCGCCCGAGCACCAGCGAGGTGCCGGCGGGCACGTCCACGTTGCCGGCCGGGAACGACAGCCGCAGCACCACCGGTGAGATCGGGCCGGCCGGTCTCGGCGTGCCGGGCGCGGCGCTGCCGTCCGGGCGCAGGTATTCCTGCATCACCGTCGGCGGCGTGCTCTCCTCGGTCACCGGGCCGCGCCGTGGCAGGTTCGTGCCACAGGTGAAGCAGATCAGGTCATCGTGGCTAACCGTGGCGGCGCAGCCAGGACAGGTCAGTGTCGCCATGGCGTCCTCCGGGTCCGCGGGCAGGTGGTCTGGACCATGTGTCCACCTGAGCGTAACGCGGCACGCGGCACCACCGTGCCAGCCAAGTAGCATCACAGGCACACCGGCCAAGGTGCCCGGAGCCTCCCACCGGTAGCTCCCGCGGGGGCTGGTGGGCTCGCAGAGACCCTGCAAGGAGACCAGCCATGATCGGTTACCAGCTCACCGACGAGCACGAGGAACTGCGCGCGACCGTCGCCGAGTTCGCCCGCGATGTCGTGGCACCGGTGATCGCCGATTACTACGAGCGGTGCGAGTTCCCCTACGACATCGTGGCCAGGATGGGCAAGCTCGGGCTGTTCGGGCTGCCGTTCCCGGAGGAGTACGGCGGGATGGGCGGGGACCTGTTCGCCCTCTGCCTCGCCCTGGAGGAACTCGCCAGGGTCGATTCCTCCGTGGCGATCACCCTGGAGGCGGCCGTGGCGCTCGGCGCCATGCCGGTGTACCGGTTCGGCAGCGAGGAGCAGCGCCGCCGCTGGCTCCCGGAGCTGTGTGCGGGGGAGCGGCTGGCCGCGTTCGGGCTGACCGAGCCGGGCGGCGGTTCCGACATTCCCGGCGGGATGCGGACCAGCGCGCGGCTGGAGGCCGGGGAATGGGTCATCGACGGGTCCAAGGCGTTCATCACGAACGCGGGCACCTCGATCACCTCGCTGGTGACCGTGCTGGCCCGCACCGGCGAGCCGTCGGGCGGCCGGGGGCACCGCGAGATCTCGGCCATCCTCGTTCCCGCGGGCACCGGGGGGTTCACCGTGGGAAACAAGTACTCCAAGGTCGGCTGGTCGGCCTCCGATACCAGGGAGCTGGCCTTCGACGCCTGCCGGGTGCCCGCCGATCACCTGCTGGGTGAGCGCGGCCGTGGGTACGCCCAGTTCTTGCAAATCCTGGATGAGGGCCGGGTGGCCATCGCGGCGCTGGCCACCGGCCTGGCGGCCGGGTGCGTCACGGAATGCCTGCGCCACGTGGCCGGCCGCGAGGCGTTCGGCCACCACCTGGGGCACTTCCAGGCGATCCAGTTCAAGCTGGCGGACATGGAGTCGCGGGCGCACTCGGCACGGCTTGCCTGGTACGACGCTGCCGCGCGGCTGTCGGCGGGCGAGCCGGCCAAGAAGCAGGCGGCCATCGCCAAGCTGCTCGCGTCGAACGCGGCGATGGACAACGCCAGGGACGCCACCCAGATCTTCGGCGGCTACGGGTACATGAACGAGTACCCGGTGGCCCGGTTCTACCGTGACGCCAAGGTGCTGGAGATCGGCGAGGGCACGTCGGAGGTACAGCGGATGATCATCGCCCGTGAGCTGGGCCTGAAGGCGATCCGCTGACCGGGCCGGAGCCCGGCCCGGCCTACTTCGCCACCATGGACGACACGTTGAAGGTGCTCGGCAGCGAGCCGAAGGAGAACAACAGGTTGACGACCCGCTGCAGGTTCGCCGACGACAGCGTCGTGGGGTAGCTGCCGAGGGTGACCAGGGCGGCCGCCTGACGGTTCAGGCCCGTGTTCTTGGTCAGGGCGGTCTGCAGCGGTGCCGCCATGCCCGCCTGAGCCTGCGCCTTGGCCAGCGCGGCGCGGAACGCGGCCACGACATCGGCGTGCTGGCTCTGATACGAACTGGTGGTGAAGTAACCCGCCAGCGGCAGGTTCGCGGTGGCCCCGGTGCAGGAGTCGAGGACCGGCACCGCGCCGAGCTCGCTCTCGGCCTGGTAGATGACCGGCTCGGTCGCCACGATCGCGGCGACCGCGCCGGACTGCAGCTTGCCGATCAGTTGGCTGGTCTGCATCTGGACCCAGTTGATCCTGCTGACTTGCACGTTGTCGCTGGTCAGCACCGACCAGGTGGCAAGGGTATCGATGCTGTAGGGCTGGGACTTGCCGCTCTTGCCCATGATCGGTATCCCCTGCGCCATGGCCGTCCCGACCGTCCTGCCCTGCAGGTCCGACGGTGACACGATGCCCGAGTTGGGCAGGGTCAGGACCTCCATCACGTTCGGCCCCGCGTCGTAGCCGTCCGCCACGGTGAGCAGGTGCGGCACGCCCTTCTGCTCGTGGGCGTAGAACATGCTCGCGTAGTCGCCGAAGGCGACATCGGCGCTGCCGTTGCGGAGCGCGGCCACCGCCTGCGGCACCGAAGCGCTCGGAACGACCTTGACCGTCAGGCCGGCCCGGCTGAAGAGCCCGTCCCTGATGCCAATGTAAAGGGGAGCGTCGGCCACCTCGGGCGGCGCCGCCACGGTCACGGTGCCGGACGCCGTGGGGCTGCCCCCCGCCGACGAAGAGAACCCGGGAACGTGGCATCCGGCCACCAGAATCAGGCCGGCCGCGGCCGCCGCCACGCTCGCTGCGCGGCGCCCGGGGCGCCTCGTCCGGCCGCCCCATCGGGCCTGGTCAGGGGCTGAGGCACGCCTCATGACTCTCCTTGGCGGGCAGATAGGACTTCTGCGGACACTTCGGAACACGCGCTGTAGCGCCAGACAGTACCCTACTTGCAGTGCGTGCTCGGCAAACGTCCGTTACATCAAGGTCATGATGTGATGCGCGAATTGCTGTCCGACGGCCGTTTTGACGGTTAGGGTTAGCCCCTGAGTCGCACTGTGAGCTGAGCCCGCCCAAAACGTCGCCGCGGAAGGGGTCTGGTATGTCGGTTCTGCCGTTGGCCCTGCCGCCGGCGGGCTTGCTATGGCATCCAGCTGAGAGGTCATGACCCGTGCGGTCCCGTAGCAGAAACATCTCTCCCGCCGCTCCCGTGGCCGCAGGCGACCAGGCGGGGGACGGCCAGGCGTTCGGCCGTGACGGGGCAGAGACGCCTGGCGGCCTCGGCAGGCCCGACGGGCAGGCCGGCGGGAACGGCACCGGGCATCCGGAGGTACCCCAGGCCCAGCCCGCCTCCAGGCGCGCGCTGAAGAACTGGCGGGTGCGCTCGCGGCTGCTGCTGCTGATCACTATCCCGACCCTCACCGCCGTGGCACTCGGCGGTATCCGGATCGCCTCGTCGGTGCAGAGCGCCCTGGCCTACCAGCGGGTACTGCAGCTCACCACGCTCAGCTCCGACATCACCGTCCTCGCCCAGCGGCTGGAGGACGAGCGGGACCAGACCGTCTACTACATCGCGCTCCCCGTGGGCGGCCGGTCCGCATCGCTCGCGGACAAGGTCGTCCCGCTGGGCGTGGTCCGCGGCTACCAGGCCCAGACCGACCAGGCGGCAGCACAGGTCAGAGCCCAGCTCGAAGAGGTCGGCGCCTCGTTCCCGGCGCAGACGCGGCAGGAGGCCACGACCGCGCTGTCCGAGCTGAGCCTGCTCTCCGAACTGCGCGACGCGGCCACCGCTACCCATCTGCCCGCCCTCGACGTGGGGCGCAAGTACACCGGCCTCATCAACGACCTGCTGGTCCTCGAGGACGCTACCGGCCAGGGCGCCAGCGATGCCACGCTGGCCCAGAGCGTCCGGGTGCTCGGCCTGGTGTCGCACATGAAGGAGGACGCCTCCGAGCAGCGCGCGATCCTCACCGCGGCGCTGATCCAGCACACCCTCACCACCGAGGCGCTCGGCCTGCTGACCAACGCCCGGTCGGACCAGGCCGCGAACCTGAACGAGTTCAACCTGACCGCCACCGCCGCCCAGCGCCAGCTCTTCAACAGCACCGGGACCGGGCCCAACGCCTACCTGGCGCCGAACGAAGAGGCACAGGCGATCTCGCAGCAGGCCAGCAACCACACCCTGGCCGGCGACCAGACGCACGCCGACGACTGGTACGGCGCGATGACGCACATCATCAACTTCCAGATGGGCGCCGTCGAGCGCAGCCTGGTCAACCAGATCACCGCGCGCGCGTCGGCGCTGCGGAACCAGGCGGTCACCACCGCCATCGTCACCGGCGCGGTGATCCTCTTCGTCCTGGCCCTGGCCCTGTTCTTCACCGTCGTGGTGGCCCGGTCGATGGTGCGGCCGTTGCGGCGGTTGCGGGCGGGTGCGCTGGAGGTCGCCGGGATGCGGTTGCCGGAGACGGTGCGGCGGATGAGTGAGGGGGAGGGTGCGGGGGGCGGGCTGGAGGTGGCGCCGATTGAGGTGGATTCCACCGATGAGATCGGGGAGGTGGCGCGGGCGTTTGATCAGGTGCACCGCGAGGCGGTGCGGCTGGCGTCGAATGAGGCGGCGTTGCGCGGCAATGTGAATGCGATGTTTGTGAACTTGTCGCGGCGGTCGCAGTCGCTGGTGGAGCGGCAGATCCGGTTGATCGATGATCTGGAGCAGGGGGAGCAGGACAGCGAGCGGCTGGGGAATTTGTTCCAGATGGATCATCTGGCGACCCGGATGCGGCGTAATAGTGAGAACTTGCTGGTGCTGGCGGGGCATGAGGTGTCGCGGCGGTGGACCCAGGCGGTGGGCCTGGTGGATGTGCTGCGGGCGGCGGTGTCGGAGATTGAGCAGTATGAGCGGGTCAGCTTGAATGTGCAGCCGGGGATCGCGGTGCGGGGGCAGGCGGTCAATGATGTGGTGCACCTTTTGGCGGAGCTGGTGGAGAACGCGACGTCGTTTTCGGCGGCGGAGACGCCGGTGGCGGTGTCGGGGCATTTGCTGAACAGTGGCGGGGTGTTGCTGGATATCACCGATCAGGGCGTGGGCATGGGGGCGGAGGAGATGGCGCACGCGAACTGGCGGCTGGATAATCCGCCGGTGGTGGATGTGGCGGTGTCGCGGCGGATGGGGTTGTTCGTGGTGGCGCGGCTGGCGGCGCGGCATGGGATCCGGGTGCGGGATGGGCGGGCTGACCGCGCTGGTGTGGCTGCCCGATGAGGTCATCGCGCACGAGACCGCCGCCACCCCACCCGGCCTGCGCCGGCTCGAAGCGGCCGGCCTCGGCGGCCCCGGTTCCGGCGGCACCGTCCCCGGCCTCGGCGCACCCGGGCGGGCGATGCCGCCGGATCCGCTGGACGGGCCGGGCGCGGCGACCGAGGCCTGGACCGCGGCCCGCGCGCCGCGGTTCACCGACCGCGCCGCGGACGATGCCATGGCGCCCACCGGCACGCTGGACGCACCGGGCGGCTGGGACGCCGGCGCACCGGACCCGCAGGGCGCTGGCGCACCGGACACCTGGGACGCTGGCGCACTGGACCCGCGGGACGCCGGCATCCTCAGCGCGCCGGAAGCCCGCACGATGCTGGCCGATCCCCCGCCGGCCGGCGCCCTGGCCACGGGCGGCGTGGTCGTGCCGGCCGCGGTGAGCGCGGCCGAGGAGAGCCGGCTGCCCATCTTCGAGTCCGTGGAATCGGATTGGTTCCGGCGCAGCAGGCAGAGCAACGACGGGGCATCGGCCGGTGCGCCGGTGGCGGCCTGGTCGTCGCCGGTGGACGAGGGCTGGCGCGCCGCAGAAGTGGCGCACGCGCCCGTGTCGGAGGGCCAGACCGCGGCCGGCCTTCCCCAGCGCGTGCCCAAGGCCAACCTGGTCCCCGGCCGGGCCGGCCTGGCCGGCGCCGGTGCCGTCATGCCGCCCGCGCCGCCCCGGTCCGCGGCCCAGACGCAAGCGCGCCTGGCCGGCTTCCAGCGGGCCGTCCGGGACGCCCGCGCCGCCGCGCAGGCCGCCGCCGACGCGGACGCGGGCGCGGAGGAGCCGGGCCAGGCGGCCGACTTATCCCTGCCCGGCAAGGCGGCAGGCTTCGGTACGGGTGAGGCGAGCGGCTGGCGCCCGCCATGCGACTTATCCGTGCCCGGCGCCTTGCCTGTGCCGGGCGGCTTGCGCGCGCCGGGCCAGGGGACAGGCGTTACGCGTGCCGCCTGCTCATCACGATGCTGGCGAAGGCACACAGGATGCCAACCCCGAAGATCGCGCTGCCGAACACGAACACCTGCGGCGGAATGCCGACCCGGGTGGCACCGTAGACCCAGACGGGGAACGGCACCGCGCTGCCGTTGACGAAGTTCGAGGTCACGAAGTCGTCGATGGACAGGGCGAACGCCATCAGCGCGCCCGCCAGGATGCCGGGCATGATGAGCGGCAGGGTGATCTTCCGGAAGGTGGTCCAGGAGTTCGCGCCCAGGTCCGCCGCGGCCTCCTCCAGTGACCTGTCGAACCCGGCCAGCCGGGCCCGCACCGTCACCGTCACGTAGGCGATGCTGAACGCGACGTGCGCAAGCAGCAGCGTCATGAAGCCGCGGGCCAGGTTGATGGTGACGAACAGGCCGAGCAGCGAGGCGCCGAGGACGATCTCCGGTGCCGCGATGTTCAGGAACATGACCTGTTCCACGAAGGTCTTGCCGTGGAACCGCGGCGGGCGGTAGCGCACCAGCGCCAGGGCCAGCAGGGTGCCGACAACCGTGGCGAACAGCATGCTCGCGATGCCCAGCCGGATCGTCAGCCAGAACGCCGAGGTGAGCCCGGAGACGTCGCTCCACTGCCGGTACCACTGCGTGGTGAACCCGTTCCAGGTGAAGCTGACCTGCGGCAACCCGGTGTTGACCTTGTTGAAGCTGTAGGCGACCATCACGAAGATCGGCAGCACCAGGTACGCGATGACCAGCCACGAGTAGACCGGCAGCAGCAACCCGCCGCGCCGCTTGCGGCGCGGGGCGCGGTGGCCCGGCGCGGCTTCGCGCTCGGGAGCCGCGACCACCGCGGTCACAGGTACTCCTCGATGGTCCGGGAGCCGAGTATCCGGGCGTAGGCGAAGATGCCGATCAGCGCGATCGCCAGCAGCATGGCCGACAGCGCGGATCCGCCCGCGTAGTCCAGGTTGGTCAGGAACGAGTTCTGGATGACGGTGCCGATCATCGTGTTGTTCGTGCCGCCGAGGATCTGCTGGTTTATGTAGTCGCCGAGGGCCGGGATGAACGTGAGCAGGAACGCCGCGAACAGGCCGGGAATGGCGAGCGGCAGGATGATCTTGGTGAACGCCTCCCGCCTCCTCGCGTACAGGTCGTAGGCGGCTTCCAGCACGGTCTTGTCGATCCGCTCGATCGCCACGTACAGCGGCAGCGCGGTGAACGGCAGATAGTTGTAGGCCAGGCCGGCCACCACCGCAGACCCGGTGGCGAGCACGTGGAAGTTCTGCGGCAGCAGGTGGGCGCTTTTCAGGGTGCCCAGGACGATGCCCTGGTCCGACAGGATGAACTCCCAGACCACGGTGCGGATCACGAACGAGACGAAGAACGGCACCAGCAGCATGAGCAGGAAGAAGTTCTTCTTCGAGCCGCCGTAGAACGCGATCCAGTAGGCGATCGGGAACGACACGACCAGGTCGATGACCGTGGCCGCTCCGGCGTAGTAGATGCTGTTGAGGAACTGGGCGTGGTACAGGCTGAGTTGCTGCCCGAACTCACCCCAGTGCCAGGTCATCACGCAGGCGCCGGTGCCGGAGTTGCAGCTCTGCAGCGACAGCGACAGCATCACGACCAGCGGCACCAGGAACAGTGCCAGCAGCCACAGCCCGGCCGGCAGGCTGAGGAGGTACGGCGCGAGCGCCTTCCCCAGCCTGCCCCGGCGATGATGCGTTACGCCGCCCCGTGGCTGGGCGCCTTCCGCGCTCGTCACGCGCCCTGGGTGATCGGCAGGAACAGGTTGTTCCACGCGGTCAGTTCTTCCTGGGACTTGTACTGGTAGTAGCTCCTGGAGTTCTTGACGTACTGAGGCGTGGGGAAGACCAGCGGCGCGTTGGCCGTGGTCGAGGGGGGCAGGCCGATGGACGGGTGCATCGCCTTCAGTTCCTGCTTGGCCCACCCGGTCGGGTTCAGCAGCACCTGCTTGGCGGCGGGCACCGGGCAGACGTAGTCGTTGTAGTACTCCACGACCGCCTGGACCTGCGGGTCGTAGTAGAAGTCCATCAGCGTCATTGCGTCCTTGGGGTTCTGGGCGTACGCCGGGATGCACATGTTGTCGGTCCAGGACATGCCACCCTCGGTCGGGATCAGGAAGCGCAGATCGCTGGTCTTGCTGTTGAGGTCGGCCTGGAAGATGTCGCCCGACCAGGCCTGGGTCACGACGGTGTCGCCGTTCTTCAGGTGGTTGATGTAGTCCTGGTCGTAGTAGGCGCGGACGATCCCGTCGCTCTTCTGCTGCTGCAGCTTCTTGGCCGCGTTCGCCCAGTCGGACTCGGTGGAGGTGGCGGGCTCGACCCCGATGGCCAGCAGCCCGAGGCTGCCGAGTTCCTGCGGGTCGGCCATCATGCCGACCTTGCCGGCGTACCGCTTGTCGAACAGGACGCCCACGCTGCTGCCCGGGTTCTTGATCACCGAGCTGTTGTAGCCGATCGCGGTCCACCCCGACTGCCAGGCCATCGTGTACTTGTTGCCCCGGTCCCAGGACGGGTTCTTCACCAGCGGGCCGGCGTACTTATAGAAGTTCGTCATCGCGCTCTGGTCGAGCGGGGTCAGCCAGCCGTACTGGATGAGGTAACCCAGCGGCGGGCTGTTGTTGGTCATCACGATGATGTCGTAGCCGGTGTACTGGTGCGCCTGCAGCGACGGCCGGATCTTCGCGTAGAACGGGAGGTTGTCGCTGATCGGCTCGGTGTAGTTGACCTGGATGCCGGTGGTCTGGGTGAACTGCTCCAGCGTCGGGTGCTTGCCGCTGAGCACGTCGATGTAATAAGGCCAGTTCCCGAAGTTGACCGTGTGGTGGAGCTTCTGCTTGGCCCACCACGAGGCCGAGCCGACACCGCCGGCCTTGACGGTGTGGCCGGATGTTGTCGCTCCCTTGACGCCGCAGGCGGCGAGGAACGCGGACAGGCCGAGCGCGCCCGCGCCGGCGCCCGCGGACGCGAGCATCTGGCGGCGGGATACCCGCCGCTGCGTCAGGCCGCGCCAGATGGCCGGATCGATGGCCGGGTTCAGCGGTTCCGGCTGCGGGTTGTGTTGGTCGTTCATCATTTCCTCCCCATGCGACCCGCCAGGACATGCGAGGCGGTCCTGTCAGGTGTGGGCCTAGCCAATAATTGGATACGAGTGCTCTGGCTGCCATGACAGCCACACACTGTCCCCCTGGGCGGCCACGTCAGCGGCGGCGGCGGCCGAGTTCTGCTGGAAGACAACGATGTCGGCGCCGGTCGTGGTGCTGACCGAGAAGTTGGTGGAGGTGCCGAGGTAGGCCACATCGGTGACCTCGCCGCGCAGCACGCAGCCATAGCCGGCGGGCCGGGCGGCGGAGATCTCGATCTTCTCCGGGCGGACGGTGAGCTGCAGTTGCGAGCCAGCGGTCACGGCCTGGCCGGTCACCGGCACGACGATCCGCTCCTCCGGGCTCACCTCGATGACGGCGCGGCCGGCGTCCACGCGCGTGACGGTGCCCGTGAGCAGGTTCGAGGTGCCGATGAAGCCCGCGACGAACCGCGTCCTTGGATGCTCGTAGATCTCCCGCGGCGTGCCGAGGTGCTCGATGGCGCCGTCGTTCATGACCGCGATCCGGTCCGACATCGTGAGGGCTTCGCCCTGGTCGTGCGTCACGTAGACGAACGTGATCCCGACCTCGCGCTGGATCCGCTTCAGCTCCACCTGCATCGCCTGGCGGAGCTTGAGGTCCAGCGCGCCGAGCGGTTCGTCGAGCAGGAGCGCCCGGGGCCTGTTGACCAGGGCGCGGGCCAGGGCGACCCGCTGCTGCTGGCCGCCGGACAGCTCCCTGGGGCGGCGCTGGCCGCGCCCGCCCAGGTCGACGATGTCGAGCATCTCGCCGACCCGGCGGGTGATCTCGTCCTTGGCGGCCTTCTTGCGCCGCAGGCCGAACGCCACGTTCTCGAAGACGTTCATGTGCGGGAACAGTGCGTAGGACTGGAACACCATGTTGACATCGCGCTTGTTCGGCGCAATTCCGGTGACGTCCGAGCCGCGCAGCCTGATGACGCCCTGGGTCGGCTCCTCAAAGCCGGCGATCATCCGCATCGTGGTGGTCTTGCCGCACCCCGACGGGCCGAGCAGGGAAAAGAACTCTCCCTCCCGGATCGCGAGATCGAGCCCGCGCACCGCGGTGACGACCTCCCCGCGGGCCTGGAACTCCTTGACGACCCCCGCAAGCTCGATGGCGGGCAGGTCGGCGGCACCGCGCGGGCCGCCTTGGGCGCCGACCGGGGCGCGGGCCATGCCCGGCGCGGTGGCCGATCCCGCCAAGTCCGTGGCTGGCTCGGTTCCCGCCAGAGCGGGCACATGGCTCTCCGTCATCAGCGGTGGCGTGTCTCTCTCTTCCGATGAGGGACTGTCCTGGATATGACCGACAGGACACCCCCCGGTGTTACATCTGGCCCTAGGCGTCTGATCCTGACAGACAAACTGAATTAACACCACCGAATCAGTAACTATCGCGGCGTTGTGACGACTGATTCAGTCAGATCCAGCGATCGCGCGGGAAGCACCGCGGCGCGATCGCTACGCTCCGTCCTATTTATCCGCACAGTGCGTGATGGCCCGCTTGCCCTGGCGGAGACCTGCCCGGCCGGGCGGCCGGGCCCGCTCAAGACGTGGCCGACTACCTGGTGTTCCTGCCCTGGTCTCTATGATCGGCGGTGCCGCGGGAGGGGGCCGCGGCGGGAGGAGGGCCGGATGAGCCTGGAACGGCCGGAGAGTCAGGCCGAGTCCGAGACCAGCCGCGTGGAGGCGTTCAGCGACGGCGTGCTCGCGGTGATCATCACGATCATGGCCCTGGAACTCCGGGCGCCGCTCGGCGGTAGCGGCACCGCCCTGCGCGCGCGGCTCCCGGCGCTGCTTGTCTACATGCTGAGCTTCGTGTTCATCGGGATCTACTGGAACAACCACCACCATCTCCTCCGCGCGGCCCGCCGGGTGACCGGCGGAGTGATGTGGTCGAACCTGCACCTGCTGTTCTGGCTATCCCTCATCCCGGTGCTCACCGAGTGGATCGGCGAGGACTACCACGACACCGCCCCGGCGGCCACCTACGGGGTGGTGTGCCTGGGGGCCGCGGCGGCGTTCACGATCCTCACCCAGGCGATCATCCGCGCCGACGGCCGCGGTTCACCGGTGGCCATGGCCCTCGGCCGGGACGTCAAGGCCCGCGTCTCGCTGGTCATCTACGCGGCCGCGACCGGGCTCGCGTTCGTGAGCCCGTGGATCTCCTATGCCCTGTTCGCGACCGTGTCCGTGATCTGGTTCGTGCCCGACCGCCGCCTCGGCCGCTAGCCCGGGCCGCGGACGCCGGCCCGGCCGCTCGGGTGGGCCGCCTGCCCGCCGTCCGCGGTCACCGGCGTCGTGTCCCGGGCTTCGAGTGGCTCGCCGCAGGCCTCGCAGATCACCGTGGCCACCACCGGGTGCCCGCAGTGGTGCTGTAGCACCAGGGGCGGGCCGGCGTCGCCGGCCAGGTACCGGTCGCCCCAGCGCATCAGCGTCGTGATCACGGGATACAGGTCACGGCCCGCGGCGGTGAGCCGGTATTCGTACCTGGCCGGGTGCTCGCTGTACTGCCGCCGCTCCAGGATCCCGGCGCCAACCAGCGTGCGCAGCCTGGCCGCCAGGGTGTCGCGCGGCGCCCCGGTGCGCCGGACCATCTCGTCGAACCTGCGGTTGCCGAGGAAGACCTCCCGCACCGCGAGCAGCGCCCACTTCTCCCCGACGATGTCGAGCGTGCGCGCCACGGAGCAGGCGCGCGGTTGTGCGGTGGCTGCGGTCATCCCCCCATTGTACTTGTTAGTTGGATTTCTGGACGTACTTGAGATACGAGGGTACGGTGGGTCCAGATTCCGGACTGACTGGAGGGTCGTGGTGAGCCAAACAGCACCGACATCGGCCGGAGCCCCCGCCGCGGAGCCGGCCGGGGGCCTCAGCGGCCGCCAGGTAACCGCGATCGTGGGCGTGCTGTCCCTGGCGGTCTTCATGTCCAGCCTGGACCTGTTCATCGTCAATCTCGCGTTCCCCTACATCGGCAGGCAGTACCCGGGCACCGGCCTCAGCGCGCTGTCCTGGGTGCTCAACGCCTACACGATCGTGTTCGCCGCGGTGCTGGTCCCGGCCGGGCGATGGGCCGACCGGGCCGGGCGGCGGCGCGTGCTGATCACCGGCCTCGCCACGTTCGTCCTGGGGTCGGTGCTGTGCGGCCTCGCGCCGGGCGTCGCCGCGCTGATCGCGGCCCGGGTTCTCCAGGCGGCCGGGGCGGGCCTGATGGTGCCCGCGTCGCTGTCTCTCGTGCTGGCCGCCGTCCCGCCGCGGGCCAGGCCGCAGGCCCTGGGCACCTGGTCGGCGCTTGGCGCGCTCGGCGCGGCCCTCGGCCCGGTGATCGGCGGCAGCCTGGTCCAGCTGAGCTGGCGCTGGGTGTTCTGGATCAACGTGCCCGTCGGGCTCGCCGCCGTCGCGCTGGCCTACCGGCTGGTGCCGGAGAGCAGGGACGACCAGGCCCGGGGCCGGCCGGACCTGCCCGGTGCCGGGCTGCTCGCCGCGGCCGTCGGCCTGGTCGCGCTTGCCCTGGTCAAGGCCCCGGACTGGGGGTGGGGCTCGGTGCGCTTCACCGGCGCGCTGCTCGCCGCGCTGGCCTGCGGCGCGGCCGTGGTGGCCCGGTCGCGGCGGCACCATTCCCCGGTCATCGAACTCGAACTGCTCCGCTCCCGTAGCTTCAGCGGCGCCTTCGCCGCCTCCGTCCTCTACTACGCCGGGTTCGGCGCCTTCGTGCTCAACTCGGTCGAGTTCCTCACCGGCGTGTGGCACTACTCCGCCGTGGTCGCCGGCCTGGCCATCGCGCCGGGGCCGCTCATGGTGCTGCCCTTCGCCCGCGCCGTCGCGCCCCGGCTGGCCGCCTGGCTCGGCGGCCCCGGGCGGGTCGCGGTCATCGGCTGCGCCGTCAACGCGGGCGGGCAACTGCTCTGGTACAGCCAGATCCAGGCCCGCCCGGCCTACCTGACCCATCTGCTGCCCGCGCAACTACTCGGCGGCGCGGGCGTCGGCCTGACCATCCCCTCATTGCTGGCGGCCGGCAGCGCCGCCCTCGCCCCGGCCAGGTTCGGTACCGGGAGCGGGATCCTCAACACCGCGCGCCAGGTCGGCACGGTGCTCGGCGTGGCCGGCCTGGTGGCCGTCCTGGCCCACGTGTCCGCGGCGGATCCCATCGCCGCCTACCGCCACGGGCTGGCCCTGATCGTGGCCTTTTTCGCCGCCGCGGGCGTGACCGCCGCCGCCCTGCTAACCGGCCGGCCTGCGCGCCTTGGGCAGCGACGCGACCACCAGGTCGTAGGAGTCGCCGAGCAGGTCGGTGACCATCTGGTCGGGCAGTGAGCCGTCGAGGGTGATCGTGTTCCAGTGCCGCTTGTTCAGGTGATAGCCGGGCGCGATGGCCGGGTGCGCCGCGCGGAGCTGGACCGCCAGGTCCGGGTCGCACTTGACGCTGAGCTGCAGCGGCTTGGCGTCGAGGTGGGATGCCGCGAACATCTTCCCGCCGACCTTGAAGACCGACACCTCGTCCCCGAACGGGAAATCCTCCACCGCGCCGGGCAGCGCCAGGCATGCCGCCTGGAGCTCATGCTGGTCCATGACTCACCCTCACGATCGTGGCCGCCGTGACCGCCTACGGTGCTCCGATCGTGTCACGCGACCCGCCGCCAGGCGCGGTGACCTGGCCGCTGGCTTCCCTGGTCCGTTCCGGGAGCAGCAGCACAGCACCGGCGAGGAAGCACACCGCACCGACGAACGTGCCCAGGTTCGCCCGCGCGGCGTTGCGCAGCTCGCCGGTCACCGGGCTGACGTAACCGGCCACCGCGGAAACGCCGAACGCGACCGACCCGAGCAGGTTGACCAGCGTGATCCACCATGACCAGGACCGGGGGCGCCAGGCGGCCCAGCCGTGACAGACCTCGAACCACGCCAGCCCGCTGGCCACCAGGAAGCACACCGAGCCGACGGCGTCGGGGCGCCAGACGTGCTGGTGCGCGGCCTGCGCGGTCAGGTTGGCCCGGGTGGCCACGCCGGTGCTGACATTGAAATAGAGCGTGCCGGCGAACTGCACCGCCGTGGCCCACCAGTCGATCCGCCTGGGCTGGTAGACGAAGAAGCGCCGGTGCGCCGGGTCCTCCGCCGCGCCGGGAGCGGCGTCGACCGCCTCCCGGTAGGTGAGGAACGCGGCGGAGGTGAAGAACAGCGAGCCGATGAAGAAGGTCACCGAATCCCAGCGGGCCCCGACGGCGCTGAGGTACCCGGGTACCGACCCGAGCGCGAAAAGCACCGATCCCACGGCGAACAGGACGGCGATCCACCATCCCCGGGCCCGGGGCGCCCACCAGGTCGAGCCGCCGTCCGGGGCAGCCGTTAAATGCTTGCGATGGTGCCGTGACTCCCAGCGCACGACCACGCCATCGGCGCGCCGGTGATCGACATACGTCACGGCACCGAGGCCGCCGTAGCGAAAGGCACGCCGCTGCCCATGCATGATCACATCATCCCCGCCGCGCCGCGCGATGTCAGCCGGCGGCCGGCGCGACCCGGTAGTGGTATCCGTGGTGGTCGGTGAACCCGGCGCGCGCGTACAGCGCGCGGGCCGCCTGGTTGCCCTCTTCCACCTGCAGGTAGAGGCTGGCCGCACCGTGGCCGGCGGCGGCGCGGGCCAAGGCCGCGGTGATCGCGGTCGCCAGGCCGGCCCGGCGATGCCCGGGATGGACCTCGACCGCGGTCAGCCCGCCCCAGCCGTCCGCGACCGCCAGCCGGCCGATGGCGACGGTCGCGCCGTCCCGCCGGATCCTGGCGAACGCCTGGAACGGCGCCGACAGCAGCAGCCGCCGGGCGATCGGCGGCGGCCGCTGCCCCCGGTAGTGGTAGAGGCCCAGCCACGCCTCGTCCGGCTCCGGGTGCAGTTCGGCTTCCCCGGCCGGCCCGCCGCGCGCCACCTCGGCCGCGGCGGCGGTCATCACGACCGCCGGGCCGGGCCGGGTGCTCCAGCCGTGCCGGTCGAGGAAACCGTTGACCGGGCTGTCGCCCGGGCGGCCCAGCGGATAGGGGACGGCGATCATCGCGGGCAGGCCGCGCGCGGCGTACCACGCACGGACGCTCGCCGCGGCGTCGGCCAGCGGCACGCCCGGATCCCCGGCCGCGAGCGCGCTGTTGGCCCTGCCGGTGAAGCCCCGCGCCGCCCGCAGCAGCCACCGGCCGAGCGGCGCCTCCTCCGGCGCGCGCCAGCCACGGGCCGCCACGGCCTCGAGTTCGCCGATGCTGACGGGCATGGCAAGAGAATGCCAGCGGCACCTGCCATCCCGTGGATCCAGGCCGTCGCCAGCGGCCGCGCCGGGGGCATCCGGGGGCGCCCGCGCGCAGCCGGTCAGGGCAGCCAGCGCAGCCAGGTGCCGTGCGCGGCGGGCCTGGCGGCCGGTCATCGGGGTCGCGGCGCCGGCCCTTCCGGAGAAGCGCCCGGTGTCCTACTGTGTTGCCTCAACAATGGCCGGTACGGGGCGGTCATCGGGGCAGGGGGAAAGAACATGAGCGTGAATTATAAGGCGATGCGTGTCCGCATGACCGAATCCGAGGCCGGGGCATGCACCGCTGATCTGCAGGCCCAGACGGCGCCGCTGGTGGGGTTCCATGTGATCGGGAATTGCCCGCGGTGCGACGACAGGACCCACGACCTGTTTCCGGTCGAATACTTAGCCGGCCAGGCCGCGGGCGCGCCACCCGGCGCGCCGGCCGCGGGCATCACGGCACTCCTGCGGACCGGCCTGACCGTGCGGACCGCCCCGTCGCCGGGTGCGGGGGCCGCCGAGCACACCGAGATCGCGCTGCAGCGATGCCGGTGCATCGAGAACCACGCCGGCGCGAACGGCAAGTACGGCTGCGGGGCGACCTGGCTGATCACGGCCACCTACAATCCGTCGAACACCGAGGAACCGGTGACGTTCGGCGCGGTCTCCGACGCCGATGCCTTCAAGGACTGGGAAGGCGCCGCGTCGCGGGCCCAGTCGGCCGCCACCGCGCTCGCCACGGTCCAGGCCGCGGCGGCCAAATGGCAGACGGCCCTGACCGCGATCCTCGGCCTGATCGCCGTGCTGACGGTGATCGGCGGACGGTCCACCCTGCAGAGCCTGACCACCGTGCCCCAGATAGCGGTCGGCGTGGCCGCGGTGATCTCGATAGCCGCCAACGCCTGGGCCATATACCAGGCGAGCCTGGCCGCCGTGGGCTTCCCCAGGCTCAAGGACATTAAGGACCTGCCGTCGCTCATCGACACGGACGAAGGCCCCACGGCGCAGGCGAAGGGCGCGGTGGACCGGCTCCGGTGCGCGCTGGCCTCCGCCGCGGTATCGCTGGCCGCGGGCGCGGTCGCGGTTGCCTTCGTCTGGTATGGGACCGGGGTCCCCAGCACATCGGCGACCCTGGTGCTCACCACCGGGCAGTCGGTCTGCGGCAGCATCGCCACGACCGATCTCACCAAGGCCTCGGGCCAGATCATGTTCACCAGCAACGGCACGACGAAGCCGTATCCGGTCAACGAGATCGCCCGGATCAACGTGGGCAGTTGCTAGCGCCGCAGCACGTGCCCGGCCGTCCGCTTCCGGCTCAGTGCATCGGCACCAGGACCTTGTTGATCACGTAGACGGTCGCGTTGGCGGTCTGGATGTTGCCGCAGATGACCTGGGCGTTGTTGACCTCGTAGACCGAGCCCATCTTCGCCCCCTTCAGCGAGCTGCCCTCCAGCGTCTGAAGCGCCATCCCGTGCGCCAGTTCCGCGGGCGTCACCCGGCCGCTCACGATGTGGTATTTGAGGATCTTGGCGAGTTCCTTGCTGCCGTGCATCATGCTCATCTCGCCCGCGGGCAGCTTCTTGAACGCGCTGTTGGCCGGGGCGAACACCGTGAAGGCATGCATGGTATTGAGGTCGCCGGTGAGCCCGGCCGCCTTGACATCGGCGGCGAAGGACGTCAGCAGCGGGTTGTGCGTGGCCGCGGTGACCACCGGGTCCATGGCCATGCTGTGGAAACTGCCCATGCCGGTCGCGGGGACCATCCCGCAGTCGGCCCCGAATCTCGCTGCCATGGCCGCCGAGTGCGAGGGCATGGCGTGGTGGGTGGCACCGGCCCCGGACGGTGCCTGGGAACTGCTGGAACCGCAGCCGGCGGCCGCCAGTGCCAGTGTTGCGGTGATCACGGCACCGGTGAGGGCGCCCGTCCGGCGTGACATGACAACAGCGTTGCTCCGCACCGCTTCTCCTCTTCGCTGATAGCTGCCCGGTCTGCACCGGCGGTGGCCGTCCGGCGGGAGGCCAGCGCGGCCGGTCTCGGGCTCTGACACCAGGTATTCGGCACCGCCCTGGCTCCTCATTGGCCGTGACCCGATATCCGCCGGGGATCGCGGCCGGCCAAGACGCCATCGTCACGGCAACGAATTAAGAGCGTGGAGACAGGACCTGGCCGCGTGTCCGCACCGCGGGGCGCGCGCGGCGCGGCCGTGCCCGGCGCGGACCTGGCGGCCTTGCTCGCCCAGGTGGCGAAGGGCGACCACGCCGCCTTCGCGGAGGTCTACGACCGGGTCGCCGCACCGGTATTCGGCACGGTGCGCCGCGTGGTGCGGGATCCGTCGCTGTCGGAGGAGGTCACCCAGGAGGTGTTCGTCGAGGTCTGGCGGGCCGCGTCCCGGTTCGACGCGGGCAAGGGCAGCCCGATGGCGTGGGTGGCCACCATCGCGCACCGCCGGGCGGTGGACCGGGTCCGGTCCGAGCAGCGATCGGCGGAGCGCGACCGGCGCGCCGCCGCGCCGCTGATCGCCTACGACGACGTCGCGGAGACCGTCGAGGACAACCTGGACCGCGAGCGGGTGCGCCGCTGCATGGGGGCGCTGACCGAATTGCAGCGCGAGGCGGTCACCCTCGCCTACTACGGCGGGTACACCTACCGGGAGGTCGCCGGCCTGCTTGGCGTCCCCGCCGGGACGGTGAACACCCGGATGCGCGACGGCCTGATCCGGCTGCGCGACTGCCTGGGCGCAGGGCAATGAGCGATTGGCAGCCCGAGCCGCACACGCTGGCGGGCGCGTACGCGATGGACGCCCTGGATGGCCCGGACCGCGCCCGGTTCGAGCGGCACATGGAACGGTGCGAGGAGTGCACCAGGGAAGTGACCGGGCTGCACGAGGCCACCGCGCGGCTGGCCGCTGCGGCGGCGGCGCGGCCACCGGCCGCGGTCAGGGAACAGTTGCTGGCCGAGACGGCCCGCACCAGGCAACTGCCCCCGGTCACCTGCCCCGCCCCGGCCGGCACCGCTCGCCACCCTGGTCCGGCCGGGCCTGGCCGCCGGCTCGGCCGGATCCTTACCCGGGTGCGGGCACCGAGGCTGGCGGTGGTGCTGGCCGTGGTCGCCGTTCTCGCCGCCGTGGCCGTCTGGGCGGGCGGGACCGCGGGCCGGGCGCCGGCGGCCGGCCCGCCGCAGCGGGGCCACGACATCGCCTCGGTGCTGACCGCACCGGACGTGACCGTGCTCAGCGGGCGGGTGCGGACCGGGGGCACCGCGACCGTAGTGATGTCCGGCCACGAGCGCATGCTCGTGTTCGCCGCGGCGGGACTGCGGGCACTGCCGGGGTCCTGGTGCTACGAGCTGTGGCTGATGGACCGTGGCGGGGACCGGCCGGCCGGGGTGCTGCCCATGCCCAGCCATGGCATGAGCGGCCCGGTGGTAGCGACCGGGCTGCGGGCGGGCGACCGGCTCGGCCTGACCGTGGAACCTGCCATGGGAACCCGGCGCCCCACCTCGGCGATGCTCCTGGTGCTCGCCCTGTAGGCGGCCGGCGCAGGCGGCGACGGCCCGCCGGGTGAGCAAGGCGCCGCCCCGGCCAGCACCCGGCCGGGGCGGCGCCTTGGGCTGACCTCAGTGCCTGCGGATGATCGCCTTGTCAGTGCCGGTGTTGTCGGCGGGCGTGGTGTCGCTCGGGCTCACCGTCGCGGTAGCGGTCCGCGTCTTCCCGGCCCTCGCGTTGATCCACACCGTCACCGTGATCATGGTGCGCTTGCCGGCCCCGAGCGGCGCCGCCCGGGTGCACACCGAGGAGCTGGCCTGCTTGTGGCACTGCCAGTCGGTGCCCCTGCCGCCCTGGACCACCACGATCCCGCGCCCCAGATCCAGGGTGACCACGCTGGGATGCGCCTTGGTGGTCGCCGCCGTCCCGGTGTTGGTGACCCAGATCCCGTAGGTGCCCAGGCGGTGGTGCTGGAAGACGCCCTGGTGCTTGAGGAATACCTTCAGGTCGGAGCTGCCGACGGGCGGCGGCGGCCCCGGGGCCGTGTAGGTGATGCTGACCTCCGGCGCGCTCGTGACCGGCCCGACATCGGTGGTGGCGAAGCTGAAGCCGGCGCCCCCGCCGCCGCCGCCGCCCCAGTCGGTGATGGCCGAGATGCCGGCCCCGCCACCCCCGCCGCCGCCGAAGAGCCCGCCGCCTCCGCCGCCGCTCCCGGCGGTGGCGCTGGCGCCGCCGGCACCGAGGGCGCCGGTGCCGCCCGTGCCGCCGGCCGTGCCGCCGGTGCCGCCGCTGCCGCTGCCGCCGCCCGCGCCGCCAGCACTGCCTGTGCCGATCGCGCCGCCGCTCCCGCCGACGGCGGCGGTGCAGGTAGCGCCCGTTCCGGCCGTGGCGGTACTGGAGCCGCCCGCGCCGCCCGCGCCGCTGAGGCAGTCGCCGCCGCCGCCACCACCGCCGCCCCCGGCGGCCACGATCAGCCGCGAGGACAGCGTGCCGGTGCCGGAGTTGGTGATGGTGCGGATGTCGGACGCACCGCCGCCGCCCCCGCCGGCGGTATGCGAGCCGGATCCGCTCGCACCGCCGTTGAAGCCGCCGGTGCCCGCGGTGGTCCCGGTGCCAGCCGTGCCGACGCCGCCCACCTCGACGAACAAGGTGTCCGCCGGGATCACCGCGAGCGTGCCGGAGACCTGTTCGCCCTCCCCTCCGGCGCCGCCGGTGCCGCCGCTGGTCGGCGTGGCCCCGCCGCCGCCCGCCGCGCCGATGGCGATCACGTCGATCGAGGTCACCCCGTCCGGGACGGTGAAGGTCTGCTGCGCTCCCGTGTAGGTGTAGCTGACCGTGGTGCTGTTGCTGACGGCGTGCCCGCCAGGGGGCAGCGAACGCGCGGGAACGGCACCCGCCGGTGCTGCCGTAGCCAGGCCTGCCGCCGCCATGGTGGCCAAGCCGGCCAGGGCCGCCACGGGGCGGCCGGCCGGGGCCAGGCGCGGTATGAGCTTATTCATGGATGAACCTTCCCCCTTTACCTGGAATCCCCAGGTTCGGTTCCTTTTTC
>WNGH01004469.1_pt1 | contig 28897 bp, 24 predicted proteins | sample 5400631 | NCBI WGS metagenome assembly WNGH01 (sample SAMN13153373, study PRJNA577476) | soil metagenome | isolation source: 115 cm soil or saprolite under Garry oak tree replicate 1 | place: USA:California | collected 2016-06-15
GCGCACCGAACGCCTGCCGGTACCACTCGGCGGCCCGCGCAGCGCCACGGACGACCAGATGCGGCGTGATGGTGTGGGTCGGGGGTGAGCTGGCGCGGTCGATCCCCTCGTTCATCGGCTCCTCCACTTTGGTTGCCTGGTGCGTGCGCGGCACGGATCAACATACGCACGTGCGGATGATTCAGCCCGCCGCGTCACGGAATGTGAGCCAGAACCAGTTTTCACGCGCCGCCGACAACCTCGATGCCGCGTTCGGCGAGCAACTCCTCGACAAGGGTGACGGTTGGCCTACCTCGCTGGCGGCACCCTGGTGGAGGCCATCGATGGGGCCACGGCTGGTATCCGTCGAGTTCGCCGCACGCCCCATCTGCCTGGCGTCCTTCGCATCGTGGGGTCAGTATGCGATCCCGACGGCCTGCTTGATGGTGGCCGGGTCGTCCAGCATCGCGAGCATGGCGTGGGCCGCGTCAGCGCGGGAGATCGAGTAGGCACGCGGCACGTTCCCACCGATGACGGTCCGGTACCTGCCGGTCAGCGGCTTGTTCACCAGATACGGTGGCCGCACGACCGTCCACTCCGTGCTGCTGCGCCGGATCTCGTCCTCCATCGCGGCCAGATCCGCGTACACCTCCCGCGCGAAGACGCTGATCAACGGCAGCAGGATCCGGCGGTTGACAAAGCTCTCGCCGTCGGGCACCGGGCCGACCGGGACCGCGCTCACCGCCACCAAGCGCCGTACGCCGCTTGCCTGCATCGCGGCCAGAATCCCGCGGGTCGCGGTCGAGGCGACCGGGCCGTCCTTGCGGCCACGCGGGCCGACTCCCGAGATCGCGGCATCGCCGCCCTCCAGCGCCGGGCGCAGCGCCTCCGGGTCGCTCAGGCCGGGGACCGCCACCACCTCCAGCGCGGGATGGCTCACGTCGAACCGGGCCGGGTCACGGACCACTGCCGTCACCTTGTGCCCGGCGTCCAGCGCCTGTCGCACGACCTGCCCGCCAATGCGACCGGTCGCTCCAAAGACCGTTACCTTCATCTGCTGTCTCTCCCTATCGAGCTCGTCCCGGCGCGGCCCCATCCGCGGTCGCTTCCCGGGTGCATCATCCTCCGCATCTCAGAAGATATGAATAGAATACTCTATGAGTTTCATATGATCAACGAGGCGACGAAGGCTCTGGACGCGGCACGACGCCGACGACGGCTGCGCCATGCGATCAAGGAGTCACGACGCGACCTGAACGCCCCGGCTCTCCCTGCTCAACCACGTCGGCGGCCACGCGGCGGAGCTGCGATCGCGGGGGGACTATTCCTGGCGTTGCGTGGCGACTGGCGGGTCGGGACCACGCAGGGTCGCTACGGGGCGTGGCGGGTGCTTGCGACGGTCGCCGGTCCTGCGGTCCAGGTGTGCGCGTCTTGCCGGCTGCCGTGGGGCGTGTTTGAGTCCGCGTCGGGGGAAGGCCGCTCGGGAAGGCGACGACGTGCCGGTGGATTGGAGCCGCCCGCCGCGGACCAGCCGGCGGGCCGTGGCGGTGGGGCTGCTGGTGGCGCTGGGGGTGCTGGTCGTCATCGGCCAAGTCGAGCGGCACGCGCTGACACCCCGGCCGTCCGCGCCGGCCTCACCGGTGACCGCCACGCCGACCACCACCATCCCGCCCGCCCCGGTGGCGGCCAGGATCCGCGTCGGCCGCGGCGTGGCGGCGGTTGCCGTCGGGCAGGGCGGGGTCTGGGCGCTGCGCAGCCGCAGCGTGGTCCGGGTGGATCCGCGCACCAATCGGGTGACCGCCCGGATCCGGGCCGCGACCTCCGCCGACTTATGGGACGGGCGGTTCGCGCTGGGGGCGGGCGCGCTGTGGGTCGGCGCGGGTGAGGACACCATCCGGGTCGACGCCAGGACCGGCCGGCCCAGGCGGGTCCGGGTGGCTGCCTGGGCGGTCGCGCCCGACGGGCTGTGGTCGTGCCAGACCCCCGCGCGGGGCCGGCCGGGCGGTCTGGTTCGGGTGGACCCACGGACGCTTGCCGAGACCACCCGGATCCCCGTGCCGGCCTGCCCAGCGGCCCTGGCGGCCGAGCGTGGGATGGTGTGGGCGATCGACGAGCCCGGCAGGCGAGTCCTGCGGGTGGACGCCGCCACTGCGCGCGTGACCGAGATCGGCTTGCCAGTCGCGCCGTTTGCCGTCTCGCCCACAGGGCCCGGCTTGGTGGCGTTGGCGGTGGGCGCGGGGGCGGTGTGGGCGCTCAGCGACCAGGTGGAGTCGCCGACGCGGCTTGGCGCACGCGTGGGGCCCGGGCTGGTGCGGATCGACCCGACCAGCGCGCGGGTCACCGGGGTGACACCGCTTGCCAACCTCGACGCCACAGGGCAGGCGCTTGCGGTGGGCGCCGGCGGCGTGTGGGTCGCGGGGGGTGCCGTGGCACCGTGGGGCGGCGCCCGGGGTTCGTTCGTGGTCGATCGGGTCGATCCCCGCAGCGGCCGGCTGCTTGGCAGCTTCGCGGTCGGGCAGTTGGAGTTCGGGTTCGGCCCCCAGTTGGCCGTGGGGTTCGGTGCGCTGTGGTTCGCCGCCTTCGACAGCGGCGAGCTGCTGCGTGTTGATCCCTCCCGCATGTGACCGCCGGGGCGCCACGTCGGTCCTGCGCGGCCGCAGGTCTGCCCGCTCCCCATACCGCAGCCCGGCCAGCCGCAGCGGACCCGTCGACCGCCGGCCGGTTGGCGGCGGCAGCCCCACGGCCGCCCCGATCGGCAGGCGCGACCTTCCACCACTGCCACCCACCCATCGACCCCAGCAGGAGCCCAGCAGGAGCCCAGCTTGCTCCGAAGTCAGCCGCCTGCCCGTCGTGTCGGTTGCGACCCCGTCGTCGATCTCCCCCGACCCGCTCGGGATCGGCACCGAGCTGGGTCAGGACCTGGACAGCCCAGGACCGCCCTCGCCGAGCAGGCACAGCAGCACGTGCCCGGCCCCAGGGCACCCGTGCTGCAGCTGCCAGACCTCCTGCCGGGCCAGCCGTCCGTGGTGGTCATCGGTCTGGCCAGGCGCACCACTACTGGATGCCACTGATGCCGGCGAGGTGCAGGGCCTGCTGCCGATCGCGGCAGTCGCGCAAGGCGACGATCCGCCCGCCCCGCACCGTGAACACGCTGTAGTTACGGTCGTCCGCCAGCCGCACGCGATACGCATCAACCCCAGGGGTCCGCACCACCACCATCACCCGGTCGCCCTGCCCCACAACCTCTTCCAGCTGTGCCCGCAGGCCCCGCCCGGCCTGGCGCGCCAGTGCGGACTCCAGCTCATGGCGGCCGTGGCAGACCTGTGGCTGGGGATCCTCGAGGCTGGGATCCAGGTAGGTCCACTCCAGGTCCGGGTCGACGAACTCCAGCATCGTTGCCAGATCGCCGTTGGCGTATGCCCTGTACGCCCTTCGAATCAGGTCCGCGTTCTCGTTCGACATGACCTGTCCTCCTCCTGCGTCATCGACGCATCGGTGACGGTCGGGCCACAAGCCCCATTGGGAGGCGGAGCTCGCGCCGGTGCCGAGCCCCGGTCGGGACGGCGACGCCCAGCCGCAACGGGCGGGCATCCAATCGGCCAGCCGGTCCGGTCCCCTGGCGGGGGTGCGCCAGGCGGTCAGAGTCAGCCGAACGGTCTCATCTCGACGATCAGTATCGACCGCGTCGCTGTGAGTGGCAACAGGATCGCGTGCGCGGACATCTGTCCTCGCGGCGTTGCGTCAGGTCAGGAACAGGATCCGATCGTCATCGAGCTGCCGCGCTTTCCGGCGCCTCCCTGTGCCGTCGACCCGCGCACTCGGACTGCTCACCGCAGCGGTATACGCGACCACGCCGAGCTCACCGGTGCGCGGCTGCAAGGGCCGCCAGCATTGCGACCCGCTGGTCGGATGGGTTCGACTGGCGGGGCAGGATGCGCTTGGAGCCGGGCCGACGAAAGCAGGTGGCAAGAATGCGCAAGTACATCATCATGGGCGTCCAAGGCAGCGGGAAGGGCACCCAGGCCAAACTGCTGGCCGACACCCTCGATCTGGAGCACATCAGCGTCGGCGACATCTTCCGCTGGAACGTCCAGCACCACACCAAGCTCGGCGCGCAGGTCCGACGGGTGGTGGCCGCCGGGGAACTAGTGCCAGACGAGCTGGTCGAGGCCGTGGTCCACCGGCGCCTGACCGAGCACGACTGGAACTTCGGGTTCATCATCGACGGCTTCCCGCGCAACCAGCCGCAGGCCCGCTTCATCCTGGAGAGCTACGACCTCGACGCGGTCATCCTGCTCGAGGTCCCCGACCGGGTGGTCGCCGAGCGGATCCTCAGCCGTCGTCTCTGCTCTGGCTGCGGGCTGGACTACAACCTCATCTCCCACCGCCCCGCCACCCCTGAGGTTTGCGACATGTGTGGCGGCCGGCTGGTGGCCCGGCCCGACGACACTCCGGCGGCGGTCCGCGCCCGCCTGCGCGACTACCACGCCAAGACCCGGCCGGTCCTGGACCTGTTTCGCGCCAAGGAGGTGGTGGCGGCGGTCAACGCCACCGGACCGCCGGCCCACGTGCAGGCAAGCATCCGCGAACACCTGGGGGTGGAGGCAATGCCCGCCTGACGTGCATCGGCGAGTGGCGAGCAGCCCTTGGCGCTGGTCCAACACCGTGTACCAGTTGCTCTTGACCGCCGATTTGGAACCTGCACAGCGCAGGCCATCATCGGCGGGCGGCCCAAGGCGATGCCCCGACCTCGTGCACCACGCTGCGGGACGTCACCGGGAAGAGGGCAACCGCCGAGCTCATCGCCGGCAACGACCAGCTCGTCGCCTGGGGGCTCCTCCGGCCGGGGCGAGACGATCGCCCACAGGTGGCGGCCACGATCGGAGAACGCGCAGCAGCCCGAGGCACCGATCTGCCACGGTTGGTGGCCGAAGCGCGCGACCTGCCGCCCATGACCATCCACCACCAGGACATGACGGCGCAGCGTGAGCGCGACCAGCGACAGGTCGTCGGTGACCGCATGGGTGCCGTGGTCACGATATGGCAGCTGATGCTCGTGCTCCCCGTTGGACGGCTCGTCGGTGACGGCATCGGCGCCATGATCGGGAGCTCGCAGCTGCAGCCGCTACACAGGCTCAAGCTGAGCGTCCACCACCAGCAGCTCGCCGGCCATGGAGCGCTGCACCAGCCAGCGATCGGCTGCCATCGGAAGGACCCGGTCAACCTGGCCGAGCGGCAGCGCGGCGACCCTTGCAGCAGCAAACCCGTCCACCCAGGAAGTTTGGCACCAGCGCGCGACCGCACCCGCCGGAGCAAGCGACCTTCCCCTGGACGCGGGGATCCTAACTATAACTAAGCGGCTAAATTAGCCAGAAGTCCTGTCCGTAACCTGAGCTGTCAGGTCCCGCCGGTCACGGACAGAACTTGGCGGAGGTTGCTTGTGGCCTTCCCGGCGGTCGAGCTCTTCTTCTCTGCTGGTCAGCGCCTAAGGTAGCGGGCCAGCGCGACGTCCGAGCCGAACCCGAATTGGTTGTTGGGAGAGCCGGCGGCCACCAGCCTGTCGTCGGCCTGCACGGCCAGCGCGTTGGCCCGGTCGATGCCACCGGCGCCGAAGTCGGTGGTGACCTTCCCGGCGACGCCGAAGCCGGGATCCAGGCTGCCGTCGGGCCGGTAGCGCACCAGCGCGAAGTCCGGACCCGACCCAGTGCCGGCGTCAGCCGTCCCCGCGGCCACCAGCTTGGCGTCGGACTGCGCGACCAGCCCGGCGGCGGTGCCGCCGCCGGCGAAGCCGGTGGTGACCTTGCCGCCGGTCCCGAAGCTGGGGTCCAGGGTGCCGTCCTGCATGAAGCGAGCCAAGGCCCAGTCGTCCAGGGCGTGGCCGGCAGCTACCAGCCTGCCGTCGGTCTGGACGGCCACCGCGTTGACGCGGTCGTCGCCGCCGGCACCAGTGAAGTCCATCTTCACCTTGCCATCCACCCCGAAGCCGGGATCCAGGGAGCCGTCGGGCAGGTAGCGGGCCAGCGCGAAGTCACCGAGGGCCGAGACGTCGCTTTCGTCGGCGCGGCCGGCGGCGACGATCCTACCGTTGTCCTGCACGGCCACCGCGAACGCCTCGTCCAGCTGGCCGGCGAAGTCGGTGACCACCTTGCCGCCGGTGCCGAAGCTTGGGTCCAGGTCGCCCGCCCTCGCCTGGGCTGGGACGGCCACGGCAAGCTGCCAAGCAAGCAGCCCTGCGACGGCAAGCAGCCCCAGCACGGCGCCAAGCAGTCGTGGGGACCGGCCGGGTCCGGCGCTGCGCGGCGGCCCACCCGGGCCAGCGGGATGTGGAAGGGGCGCATGCAGGCCTCCGTTTCCGCGTGGCCCGCAGCCGGGCGCACACGACACAAGGCGGCGCCGGAGATGACGGGCCGCCGGTTGGGGTGGATCACCAGTCGAAGCGTGGCACTGGCCCGATGGCCGGTCCCTGCACGGCCTCGGGGCCGTTCGCGGCAAGCGGCCATGCTCACCGCCTACCAGACCTCCATAGCGCGAGGTGATAAGCGCAGGAATGCAAGCACTCGGCGGAGGAAGCGTCAATGGTGACCTTTGGGAGCCGTGTTCCACAGCGTCGCCCTACCCAGGACGGGGTCGGTCTGCAACCGTCGGTGCGCCAAGCTGGCAGGAACCGAGCTGGCCTGTGCCCAGCGGCGCAGCACCCGCAGATCGTCGGGAGGGATCGACAATGAGGCGGCGGGAGATTAGGCATTGCCCAATCTCCCTCCATCCACACCAGAATCGTCTAATCATCTCAGAGACAGGCCACTAGCTCATGAAGGGCCCGAGCTGCTCGGGCATGACGACGATGGGGCGCATCATGTCCCGGTCCTCGTGCTCAAGGATATGGCAGTGATACATGTAGCGGCCGCTGAAGCCTTCGAAGCGCACGGCGAGCTCGACGATCTCGTTCGGGTTGACGCGGACCGTGTCCTTGAGGCCCTGCTCGTTGGCGTCGAGGACGTGCTCGAGTGCATCGTCGGGGCTTCGCCCAAGGCGCACCCGGGCCGACGTTGCGGTGTCGGTGATCCCGCCGTCGGGGACGGTGACCATGATCGGACGCCGCGCCAGCACGTGGAACGCGTTCAGGTGGATGTGGATGGGGTGGGTGTCCCCGGTCAGGTTGATGAGCTGCCAAACCTCCCACCGGCCAAGCACCGGAAAGAAGGTTACGGTGTCCTCGAAATGGCAGGCGGCCGTCCGGAAGCGGGCCACCGTCTTGGTTTGGCCGTCCGTGCCCTGGTCGACCACGGTGATCAGCCGCTTCCCCGAGTCGTCATCTGGCACCTCGGCGAGCTCCCGCATGGTGAGCATGTTGGGGGCATCGTCAAGCTCCTGCTCGACGAGGGCGACCGCGCGGCGCACCGCTCCGGCCAGATCGCGGTCGGTCGGGGGAGCAGAGTCGGTCGCCAGCTGCTGGGTGACCGGGCGCCGCATCGAAGGGCCGGGCACGACCCGGAAGCGCATGACGTCCGGATAGGGCAGTAGGCCGTCGAGGTTGGCGGCCCACAAGGCGCGCTCTGCGGGGAAGGGCGCGCCGTCGAAGGGCGCGGTGGCGGTGTTGACGAGTGTGAGCTCGCTGCCCGGCGGCAGGTCGGAGAAGTCGACGAGCAGGTCGGCGCGCTCGGCCGAGGCGAGTACCAGCCCATGCGGCGGGACGGCGACCGGCGCTCGCAGCAGGCCGCCGTCGGTCCCGATCTGGCAGATGCGGTCGAGCTCTGGGCCGGCGTCACCCAGCAGCACGAGGCGGAAGGTCCGCGCGTTGGACCCGTTGACCACCCGCAGGCGGTACGTAGCGGGCCGCACCTCCAGGACCGGCCAGACCTTGCCGTTGACGGTCGTGAACGGCGCGAAGGCCTCCATGGTCCCTGGGTCAGTCTTGTGGACCAGCTCGCCGGTGAGCCGCCCCTGGGGGTCCTGGCCGAAGTTGCGATCCTGCAGCAGGAGCGGCACCTCGAGGGGCGGGCCCTCGGGGAGGCCGAGATCGCGCTCCCGTTCGTCGCGGACGATCCACAGCCCGGCGAGCCCCGCGTACACCGTGAACCGGGTGACGCTCATGACGTGGTCGTGGTACCAGAGGAGCGCCGCTCGCTGATCCATCGCGTAGTCGCCGACGGCGTGCTGACCTGGCGCGAAGATATTCTCCGCCCAGCCGTCATAGGCGGCTGCGGTCAGCCCGCCGTGCAGGTGCACGACCGCGAAGCCGGGCAGGGACGCAGCGTTCGCGTCAGGGATGCCTCCGCTGAGGCCCGGCAGGCACTGCACCGGGATACCGTTACGGTCGGTCGCCGTCGGCGCGAGCGTGACCGCGACGGGCAATTTGCCCTCGAGCTCGTTGCGCCAGTCCACCCGGACTGGGTGCCCGCGCTCGGCTTCGATCGTCGGACCGGGCAGGGTGCCGTCGTACGTCCACACCCGCGACTCCGGCAGATCGCGGTGGAAGCGATGGCTCCCCGTCCGTAGGCGGACGCGCAACGAGCCTTGGTGCTCGCGCGCCAAGCGACGCGCCGGTAGCGGGAGCGCATCGACGAACGGCGTCAGCGGCGATGTCAGTGACGACAGCATGACCACTCCCCCGAGGCTGGATCGGAAACCCGTCGCGCCCACCCTAACCGTCGCTCAGGCTGCCGCGGGACCGGGTGGATATCTGGTTGACGAGGTCGCGGCCGAGCTTGTCGACCACCGGACACCCCGCCGACCGCGTGCTGTGGGCCTGGCCGCGGTCGAGGCCGCTGTGGCGGGAGCCCCACTCATGCCTGACGGGCGGGCGTCGCCGTGCGCTACAGCTCCAGCGGCTTCCGGTCGTCCATCACCCGCACCGTCGTGCTCCCCCTCGCCCCCAGCTGCTCGAGCTGCCGGTAGTACAGCGAGGTCCCGACGGCCGAGAGCGTCCGCTCATGCACCGGCACGGCCAGCCTCGGGCCGACCTCACGGAGATAGTCGATCGACTCCGACACCTTCAGCCACGGCGCGCCCACCGGCACCGCCAGCACCTCAACCGGCTGCCGAGGCAGGGTGAACGCATCGCCCGAGTGGAACAGCCGCCCGCCGACCAGGTACCCGACGTTGGGGATCACCGGGATGTCCGGATGGATGACCGCATGATCACGACCAACGACGCGCACACCCACCCCGCCGATCTCCAGCTCCTCGCCATCATGCACGACCTCGACCTCCGCCCCGGCCTGGCCAAGCGGCTTGGCGCTGCCCTCGTCGCTGACGAGCCGAACCCCTGGGTTGTGGTCCAGGAGCCCCGGCAGCCGCCCCGGGTCGAGATGGTCGGCGTGCTGGTGGGTGTACAGGATCGCGGTCAGTCCCTGCAGTTCCTCGAAACCGTCGGAGAGCGTGCCGGGGTCCAACAGCATTCTGGCTCGCTGCTCCTCCACCAGCAGGCACGAGTGCCCGAACTTGGTCAGCCGCATGGCCCCTCCCTGTGGCTCACTGGTCCTCTTCCCTTCCTACCACCCCAGCGCTGCGTCAGCCCGCCGGCCGGACGCGCAGCAGCAGGCCAGGGGCACGCCGCTGCGGTTCGCCAACCCGCAGGCCTCGGCCAAACACGCCGGCGTCTCTGCCTGTTCCGTCCCGTCCCGCGCGGCTTGGCGTCGGACGGAGCGAAGGCGGAGCGAAATCCCGGCCGCCGTCTGGCCAGTGTTCCGCACCTATGTAGCGGACAACGTGGAGGTTCGTGTCGGTGGGAGGGACTGGACCACTGCGCCTACCAAAGTTCACTACGCCGGTGGCGGTGTAGGGCCTCGTCGAGCACCCCGACTCCTCCATCAGCCGCACGGCGCGAGGTGGGCCGGACAACAGCTTGGGCAGCCACATCAATCAGAGCGACCATGTAACGCGGCCAGGGGGTAGGACGGTCTGATTGGTGAGATGCGCTGGGCTGTTCGCCGGTGACGCCCGGGTCGCTGGTGGGGTGCTGGGGATCTGTGGGTACCTCGGGCCCGTTTCTCCAAGGGAGACTCCATGAGGGTGTTCGAGCCGCACACGACGGCGGGGGTTGTCGAGGACATCAGCATCGACCCGCCAGCATTCCCGGTCGTGGTGCGGGGCTATGACCGCCAGCGGGTCAACGCCTACCTGCAGAGCCTGGTGGTGCGGCTTGCCGCCGAGCGCGACCGGGCTGTCCAGGCCGAGCAGCAGGCGGCCGCCAGCAGCCAGCCGCCCACCTTTGAGCATCTGGGCGCGGAGGCGGTCAAGGTGCTGGAGTTGGCCAGCGGGTCGGCGGACCTGCTGGTCGCCCAGGCGCGGCGTCGTGGCGAGACGATCGTTGAGGATGCCGAAGGCCAGGCAGCCGACCTGTTCGAGGAGACCAAGCAGCGGGCGGAACGGCTGCACGCCGCGGCGCGTGGCACGCTCACCGAGGCCGCCGACGAGCGTGACCGGATCCTGGCCGAGGCCAACGAGCAGGCCAGCCAGATCCGTCGCCAGGCCGAGGACGACGCCGGGGCCATGCTCCAGGAAACCCAGTCGGCCAGCCAGCGCACCTGGGACAGGGTCCGGGATGAGTGCGCCGCCATGCAGGCCGAGACCGAGCGGCTGCAGACGCTCCGCGACCGGACGATGCAGCATCTCAGCCGGGTGCAGACCGAGCTCGACTCGCTGATTCTGCGGCCCCCCAACGACGCCTCGGACGCCCCCTCGGTCGCGGATCTCGCCGCCGACGAGGACGGCGAGGACGGCGGGTCCCACACCAGATCACCAGCCAGGCAAGCTGACCGCACCCCCCTGCCCGACCCGACATCTGGGTAGATGCACGATCCCTGGCAGGTCGGCTGAGCGGCCAGGCGGCGCGCGCCTTGCCGGCGAGGGCTCCCGCGCCGTGATCACAGGCCACCCGAGGCCATCGGGCCCGCGGGCGGCGCTGGTGCCGTTGCTGTGCTTGAAAGCAAGATCACCCAACCCAGCTGGTCGATCGGAACGACGACCGGCCGCTCGGGCCCGCCGACCTCCTCCCGCTGGGGCAGTGATATGCGGACGACCCTGCGCCTCGGTCGCCTCGTCGCGATCATCTCCGCCGCCACGCGTTCCCAGAGAAACTGCCGCAATGGCGTTGGCCGGCGGGGCGGTTCGGGGTGCCTGGAGGTCGCCACGATCAGCGAGCGGGCCGGTCGCTCCCATGGGCTGCTATGGATGAGCTGGAAATGCCCGTGACGGTGTCGAGATCCCTCGCCCAGCCCGCCCCCGCGACGCGGCGTTTCCCAGCCGTCCGTGGTCCTTGGAACGATGGCGGTAGGCCGTAGAGAGGAACTTGCGCGGCACAAAATTGCTCCTCGTCCTGTTGCACCTGCTCGTCGAAGGCGCGTCGAACGAATGCTCTGTAGCGCTCACGCATCGTCGTCGGTCCTTGCTCCAGAAGGCCCACGGATGCTACACGTCAACCGGTCGTAGCCGCTCGTGGACCAGATGCCGCCGCTCAGCGAGCACGCTTGCACATTCCTCTGTTCAGCGCGACCAAAGGAGTCCCCGATGCTGCTCCGCCATCGCGGTCACGAGCCGGTCGTCGACCCGACCGCGTTCGTCGCCTCGACCGCCACGCTCGTCGGTGACGTTCGCGTCGGCCCACGCGCCCGCGTGATGTACGGCGCCGTCCTGGACGCTGAGGGGGCACGGGTCGAGGTGGGCGAGTGCGCGATCGTCTGCGAGCACGCCGTCCTGCGCGCCACCGCGGCCGGCGGGACCTCCCGCCCGGTCGTGGTCGCCGACCACGTCTTCGTCGGGCCACACGCCACCCTCCTCGGCTGTCGCGTCGACCGCTGCGCGTACATCGCCACCGGCGCGACCGTACTGCACGCCGCCCACATCAGCGCCGGTGGCTCGGTCGCGGTCGGCGCCCTGGTTCACGGCGGCACGGTCCTCCCCGAGGAATTCTTCGTCCCGCCGAACATGATCGCCATCGGCGACCCCGTCCGCGTGCATCCGCCCGCCGACCCCGCGACCCTGGGCGAGGCCGTCAGGTCAACCGGCTTCGCACGATTGGCGTTCGGCGTGGATGCCGCCTGGGAGGACCGCATCACCAGATACGAGCAGGCCGCCAAGATACGCTCCGAGGAATTCGCCGCGCATGCCCACGACGTGCTCCTCACGCCGCCCGATGACCAGGCAGCCCCGCCACCGCCGTGAGCGCCTCCGGCTGGTCGATGACTGCCGCGGTCGCCGTCCTGGGCGTCGTTCACTGAGCTGAGCCTGGGGCCTGCTCCTCGTCCGACAAACGATGCGGGAAATCCCACGGCGGCTGCCGCCACAATTCCTCTGCGCCCTCCCCGCGACGCGAAGGACATCGTCCAACCGCTCCCAGAACCTCCGAAGCGTGCTCACCACCATGGGTCTCGCTCATGAACGCCGAGGTTGCCCGACCCTTTGAACAACGCACCGCAACTGTGAGTTATCCCTCCTCGATACCGGGTAGCTGTGCGCCGGGCGCGCGACATGGCGGACACCGGCCAAAGCCGATCGCAGCTCACGCCCATCAACGGTGCCGGCAGCGGACTCGACGCATGGCCGGCGCTCCCGGTGCGTCGAGGGAAATGACCGAAGATGACCGATCGCCAGGAATACCCCGAGAACGATCCTCGACACCACACGATCAAGTTGAAGAGCATGCTCAACGACACGCGACGGCACGCCCGCGAGGACGCCGGCAAGATCGAGGACCCAAAGGCGCAGGCGTTGTTCGAGACCACTGCCGAGGTACTCACGGGCCTGATCACCGCCTACGACCACTACGAACAGAAGTCCGAAGCCGCATGGCGGTGACAGCGCCGTAATGTCCGCTCGGCGAAGGCTCCGGGAAGATCGCCAGGTACGTGGCCAGGTTGCGCGAGTGGAGGTTCAGCCGGTTTGACCACGACCGGATCGGCGCGCTGAGAGCCTACGGAGATCACCCTGGTGACCAGAGCCGCGACCGCACACTCAACGCCGTGCACTCACCGGTGGGGACGGCCTCTCGCAGGCCCACACCCTGGGCGACCCGGGCCCCGAGATTGGCGTCCACCTGCTTCCAGTACTCGACCGCGGCCCGGAGGATGCAAGGCTCGACGTCCGCCTTCAGGTGCTCGACGATGTTGTGCACCAGGCGTGCCCTCGCGGCGTCATCGAGCACCGTGCGGACCATGGTCCCGGCCTGATCTCTGCGAAGTGGTTCTCCGGGTTGCGGTCGAGGACCAGACGCCCAACGGTACAGGTCCCGCATGTGGTAGTCCGGGTCCTCCGCCGTCATCGCCTTCGCCTCGGCGTCCGGGAAGAACTCGATGCCTTGGTCCGTCTTGAAGTGGTACTCGACCCAGAACTTCTCGCCCCCGGCGTTCTCCCACAGGTACGTGTGGCTGCCGTAGCCGTTCATGCTCCGCCCTGATCGCATCGGCGCGGACCAACACCTCAGACAGTCTCATGCCGCCAACCGTGACAAGCGCCCACGTTCCACGGGTACACTTGGCCCCCACCCGCCTATTCCTTCGTGCCCCCGACCCGGGAGGCTGATGTGATGGCACGATCGCGGCTGACCCCGCTCGGCGCGCTGGCCCAGGGGCTTGCCGCGGGGGCGGTCGGCACCGCCGCCATGGACCTGGTCCAGTTCGCCCGCTACAAGCTCGGCGGCGGCGAGGAGCGCCTGCTGGCATGGGAGTTCTCGGCCGGACTGAAGGACTGGGAGCATGCGCCGGCCCCCGCGCAGATCGGCAAGCGGATCGTCGAGGGGGTCTTCCAGCGCCAGCTCCCACCCCAGCGGGCCGCGCTGACCAACAACTTGACGCACTGGGGCTACGGGATCGCCTGGGGTGGGCTGTTCGGGCTGGTGGAGGGGTCGCTGCGCTCCCGGAAGGTCAGCCATGGGCTCGTCCTGGGCGCCACGGTGTGGACCACCAGCTACATCGTCCTGCCGCTGGCCAGGCTGTACCGGCCGATCTGGGAGTACGACGCCAAGGTCCTGGCCAAGGACCTCAGCGACCAGCTGGTGTACGGCGTGAGCGCAGCCGCGGCCGACGGCCTCCTTTCCGCGCGCTGACCACCCGTGCCACGCGACCGCGGTTCTGTGTGCGGGCAGCTGCGGGCCGGGCAACACCCACCTGCTCCAGGGTCTCTACGACGCGCACCGCTCCGGGGCCCCGGTGCTGGCGCTGGCCTCACACATCCCCAGCGAGCAGATCGGCACCGGCCTGGGCGGTGTGGCGGTCCTGGTGGTCCCGGCGAGGTGAACCGACCCCCGCGTGGGTGCTGTCGGCCACATGAGCCGTTCACGTCCCGCATGAGAACTCGACTCGTTGTCGAGACCTACGACGCCGTGACCGTCGTAGTCCCCGAGCGGCCCCCTCAGGGCTTGCGGGCGACCCCGCCATAGACGTAGACGCTGCGCGGATCCCGCCTGGGCAGCCCGGAATCAGGCCGCCAGGCCAGGATCGGCACCAGGCCCGGCTCGACCAGCTCCAGGCCCGTGAAGAACGGCTCGGTCTCAGCGAAGGTGCGGGGCACGTTGGGAATCCCCCCTTGCTCCGACACCGCCGCCAGGCCACGCATCGCCTCCGGGTTGAAGTCCGGGGTCGTCTGGGACAACACCAGGTAGCTGCCGGACGCCAACGCGTCGACCAGGGTCGCCACGATCCCGCGCGGATCGTCCTCGTCGCGGAGGTGATGCATGATCCCGATGAGCACCAGACCGACCGGCCGCGACAGGTCCAGGGTCTTGTCCACGGCCGGGTCGCTCAGGATCGCCTGCGGCTCGCGCAGGTCGGCCTGGATGTACGACACCCTCCCCTGTGGGGTGCCAGGCCGCAGCGCCCGTGCGTGCACCAGCACGATCGGGTCATTGTCCACGTAGAGCACCCGCGACTCCGGCGCCAGCTCCTGCGCCACGTTGTGGACGTTGCCGGCGGAGGGGATGCCGGTGCCGATGTCCAGGAACTGGCGGATCCCGGCCTCACCGGTCAGGTACTGCACGGTGCGGCGCAGGAAGGCCCGCTGCTCGCGCACCTGGGTCCGGATCGTGGGGACCTGCTCGGCGATCGCCTCGGCCACGGCCTGGTCGGCGGGGAAGTTGTCCTTGCCGCCCAGCCAGTAGTCGTACACCCGGGCTGACTGGGGCACGTTGATGTTGAGCTCCAACGGCGCCTGCGGGGTTCCCTCGTCGTCGCTGCTGCCCTCGGTCTGCGTCATGCTGTCCTCTTCTGCGCTGAGCGGTCGAATACTCACGGCCCGGATCATACTGGGACGCGCCGGAGCTAGGCACCCCCACACGGTAAGTCTTCAACCGGCGGCGGACCGGCGACGACCCAGGGTATTGCCGCCAGCAGCCGCTCACCGAGACGAGCCCTCGTCCGGCCTCGTAGCCTGGCGACCTCCCGGACCGGCCGCCCGACCCCGACCAGCCCCACCGCGCGCGCCCGCGGCTCCAGCCGATACGGTCACCCACCTGCCCCGGAGGCGGCACCCTCTCGGCGGGGGGCCGGCCCGACCATGCCGCCGCCAGCCCGCGGCGCTTGCTTGACCGCTGCAGAAGGCGGGGAACCGGGGTTGGCGGCAAGCCAGCCGCACACCTCGGCGATCGCCTGGGCCTGTTCGCGTTCAAGCCTGCGACCGGTCTCCCCGCCGACCAGCCGGATCCGGAACCGCCGCAGGCGTCGGTGCTGGCCTACCGGCCGCTCGAGCCGGTCCAAGGCTTTACTGGACGCTGTCGTTTGGATAATCTGGCGCCCTCCGGATTGGTGAACGGGTTCGTCTGGATAATGGCCCGCGTGGTGCGGGTGTGATGGGAGAGACGACGTGGCGGATGAGGCTGGGGCGCTGCCGCGGTTCGCCGAGCTGGGTGGCGAGCCGGCGCGGAGCCGCCGGGGCCGCCCGCGGGACCCCAGTGTGGACGCCGCGATCCGGGCGGCCACGGTGGACCTGCTGGGCGAGGTCGGGTATGCGCAGTTGACCATGGAGCAGGTTGCGGCGCGCGCCAAGGTCAGCAAGGCGAGCCTATACCTGCGCTGGCCCAACAAGGTGGCGCTGGTGGCCGACGCGCTGCAGCACCGGGCCCGCGCCGTGCCCCAGATCCCCGACACCGGCAGCCTGCCGGGTGACATGCGGACGTTCCTCGGGGCGCTGCTGCGCTCGCGCACCGCGGCGTCGCGGGCCCTGCAAGCGGTCAGCGGCGAGATCGCCAGCAACCCCGAGCTGCGCACGGCCTGGCATCGCGGCCTGGCCGGGATGCTCACCAGCTGCCTGCGCACGATCGTGGCCCGCGCCGCCGACCGTGGGGAGCTTCCCGCTGGCAGCGATGTGGAGCTGCTGTCCCAGCTGCCACTGTCGCTGCTGCAGAACTGGCGGCTGGAACACCACCAAGACCCCGACGAGACGGTCGTCGGGCGGATCGTGGCGCAGTTCTACAGCCCGGCCCACCCGCCGTCGCTGCCCGACGCACCCGTCGATGGCCGAGACAACCCGCCGGGGGGACGATGATCAGGACCGGGATGACGATCCAAGCCCACCAGCTCACCAAGCGCTACGGGCCAACCCTGGCGGTGGACGGGCTGACCTTCGAGGTGCTGCCCGGCCGGGTGACCGGGTTCCTGGGCCCCAACGGCGCCGGCAAGTCCACCACCATGCGGCTGATCCTCGGCCTGGACGCCCCCACGGCAGGCACAGTCACCGTTGGCGGCGTCGCCTACCGGACGCTGCGCCGGCCGCTGTTCGAGGTCGGCGCGATGCTGGAGTCCGCCGCCGTCCATCCCGGGCGCAGCGCCCACGCGCACCTGCTGGCATTGGCACAGTCCAATGCCATTCCCCGCGGCAGGGTGGACGAGGTCCTGGGCCTGGTCGGGCTCGATGGGGTCGCGGGCCGGCCGGCGGGGACCTTCTCGCTGGGCATGACCCAGCGCCTGGGCGTGGCCGCCGCGCTGCTCGGCGATCCCGGGGTACTGCTGCTGGACGAGCCGGTCAACGGGCTCGACCCCGAAGCGGTGGTGTGGATCCGGACCCTGCTCCGCGGGCTCGCGGGCGAGGGCCGCACCGTGTTCGTCTCCAGCCACCTGATGAGCGAGATGGCCCTGACCGCCGACCACGTGATCGTGATCGGCCGTGGCCGGCTGATCGCCGACACCAGCGTCCAGGAGCTGGTCCGGCGCGGCTCTGGCGGGCAGGTCAGGGTCCGCTCCCCCCATCGCGACCGGCTGGCCGAGCTGCTGCGGGCTGAGGGCGCCGTGGTCCAGACCGGCGCCGACGGCGCCCTGCTGGCGGGCGGCACCGACCCCGCCCAGGTCGGCGAGCTGGCCGCCCGCCACGGCATCGCCCTGCACGAGTTGGTCGCCCAGCAGGCCTCCCTGGAGGAGGCGTTCATGGACCTGACCCGTGACGCCGTCCAATACCGACGGCATGCCACCCCCACAGGAAAGGTCCCGTGAGCATGACCGCCGCCGCCGGCAGCCCCACGCCGCCCGCCCACGGGCCGGCGCTGGAGCCTGTGCCCCGCCCTGCGGCCTCCCGGCCACTGGGCCCCGACCTGGTGCGCTCCGAGTGGACCAAGCTGCGCACCGTGCGGTCCACCTGGTGGACCCTGCTCGTCACCGCGGCCAGCATGGTCGGGCTCGGGGCGCTGTTTGCCGCCCGCTACGGCATCGGGCCGATCAGCCCAGCGGACCGGGCGGTCTTCGATCCGGCCGCCTACAGCCTCAGCGGATTCTTCCTGGCCCAACTGGCCGTCGGGGTGCTCGGCGTACTGGCGATCACAGGCGAGTACGCCACCGGGTCCATCCGGACGACCCTCGCCGCCACTCCCCAACGGCTCTCCGTACTTGCCGCCAAAGCGGTCGTGCTGGCGGCCGTCACCGCCCTGGTCGGGATCGCCTCCTCGCTTGCCGCGTTCCTCGTCGGCCAGGCCATCCTGGCCAACAAGGGCCTGCAGGCCCACCTCGGCGGCCCCGGGGTCCTCCGCTCGGTGGTTGGCGCCCTGCTCTACCTGGCCGTGCTCGGCCTGCTGGCGCTTGGGCTCGGCACCCTCATCCGCTCGACCGTCGGCGCCACCGCCGTGGTGGTCGGCCTGGTGTTCATCCTGCCCGGCATCGTCGGTGCCCTGCCCTCCTCGTGGGAGTACACGATCACCCCCTACCTGCCCTCCGACGCCGGTCAGGCGCTCATCGGCCGCACCAAGTTCGCCCCCCAAGGCCTGCACCTGCTGCCCCCCTGGACCGGCTTCGCCGTCGTGTGCGCCTATGCGGCCCTCTCCCTCCTCGCCGCCGCGGTAATCCTGAGCCGGCGGGACGCCTGATATCGAGGGGTGGGTTGTCAAGTGGCAGGTCCGCGAGTGCCTTTCCGGGCGGGGGTGTAGGCGGGGCAACGGACAACGGCGGGCTGGTTGGCCTGGCGGGCCAGCAGCGCCCGGCGATCTTCACATAGGTCTCGTCGGTGAACCAGCGGTTGCCGAGCAAGTGGCGGCAGGGTCGGGCGGCATCGGCCAGCAACGGCGTGCACCGCAGCACCCAGCGGTAGATAGTGGCGTGATCGACTCGACACCGCGCTCGGTCAGCAGTTCCTCGACATCGCGGTAGAACAGGCCGAGCGGCGGATACCAGCGCACCGCGAGCATGACCACGCCGGACGGGAAGCGGAACCCGGCAAAGACCGACCGCGGAACCAGAACAAGGCGAGGGTGGCGAACCCTCATGCCGGCAGGCGCGCAACTTCCTCGCGGGCTCGCGGACGCCCGTCACCGAAACGCCGTCGCCGCACGCTGCGCTCTTCCCTCACAGGACGTTGCCGTACCCGGGTGTCGGCTGCCCGCCCGGCTGGAAGGAGCCGACCATGTGGACCAGCACGCCAAGGGCCGCCAGAAGTTGAGCCCGCCGCAAGGGCGCCCGGTGGCCCCAGCGTCGCCGTCCACGGCCGCCTCCTGCGCGGCAGGGGCGGGGCTGGCACGATCGACGGCGACGTCGAGCTGGCGCCGATGGCGCCGGTGCCTCACCATCGGCGGCCGGAAGTTCGCGCCGATGATCCTGCGCGGCCCACGTCCGTCTGTGGTGGGTGCGGTGTCGTTGCCGGCCACGGCACCCCAGGCGGCGTGGTGTCGATGAGCAAGCCGCCCGACGACGTCGACACCGAGTACGTCATTCGCCGAGGCGGCGAGCTCCGCTCGATGGCCCACATCCGCCAGGGGGCGGCCAACGCGGCCGAGAAGATCGCGCTGCTCGCCGCCGAGGTCGCTGACGACCTCGACCGCTACGCCGACCGGGACGACGCCCTGACGCTGCATGCCGTCGCCGTGGCCGCCCTTGCCCGCGCCTACATCGCGCTGGCCGCCGCGCTCGGCGAGCCCTACGTGATCCGCGGCGAACCGCGCAACGGAGCGGTCCTATGACCCCGCCCGACGACACACCGGCCGACTGGGGAGCAAGCGGGATCCGCCGGCGCACCGGCCGACCATCAGGGCCGACTGGCGAGCGCGACCCCACCATCCATGCGCTGTCCAACGACTATGCCGCTGGGGCGGCCGGGTGTGGGTGCCCGACGCTTGGGGTGGAGTGGCTTGTGGCCGTGGTGGTCGCGGACGGTGGAGGGGTGGTGTTGCATCTGCCGTCCCGTCCGAGGAGTCCGATGACCCCCGGACCTGCGCTGGGTGGTGCGGCAGGTCGGCCAGGTCGCGCCGATGTCCGGAACGGGACCCGTTGATGCTTGGGAGCTGCTTTGCTTCGGTGCTGGCCGCCGCGGTCGGCGGCGACGAGCAGGCCTTTGCCAGGTTGTGGCGAGATCTGCACCCTGCGGTGCTGCGCTACCTCCAGGTGGTGACACCCGGCAGTGCTGAGGATGTGGCCTCGGAGACCTGGCTGGAGGTGGTGCGCTGCCTTGGCCGGTTCACCGGCGACGAGGGGGGCTTTCGGTCATGGGTGTTCACCATCGCCCGGCACCGTGCCCTGGACGATCGCCGGCGACACGCCCGCCGGCCGACCGTGCCGCTCCCGATCGAGCTGGCGGCCAGGTGGCAGGGCGCCGACGACCCGGCCGACCAGGTGGTCGAGGGGCTGTCGACCAGGGCTGCGCTGGCGGTGATCGGGCAGCTTCCCCACGACCAGGCCGAGGTGGTGCTGCTGCGGGTGGTGGCCGGGCTGGACGTCGAGCAGGTGGCCCGCGTGGTCGGCAAGCGCCCCGGCGCGGTCCGGGTGCTGGCCCATCGAGGCTTGCGCCGGCTGGCCGAGCGGCTGGAGCGGGACCAAGGGCGGGAGGGCTTGTTCGGGGGCCCGTCCAAAGGGGGTGTAACGCCCTGATGGACGGCGGCGCTCTTGGGGCGAGATGCGCCGACTGCTGCGAGACCGCCACCGGCTGGCCCTTGATGAGGGCACGGCCGAGCGGCTATTGACCGGCCGGATGGCCCCTGCCGACGCGCCGCCCGGCTATGCCCGGGCCGCCGCCGTGCTGGCCGCGGTGTCTGCCCCCCCGGACGCCGAGGAGTTGGGCGGTGAGGCCACGATCGTGGCGGTCTTTGCGGCAGCGGCGCGCTCACGTCCCGTTGATGTGCGACTACTCACCCCCCGGAGGTCGCGTGTGTTGACGAAGTTGTTGACCCTCAAGGCCGCTGCGGCGCTGCTTGGCGTGCTGGCGACCGGCGGCGTGGCCGCCGCTGCCACCGGCAACCTGCCAGATCCCGCCCAGCAGGCCGCCCATGCGCTGCTTGGTGGCGCTGGTGTGCCAGCGCCTGCCGAGGCGACTGCCACGACCCGGGCTCACGCCGTGGGGCCGGATGCGGCAGGGCCGGCGGCGCAGGGCTTGTGCCGGGCGTGGTCGGCCGGGCAGGGCGGCCAGCACGGCAGCAAGCTGGACGCGCCCGCATTTACGGCGCTGGCCAAGGCCGCTGGCGGCAGCGACCAGATCGGCGCCTACTGCGCCCAGGTCACCGCCAGCACGCCCGGCGCCTCTGGTCAGGGTCAGGGCAGCCCGGCCAGCACGATTGGTGGCTCCGGGCAGGCTGGGCCGCCGAGCAGCCTGCCGGCCAGCACGGCAGGTGGGTCCGGGCAGGCTGGCCCGCCGAGCAGCCTGCCGGCCAGCACGATTGGTGGCTCCGGGCAGGCTGGGCCGCCCAGCAGCGTGCCGCCGAGCACGATCCGGTAGTAGCCGCGGGCGGGCATCACCCGGTGCTCCGAGCCGGCGCACGACCCGACCCTCCTGGGTTCCTGTTCGGGGTCGTGCGCCGGCTGCTTGACATGGCCGTGACGTCGCCGTATGAGGCGGGTCGTGCGGGTTTGGGCGCTACGCCGCTCGGCGCAGGCGACCACAGACCCGGTGAGGAGGGGATCAACGTGAACAGGCCGATGCGGCTGCTGGTTGTGGTGGCCGGGTTAATCGTGGCGGTCGGGCTCGGCGTGCCGGGTGCCCTGCCGAGCGCCGTTGCGGCGACACCGCTTTGGGTGCAGCACGTCCAGAACTATGACGGCGGCATTTCCAACGGCGTGCGAGCCTCCCTTGACCCCAATGTCGCGACGGCACGGGCACGCTACGGGAGCGGCCCCTTCACCGCGACCGGCTTCACCTCGACGGTGGGGATGCTGGACAACGTGCAGATGAACGACGACTCGACCCCGCCCCTGCCGCAGGACGAGACGACGGTCGCGTTCAAGCCGTTCAACCCGCTGGTTGCGGTGGCGGCGGCCAACGACTACGTCTCCGGCGGCGTCTGGATCGGCACGACGCGCGACGGCGGCCGGACATGGGCGAGCCAGCGTATCGCGCCGGTCTCCTCCGCTGGCCAGACGTGCAGCGGCGGCGATCCCTCCGTTGTCTACAGCGTCCGCGACCACGCCTTCTACCTGTCACAGCTGTGCTTCTTCTTCACGGCGCCCGACTCCGAGGTCGATGTCTACAAGTCGACCGACGACGGCGCGACGTGGTCGTCCGGCTCGATCGTCGTCACGAACCGCAGCGGCAGCCAGGTCGACGGGTCGGTGTTCTACGACAAGGAGTTGCTGGCGGTCGACAACAACAGCTCGAGCCGCTTCTTCGGCCGCGTATACGTCACCTTCATCAAGTTCCACCTGACCCTGCCGAGCGGCCGCAGCGACTTCTGTCCGGTGCAGCTGGCCTTCACCGACCTGTTCGGCAAGCGCTGGAGCCACACCGCGGTCGTCCCCGACGGTCTGGGCGCTGTCGGCCCGGGCGCGAACCAGTGGGCGACGCCGGTCGTCGACAGCCAGGGCGGCCTCGACATCCCGTACGTGAGCGAGGACTGCAATACTGCCGTCGACCGGGCCCTGCTGTTCACGCGTTCCACCGACGGCGGCGCGAACTTCGCGCCGACGGTCCAGATCGACAAGCCGGGCCAGTTCGCCGACAACCCCAACACCCAGGACCTGCTCCCGTCCAAGCAGGCGCGGATCCCGATCTCGCCGTCGGTCGCGTTCAATCCAACGACGGGGACGCTCGGCTACGTCTACCAGAACAACGTCGACCGCGCGGTGTCCGGGGCCGACATCTCCTTCCAGCAGTCGTCGGACTTCGGCGCGACCTGGTCGGACGCCAAGACCATCTCGACCACGCCCAGCGGCGCTGCCGCGCCGCAGGACCAGTTCTTCCCGTGGATCTCCGTCGACGAGGCGGGGAGCCTCAACGTGATCTGGTTCGACAACCGCAACGACCCCAGCGACACGCTGATCGAGACGTTCCAGGCCAAGTCATCGAATGACGGCGCGACCTGGAAGAGCGCCGACATCTCGACCGCGCCGTGGAATCCCAACCAGGGCTTTTTCACGTGCGGGTGCTTCATCGGCGATTACAGCGCCATCGCCGCCTCGACGCAGGCCGTCTACCCGGTCTGGACGGACGGGCGCAACAGCCCGGGCCGCCCGAACGGCGACACGAACATCTTCACCAACGTCGAAATCGGCGGCTTCCACTAGCCCGAAGCTCCACGGGCTTGAGACAGCTGGTCCCCCTGGCCAGGGGACCAGCTGTTTTTGGTGCCGGTGGTCTGGCTACGTGCAGGTGAGGCGCTGGTGAAGGTACGTCCCCACAGCCACCTGTCAACCCTGGTCCCTTGCGACCGATCCGTCGCCCGCGGCGACCAGCTCGGAGAGGGTCACGGTCCGTAGCCCGCGCTGACGCAGCCCGTCGAGGATCAGCGGTAGCGCCGCCAGCGTCCGCTCGGGCGCCCCCGGACTGCCGTCCGCGTCGTGCAGCAGCAGGATCGCGCCCGGCGCGGCTGCGCGCAGGGTACGGGCGGCGATCAGCGCGGGCGTCGCGCGCTCCTCCCAGTCCCTGGCCCAGGCGCTCCACAGCGTCCGGCGCATGCCCAGGCGCGGCGCCGCGCACCAGCCGGCCAGGTTGAATACGCCGTAAGCGGGGCGGTAGAACCGCGGTGCGTGTCCACAGGCGTCCGCGATGGCGTCACGGGCGCGGCGCAGCGCCACAGCAGTCGCTCGGGGCGGCAGCCTGGCGAGGCTGTGGTGGGTGTCGCCATGGCAGGCCAGCTCGTGACCGGTTGCGACGGTCAGCCGCGCCAGGCCGGGCGCGCGGCGCACGCCCTCGCCGAGCACGAAGAAGGTGCAGGGCGAACCGTCGAGCGCCGCCAGGAAGCGCCCGACGAGGGCGGGGTCCGGCCCGTCGTCGAAGGTGAGCGCGAGCAGCGGCTCGGCTGTCCGCACCGAGCAGAGCACCAGCCGGTCGCCGAGGAGCCGCCGCCCTGGCCGCATGACCGCCGCGGCGACGCCCCAGTAGCTGGCCGCGGCGACCGCAGCGGTCCCGGCGACCGCGGCTGTCGCTTGGCGCGGCCTCATGCGGCCGGCCGGAGTCGGTCGCGGCCTGGCCGGTCCATCTCAGCCAGCGTGCGTGCCCGCAGGCCTTCCCGGTGGAGCGCGGCGGCGACCGCGTGCACGGCCCCAGCCGCGTCGGCCGGCGAGGCGGTCGGGGTGACCAGCAGCTCGACGATGTGGCCGGGCACGATCGACGGCAGCTCGAAGGGCCGCGGCCGCACGGCTCGGCCACGTAGACAGGCTTCAGGTCCACCTCACGGCGTAGCGCTCCGACCGTGTCGGTGAACTCCGCCCGCGTGCGGCCCAGATCGACGGTGCTGTCGCGCTGCGCCTCCCAGGTGCCCGCTTCGACCTCGAAGCCCTGCCGGGCGAGCCGGGCGAGGTCGACCCGGTCGGCCGAGACGTCCTCGCCTTCCACGAAGAAAGTGAGGGCGAGGCGCTCGTCCGTCCCGGCCGTGGCCACCGCCCTCAGCAACTCCGGTGGCAGCGATCCGGCCACCACGATCGCCACCGTACCCGACGCCCTGGGCGACCCCCGCGCCGCCGCGGCGAGCCGGGTGCCGGCCGTCCAGGAGCCCTGGAACAGCAGCGCTGTCACGGCCGCGCTCGCGATCAGGGTGCGGACCGCCAGGCGCATGCCGCGCCCATGGGGGAGCGGCAGCGGCTCCGCGGCTGCGAGCAGCGCGAGGTCGTCGCCCAGGTCCCTGCCTTCCAGGTGCGCCAGTTCGGCGGCGCGCATCCGGGCCAGCGGCCTCTGGTCGGCGATCAGCTCGGCGACGGTGGACTTCAGCTCAGGGATACGGTGGCAGACCAACGCCAGGCCGGCCTGCTCCATCATTGCGGCGTTGGCCCTGCCGTGTCCGGCGATCGGGTCGAACAACAGCACCGGGCGGGCGGAGGCGAACGCCTCCAGCGAGGTGACCCCGCCGGCGTTGGTCACCACCACGTCGGCCGCCGCCATCAGCTCGGGCATGATGCCCACGAAGCCCAGCGGCACCAGCCGCGAACGCGGCTCGCCGAGCGCCTCCAGACGCTGGCGCAACACCTGGTTGCGGCCGCAGACCGCGACGACCTGGATGCGCTCGCCCAACTCGAGCAGGGCGGCGACCGCGACGGCCAGGGTGCCGACCCCCCAGGCCCCACCGGTCACCAGCACCACGAAAGCACCAGCGCGCAGGCCGAGGAGGTCGCGCGCCGTGCCCTGGTCGCGTGGCTGGAACAGCGGGGAGATCGGCGGCGCGGCCACGCACACCAGGCCGCGGGCGCTGAGCCGGCGGGCGGCGGGCGCGCTCACGGCGTGCATGACGAAGTGCGCGTCGATCTGCGAAAAGACCCAGAACGGGTGCGGTGCGAAGTCGGTCACGAAGGTGGCGGTGGGAAGCGCCAGCCGGTGGACGCGCCGCAGCTGGTCCATGGCGGCGGCGCCGAACGGGTGGGTGCAGACGACCACGTCCGGGTGGAAGCGGTGCAGCCGAGGCCACAGCCGCCAACCGCACCAGGCGGCGATGAAGCGCTTGCTCAGCCAGGCGAACCACCGGTGCTGCCAGAGCGCGTCGTAGAAGCACTGATAGACCGCTGGAGCGTGGTCGAGCGCCAGGCGGTAGGCGCACGGCACCAGCCAGGACATGCCCGGGGCCATCTGGGCGATGACGTCGAGCATGCAAACCTCGGTGCCGGGCCAGACCTGGTCGATGCGCTCGGCGATCGCGCGCGCCGCGGCGTTGTGCCCCTCACCGATGTCGGCGGTGAGCAGCAGGACTCTGGAACGACCATCCCCTACCATGGCCGGACGCTCCTCACCTCCGAGGTGACGTGTGCTCGTCCTGGGTGCGACGCTCGCGGCTGCGTCCGGCGTTGCCTACAACGCCACGGCTGCCGTACAGAAGCACGAGACCGTGCGCGCGGCAGTGCCGGCGCGCCGCCTGCTGCCTGCGTTGCTCAGACGACCGCTGTGGCTGCTGGCCCTCCTGCTCGACCTCGCGGCCTGGGTAGCCCAGGCGGCTGCCCTGACGCTGGCACCGATCGAGCTGGTAGTCCCGCTCATGGCGGTCGGCGCGGTGCTGCTGGTGCTGCTCGGGGTGCGCTGGCTCGGCGAGAGGTTCGGCCGCGCCGAGCTGACCGCGGTCGCCCTGGTGGCTGCGGGCGGCTCGGCCGCCGCGGTGGCGACCGAGGGCGTCGCCCCCGCCCGCGCACCGTTGGGCGCCGGGACACAGCTCGGCGTCGCCACGGTCGCTGCGGCCGCCGCGCTGCTGGCCAGCCGCAGCCGCAGCGGCGTCGCCCTCGGCACCGCGGCCGGTTGCCTGTACGCCGCCACGGCGATCTGCACCAAGGAGGTCGGCGGCCAGGTGGCCGCCGACCGCTGGGGCGCGCTCGGCCCGCTGCTGGAGAGCCCGACGCCCTGGCTGCTCGCCCTGTTGGGCGTGGTCGCGCTGTGGCTGGTGCAGGCCGGCTTCCAGCGGGCCAACGCCGCCTCGGTAACCGCCGCCATGACCGCCGTGGCGTCGGTCGGGCCGGTCCTCGCCGGCTTCCTGCTCTACCACGAGCGCTGGCCGTCGGGCGCTGGTGGCCCGCTGCTCGCCGCCGGGATCGCCGCGGCGGTCCTCGGCGCCACCATGCTGGCCGCTCGCCACAAGGCTCTCCTGCAGGCGCTGGGGTGACCAGCCTGTCCGGCACCCGACCGCGACAGCCCTGGCCAGCTCCTCAGCTCGCGGGCGCCGCGGACGTCGTCTGGCGGCATCGGCGCCGTACCGGCAGGGTCCCAGCAGCGGTATGAGAGCGCTGTGAGCAACCCGGCAAGGCCCCGCGGCCGCCGAGCAGCGCGGAAGCGTCCCCGGCCATGCGTGACCGGGAACGCTCCCAGGCGAGCGGCTTACGGCGTGTTCCGCGCCGCCCTCACTGCCCCGATGAAGGCGGGGACCTTCGGCGAGCCGAACCCGGTCGTCATGTCCCAGCCCGTCAGGGTGGGAAGGCCCACCACAGGCCCTGGAGAGACGCTGCCGTCGGGGTTGAAGATGAACAGTTGGTTGTTCTTCAGATCGCCGCTGACAGCCGTCCCCTGCTTGACGGGCACGATGTCGCGGAACGCAGGGCCGCTGTCGACCTTGTAGAGCAACGGGTTGAGGGCGCCGAGTGGGGGCTTGCCAGCCGCGGACTGCTGCTCGTTGGCGAGCGCGATTACGCCAGCCACCTGCGGCGAGGAGGCGCTCGTCCCCCCGAAGGTGTGCCAGCCCACCCTGAAGGCGTTGGGGTAGAACGACGTGAAGACGAGCACGCCACCGTTGACAGCGGCGTTCCAGGACAGGTCGGGCACACCGCGGGCATCGGAGCCGATGATCGAGGCCACGCCGTCCTGATACAACGGGCGGGGGTAGATCACGCTCCTGCCGCCGCCGGTCGCGGCCGGGAGCCAGGACTCGTTCCACACGGCCTCGGTGTTACCGCCTGCCGTGAAGTTGAAGTATGCCGGGTTGAACGAGCCGTCCGGGTTGAATGGCGTGTCGCTGGTTGGATCCCAGGTCCAGCCGAGCTGGAGCTGTGTGCCGCCGACCGAGGTCACGAACGGGCTCGATGTCGGCCACCAGACCGTCGGCGAGGGGAAGATGCGGCTCTCCCGCTGTTGCTTGGCGACCCCGGTGGAGCCGAAGTCGCCCGAGGAGGAGAGCATGGTGTCGCCCCTGGCCGTGGCGGCCTTGTAGACCGAGTCGAACCTCGCGGTCTGCACCGCCGCCGCGCCCTCGAAGTCCTGCTCGGTCGTGGCGAAGCTCTGCGAGAACACCGTTCCGGCGGGGTAGGTGCCGATCGCACCCTGGATCGCCTTGAAGAAGTTCGGCAAGCCCTGCACCCCTAGGGTCTCGGCCGGCGGGGTGGCGAGCAGGACGATGTGGGCGAGCGGGGCGATGGCGTAGGACCACTCGATGTCGAGCGTCGACTCCTCCGCCCAGAGCACGGCGGCGCTGGGGCCGGACAGCCCGTTGCCCTTCGCAATGTTGTGGAAGTTCGGGGCGCCGAGCGGGAACACCTGGTCGAACTTCGGGCTCGGCAGGTCCGGGAAGAAGGTGTCGTGGAAGACCTGCAGGTCATGGGCGGCCGTGGGGCTGCCGTAGGCGTCGACGAGCACGACCGTCTGCCCGGCGCCCCGGTTCGCGACCTGGTCGACGCCGTAGGCGGCACGGATCTGTGCGGGCGTGTAGCAGTGGATGAATGCCGACGTGACCACCGGCGGCGGCGTCACGCAGGCCACTGGGGCGGCCACCGGCCTGCCCGGTGTGAAGGCGCGCTCCGGCGCCTCGATTGCCTGCGGCACCAACGCCGGCCCACCTGGGCGCGGAGCCGCGGGTCGAACGGCCCCGGCGACCAGCGTCATGGCAGCGATCGCCGCCACCGCCAGAGGCGTGGAGATCGTCATCTTCATGAGCGCCCACCCTTTCCAGACCGACACGGCCCAGCTGCCCAATCAGAAATCTGGCCCCAATCCAGCCTGAGCCTTTCATGGCTCTCGGTCGGATTCTCGCCATGGCCTATGAGACGACGATGAGCGGAATATGATCCGCAACGGGCGATGCGGGCGTGGAATAGTCCGTGATCTGTGGGAGCTTGGGGTGAGATCCCCCGGGCTACCCGACCCCGGCCACCCGACCAAGCGCCTCACCGCAGGTACACACCGATCGCCACGAGCAGGATCCAGAGCAGGCCACAGAGCTGCAGTGGCCGGTCCCGCAGGACCACATCCTCCGGCGCACCTCCCCTGCCGGCGTCCAGCAGCATCGCGTAGCGGTAGACGCCCAGGACGAGCGGCAGGATCGAGAGCGCCGCCGCAAGGCTCCGGCCCGACGCCCCTTCGAACGCCCAGAGGCAGTAGGCGGTGATCGTGACGGTCGAGGCGCTGCTCATGATGTAGCGCAGGTACGGCTCCGAATACTCCTCCAGCGTCTTGCGATGGTCGCCACGGTTCTGCCCGAGGTAGCTGTGCTCCGCCCGGCGTTTGCCAGTCGCGATGAACAACGCCCCGAAGCAGGCGACGATCAGGAACCAGCTCGACAGCGGCACGCGCACGGCGACGCCGCCCGCCGCTGCCCGCAGAACGAACCCGCCGGCCACTGCGGCCAGGTCGAGCAGGACGATGTCCCGGAGCATGAGCGTGTAGGCGAGCGCCAGCGAAACGTAGGCCACTACGACCG
>WNGH01002833.1_pt1 | contig 28881 bp, 30 predicted proteins | sample 5400631 | NCBI WGS metagenome assembly WNGH01 (sample SAMN13153373, study PRJNA577476) | soil metagenome | isolation source: 115 cm soil or saprolite under Garry oak tree replicate 1 | place: USA:California | collected 2016-06-15
GTGGTCGCAGCCGGGAACGATTTCCACGTCGCACGGCCCGCCGGCGCGCGCCTGGAAGTCCTCCGCCGGGTAATTCTCGCGCGGCTCCTGGTCGCCGCGAACGTAGAGCGTCGGGCATTTGATCGTCGGGGCGAGGGCGAGGCCGTCCGGCGTCTCGGCGAGGCGGTCGAGGTAGCTCTCGGCGCTGATCGCGTACCACCAGCCGGGCATCAGCATCAGGTCGCGGCCGCGTCCCTGGGCGACGAGCGCGCGCGCCCGCGCGTTGAACTCGTCGACGCGGTCCTGCGCCATGAGCCCGGCGCGGCTGGTGCGCTCGAGAATGTTCTTCCCGCCCATGTGCGCCGAAAGCAGCACGAGCGCGGGCGTTCCCGGATGATCGGCGACGTGCTGCACGGCGAGCATGCCGCCGTTGCTGTGCCCGATCACCGCCGGATGCGCGAAGCCGCGCGCCGCGAGCCAGCGCGCCGCGCTGCGGTTGTCCTCGATGCCCTCGCGCGCAAGCTGGAACGCGCCGCCCTCGGGGGCGCGGCCGTTGCGCGTGGAAAGGATGTCGTGGCCGCGGCGGTTGAAGGCGAGGCAGGCCAGGCCGAGCTCGACCAGCACCGGCGGCAGGAAACGCGACGCGCCGACGTAGAAATTCATGGTGTTGCCGTGGAACAGCAGCACCGCTCCCGCGGCCTTGCCCTCGGGCTCGTAGTACAGGCCGTCGAGCGGAACCGTTTCGGCGGGGATGGAAACGAGCTCGGCGCGAAGGGGTGGGGTGCCTGACGTGAGATCCACCAAGTGCCCGCGCTAATCGCTCCAAGGATCGACGCAGGCCACACCGCAGCGTCGAAAATCCTCGATGTTCCGGGTGACCATCTGAAGACCGTGCGCGAGGGCCGTCGCGGCGAGAAGGCTGTCGATCACGGGCAGCGGCCGGCCGCGCCTTTCGGACTCGCCCGCGAGCTGTCCCCATCGTGCAGCGACGTGCATGTCGATCGGCAGCAACCGATTGCCGAACCGCTCTGCGATATCGCGTCGCACCCAGGACAGGAGCCTCGTCTTGCGCGCCGACGCCGGCAGCTTCGCGATTCCTTTTTCCAGTTCGCCGAGCGTCAGAACGCTGAGAAAGAGCAAAGCCTCGTCCTGTCCGTCAATCCAGTCCAGCACCCGATCGTGAGGATTCTTCTTGACCAGCTCGGAAACGACGCTGGTGTCGAGCAGAAAGCTCACAAGCCGATCTTCCTGCCGGTATCCCTGCTGCGGTCGAGTTTGAGCCCAACGCCGGACAGCGGCGACTTGCGGAAAAAATCGACGAGCCTGCCTTTGCGCCGCGACATCCTGCCGAAGTCCCGCGCCGAGATGATTACAGCCGCATCCGCTCCGTGGAGGGTAATGACCTGCGGACCCTCGCTGCGCGCCTTGCGCACCACCTCGGAAAGCCGGTTTTTGGCGTCCTGAAGTTGCCACTTTGCCGTTGACATGAACACCTCCGAATCTGGCTAGTCTGGCTATTTTAGCAGCTTGCGCGGTCAAAGGAAAGCAAGGGCGACTCGACGGCAAAAACTTGCGGCGACGAACGGCGACCGCCGTACTATCTCGGAGGTATCACCGGCAGCAACACGCTTGCTTGCCGTGCCGCGCCGAAGTGCAGCGTGACCTCGCCGCCAAAAATCGCCGGCGGCCGGTCGGTGGGATCGTCGTGCACGAAGGGGCCGCAGCCGCGCATCGGGTTCTTCATGTTGGAGAGCGTCGCCGCCTCGCCCTCGTATTCGTAATCCTTGCCGCGGATCGTGAGCGCGACGCGGTAGCCTCTGGGCACGACGATGCAGGTCGGCCAGATCTCGATGTCGAGCTCGACCACCTCGCCGGGCCTGAGCGGCTGCTTCTCGTCGTGCGCGTGAAACGGCCGGTACGGCAGCGAGCGCCCGGGGTCGAGCTTCCTTTGCGAAGCGCGCAGCCAGCCCTGGCCGATGGGCGTATGCGGATCGAGCGCGCCCTGGAACACGACTTCCTTGCCCTTCGGGTCGAACACGCGCAGCACCGCGAAGATGTCGGCGTCGGCGGTCGACGAGGAAATGAAAAGCTTCAGCGCCGAGGGCCCGGTGATCTCGGTCTCATTTTCGAGCGGCGGCGTGGAAAAGGTGACGCCTTCGCCCATGGCTTCGTAGGTGACCGACTTTTCCGCGGCGACAGGCGTCGCCGTCAGCCGCATGTCGCGCGGGTCGAGATGGAAGTGCGACCACCGGGTGCGCGCGAGCGGCCATTCGTTTTCGTGGCGCTCGACGAACTTCTCGCCGGGATGGCGCACTCGGAGGAGGACGCGCGGCTGCTTGTCCCAGCCGTTCGCCTTTCCCTTGAGGAAATGATCGAAGAAGCGCTTCTGCAGCTTCACCCCGTAATCGGTGTAGAACGGCGCCCAGTGCGAGTTGCCGTGCACCTCGAGCCACTTCCGTTTCGATGCCGCGCCCGCGAAGCCCTCGAAATTGCCGCGCGTATGCAGGCCCTGTCCGCCCCAGTTGGCGGCGGAGAGGAGCGGCACCGTCACTTTCGACAGGTCGGCGGTGCGCTCGCGATAGTACGGCCCGTCGAGCGGGCGCGAAAGGATCTCCGTCCACATGTCCTCGCGGTTTCTGGCGAGCTCTTCTTGCGAGAGCGTAGCGGGGCCGCAGACGAGCTCGCCCGTGACGCGGCTCCTCGCGCCGCGCTCGCCCTGGCCGTGCTGCACCGTCTTCACCTGCATGTCCTGCCAGTTCTTGCGGAAGCTGCAGATCATGCCGCCGTGGCGGTTGCCGTCGCGGTAGCTGTCGCACCAGCCTTCCCACACGCAGATTGCCGCGAGATGCGGCGGCTGCGCGGCCGCGGCGCGCCACTGGTTGCTCGCGTAGTAGGAGATCCCGTTCATGCCGACTTTCCCGGTGCACCAGGCTTGCGCCGCCGCCCACTCGATGCAGGCAACTATATCGCGGGTCTCGCGCGCGTTGTTGTGGCACAGGTACCCGGGCGAGCGCCCCGCGCCGCGCGAATCGACGCGCACGCAGGCGTAGCCGTCCGGCACCCATTTCTCCGGATCGACCACTTCCCAGTTCGCGTAGCGGTTGCTCGTGCCGGAAACCGCGTCCGGGAACTCCTTGACCATGATCTCCCAGGCGGTCTCGTAGCCCTCCTGGAACGCGAGTCCCTTGCCGTACGGGCCATAACTCAGGATCGCCGGATGACGGCCTTCGCGCTCGGAGCGGAACACGTCCGCTCGCAGCACCACGCCGTCGTCCATCGCGATCGGCACGTCCCATTCGACGCGCATGCCGTCGCGGATTTGCGTTGACGTCCTCGCGATTTTTCCCGGCAGGCATCCCCCGCCGGAGCTCACGGTGCAACGCGCGAGTTGGCGAGCTCGAGGCGATCCGCGAGGTTGCGCACGAGCGCGCGGGTCAGATAAAGCTGCGCGCCGAGGGTCATTTGGGCGAATGCTTCCGGTCTGTACTTGGCGAGCAGCAGCTCGGTCACCGAATCGACGGTCGCGTGGCGCGGAATCTCGCCGCCGCGGATATAGGCCATTTCGCCGAAGCACTCGCCCTGGTTGATCATGTTGAGGAGCCGTCCCTGCCGCGTGACTTTCGCCTGCCCGTTGCCGAGGAAAAAGAAGCTCCTCCCCTTCGCGTTCTCGTTGACGATCGTGCGCTGCGCCGGCACGCGCGTCCAGTCCCCGGCGCGTGCGAGCTCCCAGATCTCCGAGTCGGAAAGCCCCGCGAGCATCCCGACGTTCTTGAGCGCCACGTATTTTTCGCTGTCTGAGATCGCGCCGGGCGACCGCCCCTGCTGGCCGACCTTGGACAGCTCGAGCCCGAATTCGGCCCAGGTCCCGTACCGGTGCTCGGGCTTCTTGCCGAGCGCGCGCAGCACCACGCCGTCGATTTCCCGCGGCAGGCCGGCGCGCAGCTTGCTCGGCGGAACGGGATCCTGCTTGAGTATCTTCCGGTTGAGCGCTTCCAGGGTGTCCGCGATGAAGGGCTTCTGCCCGGTCAGCAGCTCGTACAGGGAGACGCCGAGCGAATACATGTCGCTGTGAAAGGTGAGCTCCTTGTCCTGGACCTGCTCCGGCGACATGTAGTACGGCGAGCCCATCGTGGCCGTCTGCACCGCCTGGGTCTTGCGCAGAAGGGCCGCGCCGAAGTCGGCGATCTTCACATCGGTGCCCTGCGCGATCATCAGATTCGCCGGCTTGATGTCGCGGTGGACGACGCCCTCCTTGAAGGCGTAGTCGAGCGCGCCGCAGCACTTGAAGCCGATCTGCAGCACGTCCGCGACCGGAAGCAGCGTATCGGGATCCACGTGCTTCGACAGGTCGCCCCCGGTGACGAGCTCCATCGCTATGTAGCCGGAGTTTTCCTGCATCGCCGCGTCGAGGATCGCGACGATGTGCGGATGCCTGAGCTTGCCGGCGAGCGACGCCTCGTTCAGGAACTGCGAGCGGTATACGGTCCCGAACTCGGGGTCGCGGAACACCTCGGGCTCGATCGTCTTGAGCGCGACTTCCTTGCCGGAGAAGGTGTCCCGGGCGAGATAGACCGTTCCGGTCGCGCCCTTGCCGAGCAGCTTCTGGATGTCGTACTTGCCGACCTGGAGGCTCAGGTCCATTTCGAGGGATTTGTCCGCCACCCGCTCACCCGTCCTTCGCCGCGAAGAAAGCGAGCGCGCGCGCCTCGATGCTCTGGCGCGGCGGCGCCTCCGCGCTCGAGCCGGGATCGTCGAACGAGGTGTGCGGGGTGAACCGAGCCCGGCCGTCCTTTTCCGAGTCGAACACCTTGAACACGAGCGCCTCGTCGCGCCGCATCTCGGGGAAATAGAACCAGCGGTGGGCCGGGTTGTAGCGCAGCCGGTACGTCTGACCCACGCGGTGCGGATAGCGGCGCTCGGCGACGAGCAGATCCCCGGGCGCGACGCTGCGCGCATCGGCGATCGCGAGCGGGTTGGCCCGAACGGGCCGGTCGATCGGCCGCCACACCTGGATGATGGCAAAGCGCCGCGCGAGCAGCGTCTCCGCCTCCTCCGGCAGCAGCTCGCGCACCCGCTGCGGCCCCGACCATTCGGTGTAGTCGTTGTGCGCGGAGAGCACAGGCTCGCGCATCTGCCTGGCTTCGCGCTCGGCCTCGTCCCCCGAGCGCAGGGTGTGGTCGAAGACGACCACGCGGGAGGCGCCCGAAATGGCGGCCACCAGCCGCTCGATCTCGGGGTAGTAGACGGTTTTCAGCTGCCCGGGATCGAAGAAATTTTCTACCGCGGTGTTGTGCCTTACCAACACGAAGCCGTTCGCCTCGAGCGAGAGCTCTCCGGCGAGCGGCCGCCCGTCGCGGATCGTCACCTCGCGCCGCTCGTAGGTGCCGCTCGTGCGGCGACGGATGTTTCCGGGGCCGAAGGTCTCGTTGACGAGCTTCTCCCCAGTATCCACCGTGTAGGTGATCTCGGCGGTGACCGCGCCGCTCTCCCGGGGGCGGATGGCTGCTTGGACCATGGAAATACTCCTTGCTGGCGTTTGAACGGTTGACCGTTCCGAATGTAGAAAGCGTAAGTATCAGCGCGAAGCGCTCCAGGCGCGGGTGTTGCCCTCTGTCTTGACCACACCCTCGATCGCTTTGTCGCCCACGCGGCCGCGATACTCCGCTTCGCCCGCCACGAATCTGATTTGATCCCCGCGCAGCCTGCCCTTGGAGACCGGCGTGGCGGTATCTCCCGATTTCAGCGTCCCCGACACCATCTGAAATTCCTGCTTGAGCGCGAGCTCGCCCCGCGGAAGGTGCCAGACGCCTTCAACCCTGGCAGGCACGATCCACAAGTAGGCCGTGCAGTAGGAGTCGCAATGAAGGTCGGCCGTCTCCTCGGGATGCCAATCCCCCATCCTGAAGGTGTTCGAAACGATGCGGGTGCCGGGCTTCAGCGCGAGGAGGGTGGGGCGGAGCCTGAGATTCAGCTCCGTCAACAGGAACATCGTGACCACGGTCGCCTTGGACAGATCGCTCTGAAAGATGTCCGCCTGGACAAAACCGGCCTTGCCGCTCACCGCTTCCCTGGCGGCGTTGCGTTTTGACAGCGCAACCATGTCCGGGTTGTATTCGATGCCGAGCGCGCTCGCCCCGCGCTTTGCGGCGGCGATCACGGTGCGGCCATCGCCCGAGCCCAGATCGATCACGTAATCGCTGGAGGTCACCTTTGCCATATCGAGCATTTTCTCGACGAGCTGCTGCGGCGAGGGCACCCAGACGACATCCTTGCCGTGTTGCCCGACTTCCGGGGTGAACTCCTGTGTCGCCGGCTGCTGTGCAAGCGCGCAGGTTGCAATCGCGGAAAAAATCAGCGTCCACAGCCGCCGACGAGCGGGATGCCATGCAGTCATGTTTGTTCTCCCGATCATTGCCGATTCACGAAACCGCCAATTCTAACGCCAGCGGAAATCCGGCCTATAATCCGAACGCAATGAGTGAGCGCAGCCGCATTCCCGGAAATTTCAAGGAGAACATGACAAGGATACCGGTTTTGCTCGTCTCGTTGATTTTCGCGGGCCATTCGATTGCGCAAGTCATCCAGACCCCCGCTCCGATTCGGGCCCCGCGGCAGCTCGCTCAGGCGCCGGCCGGAGGCGGGGGCGCAGCGGCGGGGGCGAGCCTGCCGCCCGCAATCGCAGGACCCGCATCGAATGCGCCGGGATGGGCTGCGTTCGCGGCCGCCGTGATAGCAGCGGCAAGCGTATCCTACTCGACGCCGGCGCATCCTTGAACGAAGTCGAATTCCGTCGAGAGAAACCGGACGCCGCGCGAGTCGCGCTCTGGATTGCAACCGCGGTTGCCGGAGTGGCGGCGACGGCCAATTCGTACTCGATGTCGACAAACCATTAGGCGCGAGCCGCGGCTCGCGCTTTTTCACCGCGAACCGATCAGGGAGCCAGGTGCCCGCGTATTTCTCCGTCCCTGTGTGCCGCGCTGTGGACGTTGACGTAGAGATTTCCGGCCTTGTAGGCGTCGTACTGCACGTCGCTCAGCTTCGCCCTGGCCGGAACGGACCAGGTCTTGCCGTCGGCGCTCTTGCCGAGGGGAATCAAGACCGGCCCGTTGTGCCCCGGTGCCCCCACGTGGATGTGCGCGGCGATCCCGTCGACGCCCGAAGTCGTCACGCTGCCGCTCACCGACTTGTCCGAGCTCACGGTGATGGTGCCGCTGCCCGAGGCCGAAGTGGCGACGGGGGGCACTTCGTCGTCGCCGCTCAGCGTGACCCTGCTCCCGCCCATGCCCATGGACGAGCATCCCGCAAGGGCGAGCACCGCCAATGCGGCGGGAACCGCTGCGCGGAAAAGATTTGACGGTCTCATTTGATCCTCCTTCGGATTGAGTGACGTGGAGAGAAGCGCGAAAGAGGCGCTCCCCGGGCAAACATTGCCACAATCGAACGCATCCCTGCGGCGAACCCGTGTTCTACCCCCTTTTGCAAAAGGGGGCAATGAAGCTCAATCCGCCCGAAGATTGTTCTTGCGGATGAGCTCGCCCCAGCGCTCGTAGTCGCGCCGGACGATCTCGTTGAATAGGTCGCCGGACACCCCGGAAGGTTCCACGCCCAGCTCGCGAAAACGGCTGGCCACCGCGGGCATTTGCAGCACCTGACGAATGCCGCTTGCCAGCTTGTCGAGCACCGGCCTGGGTGTCGCACCGGCCGCAAAAATGCCGTGCCAGCCGGGGATCCCCAGGCCCGGAAAGAGCGTGTCAAACGGAACGGCTCCCGGCAACTGATCGAGCGGTTTCGCTCCCGTGACCAGGATGGGCCGCGCCTTTCCCGATTTCACGAGCGGAACCACCGCCACCGTCACGTCGAGCATCATCGGGACTTCGCCCGACATCACCGCCTGCAGCCCGGGCGCCGCGCCCTTGTACGGGATGTGCGTGAGGTTGATGTTCGCCGCGGTCTTGAGCAGCTCCATATACAGGTGCTGGCCGGAGCCGTTTCCGGCGCTCGCATAGTTCAGCCGGCCGGGCGCTTTGCGCGCCTGTTCGATCAAGTCCTGGATGGAACGGATGCCGGAGTCGGGGTGGACGACGAGCGCGTACGTCAACAGGATCGTCTGGGTCACTCCGACCAGATCCTTGAGCACGTCGTAGGGCACTTTTTGCAGGTGCGGAAGCGTGACGAGCGGCGACGAGCTGATGATCATCAGCGTATAACCGTCGGGTGTGCTCTTGACGACGTAATCCGGCCCGATGGTGCTGCCCGGCTTGTTCTCGACGACGACCGGCTGCCTCCACAGTTCCTGGAGTTCTTTTCCGATGATCCGGCCCGAGATGTCGAGCGGTCCGCCAGGCGCGAACGGAACGACCAGCCTCACCGGTTTCGAAGGAAAAGCCTGCCCCAGGTCCGTCGCAAGATCCTGGGCCGGCGCAGGCGCGCCTGCCATCAGCGCGAACGAGGCCAGCAGGATCGCGATCGATCGTTTCACGGCTTTCTCAGCAAGTCGGGACTCGGCGCCGGCGATGATAACGCCGGACGCGGCGCCGCGTCGGCGCGTCCCCCTGCCCCCGGATGCGGCTCGATCCGGCCGATCGCGCGGCGGATTCTCAGTAAAATGCCCGAGATCCCTCGAGAGGAAGCGCGGTGAACGACATGAGCAGGCCGGACGGCGTCGCCCCCGGCGCCATCGGCCAGCCGGTGCGCCGCAAGGAGGATGTGCGGCTCCTGACCGGAGCCGGCCGTTTCAGCGACGACTTCAATCTGGAAGGTCAGGTCTACGCCGCGATGGTGCGCTCGCCCTACCCTCATGCGCGCATCCTGCGCATCGATGCGGCGCGTTCGCGCGCCATGCCGGGCGTCCTCGGAATATTTACCGGCGCGGATTGCGTTTCCGAAGGCCTCGGGCCCATTCCGCACAGCCCGCTGCCCTCGACGAGGTACGACATGAAGCTCACCGCACCACGGGGCGGTGCGATCTTCGAGGGTCCTCACCTGCTTCTGCCGACCGACAGGGCGCGCCACGTCGGCGAAGCCGTCGCGATGGTCGTCGCCGAAGCGAAGGCCCAGGCCGAGGATGCCGCCGAAACCGTGCAGGTCGAATACGAGGAGCTGCCCTACGTGACGCACTCCGAGGATGCGCTCGAAGGAGGGAAAGGCGCGGCGGTGTGGGATGAGGTTCCGGACAACCTGCTCGTCGACACGACGTTCGGCGATCGCGAGGCCACGGATCGCGCCTTTGCCGGCGCCGACCACGTCGTGAAGATGGACTTCCACGTCGGGCGAGTGACGGCCGTCGCGCTCGAGCCGCGCGCGGCGCTGGCGCACTACGACGCAAGCACCGGGCGCTACGTCCTCTATGCCGGAAGCGGCGGGGCGGTGCGTCAAAAGGGCGAGCTCGCCTCCGTGCTCGGCATCGATCCGAAACGGCTGCGCGTGCTTTGCTGCGACGTCGGCGGCAATTTCGGATCCAGGAACCGCGTGTACGTCGAGTTCGGCCTCGTGCTGTGGGCCTCGCGCAAGCTCGGACGGCCGGTGAAATTCACCGCCACGCGCTCCGAGGCGTTTGTCTCCGATTATCAGGGACGCGACCTCGTCACCCGAGTCGAGCTTGCGCTGCAATCCGACGGCCGGTTTCTCGCGATGCGCGCCGCGAACCTCTCCAACGTCGGCGCTCGTTGCGTCTCGCTCTCGCCGCTCTCGAAGGGATCGGGGCTGATCACCGGCTCGTACGACATTCCCGCCGCGACGCTCCGTAGCCGCGCGGTGTTCACCAACACCGCGCCGACCAACCCCTACCGCAGCTCGGGCCGACCCGAAGTCATCTTCGCCATCGAGCGACTGATCGACACGGCCGCGAAAGAGCTGGGCTTCGACAGGATCGAATTGCGGCGAAAAAACCTCATCCGCCCCGAAGCGATGCCCTACGCCAACGCGGTGGGAATGACCTACGACAGCGGCACTTACGAGGCCAACATGGACCTCGCGATGAAGATCGCCGACTGGGAAGGGTTCGAGGCACGCCGCAGCGCCGCGGCCGCGCGCGGCAAATTGCTCGGGCTCGGCCTTGCCCATTACGTCGAGTCCTCGATCGGGCAGCCGAAGGAGCGCGCCGAGATCACCATCACTCCCGCGGGACGCGTCAAGGTCGTCATCGGCACGCAGCCCGCCGGCCAAGGGCACGAGACGAGCTTCGCGCAGGTCGTCTCGACGCTTCTCGCCGTACCCACGGAAGCCATCGACATCGTCCTCGGCGACACCGATGTCGTGAGCGCGGGAGGCGGCTCGCATTCGGGCCGCTCGATGCGACACGCCGCGACGGTGTTCTCGCTCGCGGCAAAGGAGCTGATCGAACGGGGGAAAAAAATCGCGGCCTACATGCTGGAATCGACCGCGGCCGAGGTCCAGTTCACCCATGGCCGCTTCTCCGCTCCGCACGCGCTCAGGACGTACGATTTCCTGCAGCTGGCGCGGGATTCGGTGGAAGCATTGCTGCCGAAGGAGCTGGCGGGCGGACTCGCCGTCATCGCCGACAACGAGATGCACGACCCGGTCTTCCCGAACGGCTGCGCGATCTGCGAGTGCGAAGTCGATCCCGAGACGGGATGGGTGGACATCACCCGGTACGCGGCCGTGGACGACGTCGGCCGCTGCATCAACCCGCTCATCGTCCACGGCCAGACCCACGGCGGAGCGGCGCAAGGAATCGGCCAAGCGATGTGGGAGTCGTGCTGCATCGATCCTTCCTCCGGGCAGCCGCTCGCAGGATCGCTCATGGACTACGGGCTGCCGCGCTCGGACGCGCTGCCTTCCTTCCGCACGGAGATCGTGGAGGTGCTTTCGCCGACCAATCCGCTCGGCATCAAGGCGGCTGGCGAAGGCGGAACGACGCCCGCGCCCGCGGCGGTCATCAACGCGATCGTCGACGCGCTTTCCGGGTTCGGCGTGCGCGACATCCGGATGCCGGCCACGCCCTACAATGTTTGGCGAGCGATCCAGGACGCCGGGAAATGAATACGACACGCTTCAGGACGCGCATCCTCGCCGCGCTTGCCGTGCTCCTCGCGACGCCCCCGCCGTGGGACAAACCCATGCGACAGGCTCGGGGCTGGCCTATCCGAGGGGACCGGTGCGCGTCATCCTGCCCTTTCCCGCGGGCGGGGGCGTGGACGCCGCGGGCCGCATCCTCGCTCCGGTGATGTTCCTTCCCGCGATCAACGCGGGCCCGCACGTTGCGAGCGGGCGCCTGCGCGCGATCGCGGTCACGAGCCGCGAGCGCCTCGCGGCGATGCCGGAAGTGCCGACCGTCTCCGAGGCCGGCCTCAATGGCTACGAATCGAGCCAGTGGTACGGCTTGCTCGCGCCGGCGGGAACTCCGCCGGAAGTCCTGAACCTGCTCAACGCCCAGGTGGCGAGAATCATGCGGAGCGCGGAAATGAAAATCACCATGACGAACGACGGCCTGGTGCCGATCGGCTCCAGCCGCGAGCAGTTTGCCGCTCACATCCGCTCCGAGATCGACAAATGGGCAAGAGTGATCAGCGCCTCCGGAGCCCGGGTCGATTGACGGCGCCGCGATCACCGCGCGGTCGAAGCGGCTTGACTCGGTCGCGACCGGCCTGTATAAGTCGCCCTGCAGGATTCTCCAAGCGGTGGAATCGCTGGTCCGTTGCAGCGCTCGCGCTGTACTCAGCCGTCCTTCTCTCTCCTTGAAGCTCCCGCACGCAGGCAAACGCCTTTTCTTTATTATTTTTTAGGAAGACCAGTCACATGAGTACAGGCACGGTAAAGTGGTTCAACGACTCCAAGGGTTTCGGGTTCATCACTCCGGATGACGGCGGGAAGGATCTTTTCGCGCACTTCTCGGCGATCCAGGGCAGCGGCTTCAAGAGCCTGAAGGAAAACCAGAAGGTGTCGTTCGAGAGCGCCAGCGGCCCCAAAGGTCCGCAGGCGATCAACATCAAGCCACTCGAGTAACGGCGCCGATCGTGAAAAAAGCCCGGTTTTCCGGGCTTTTTTTTTGCCGACGCCATGGCTCGCGTCCGAAGGGCACGGCATGCCGGGGAGCGCGCACCTATATCTTCAGCCTCGGAGATCCCTCGTCGGCCATGCTTCTGCCGAGATCGGTCGCGTAACGCGTCGCGCCTTTTGCGGTTTCGAACAGGGGCCTCAGGCCCGGAAACGCCTGGCTCTTGGACAGGACGTTCGCGAAGGGAAGCCGCGTCATCGTGAGCCTCGGCTGCCATTTATTCTCGACCGCCAGATGAAACGCGCCCGCCTCGATCAAATATTTCCCGCGCTCCTCGCGGTATGTCGGCATAATGCGCTCCTCGGGCGGACAAGGTAACACATTTACCGACCCTTCAAGGAAGGCCCATGGACAAACGCAAAGCGTGGCGGGAGCAGGAGCAACGGCTGGTGGAGCGCTGGCGCGCGGCGACGGAACGGTATCGGGACGCCCAGGCTGAAGTCTCGCGTCAGCAGGACGGCGAAAGCGCGCCGGCCGCCGAAATTGTGCTCAGGGCGGAGGCGGCCCGCGCCGAGTTCGAGGCCGTGAGGAAGCAGATCGCGCGCCTCAAGGCCGAATTCAGCAACGGCAAACGCTATTAGCGTCGCCTGAACTGCGAGGCGCGCGGCTACTGCGGCGGCCGGACGCCGTCCTTGGTCACCTGCACTCGCGTCGCGGTCATCTTGCCGTCTGCAGCGACGTTCACCGCGATGAACGCGTACTGTCCGGGCACGAGCAGCGAGCGGTCCCCATCGACGGCCATGACGATCGGGATACCGGCGGGCACGACGATCTGTTGTGAGCCGTCCTTGTATTTGAGCGTAATCTCGTGGCCGTTGTTCGACTGCACCATCGCGTTCACCATGGCGTTCGTCATGGTCGAGTCCGGCTCGAGGTCCCAGGGACGGTGGCCCTCGTTGGGTATCGGGCGTCCTGCGGGAAACAGATGCAGCTCGCGGGCGATGAGCTTGCCGTTCGGGCCCTTCACCGCGGTCGTGCCGAGGCCGGTGCCCGGCTTGATGTCGGCGAGACTCAGCTTCTTCATGTAGGCGAAGGTCGCGTTCGGCGCGAGCTCGAGCTTCAGGTCCTGGCCCTCGCGGGATTTCACCGAGAGCAGGTTGCCGTCCACGCCGGTGATCGTGCCGCGCACCCGCGCGGGGGTTTGCGCGTCGGCGGCGGCGCTTGCCAGGGCAAGCGCGCCGAAAAGCAATGCAATACGAAATGGCTTCATCGATTTCCCCTTATGGAGTTTGAACACGGTGCTGAAACCCTCCCCGTCTGCGCGAACACGCAAGCCCGGATTCTATTCCCTAAATTACGGCCCCGGCGACAGATTTCGCCCCCGGCCGGGCCGTGAGAGAATTCGGCTGATGCAGTTTGCGGGTCGGCCATGAAAAAGCATCGTGTCGCGCATCTCCTTTGCGTCGCGGCGGGGCTGCTGATTGCGCTCGCCGCCGCGGCCGCATCGGCGCAATACCCCGCGCGTCCGATCAAGCTGCTCGTGCCGAATCCTCCGGGCGGCGCCTCCGACACCATCGCCCGGGTGTTCGCGCCCAGGCTCGCCGAGGCGCTCGGCCAGCCGGTGATCGTGGAGAACCGCCCGGGCTCGAACGGCAACCTCTCGAGCGAGCTCGCCGCGAGGGCCGCGCCGGACGGCTACACCCTGCTGCTCGGCCAGGACAGCCAGATCGTCATCAGCCCGCATCTGTATGCGAACATGGCGGTCGATACGCTGAGGGACCTCGCGCCCGTCGCCACGCTCATCACCACCCAGATGGTGCTCTCGGTCAATCCCGCAGTGCCCGCGAAGACCCTCCAGGAATTCCTCGAGTACGCGCGCCGAGCCAATCCGCCGCTCGCGTACGCCTCCATCGGCAACGGCAGCCAGCACCATCTCACCATGGAAATGCTGAAAGCGCGGGCGCACATCGATCTCGTGCACGTGCCGTTCAAGGGCGGCGGTCCGGCCACCTTGGCCGTTCTTGCCGGCGAGGTCCCGGTGATGTTCGGCGGCAATTCCGTCACGAGCCACATCAAGGCGGGGAAGCTCCGCGGGCTCGCCGTCGCCGGCCCGCGTCGATCCGAGACGTTCCCGGACCTGCCGACGCTCGGCGAGTTCTTTCCGGGGCTCGAAGTCACCGCATGGTTGGGACTGTTCGCGCCGGCTGGCGTGCCCGCGCCGGTGCTCGCGAGGCTCCGCGGCGAGACCAACCGGCTGCTCGCCGATCCGGGCATGCGCGAAAAAGTGCGCAACGTCGGCGGGCTCGAGCCGTTCATCACCACTCCCGAAGAATTCTCGGCGCTGATCCGCGCCCAATACGCCAAGTACGGCGAGGTGGTCAAGGCCGTGGGCGCGAAGATCGATTAGCGCAGCCGGGGCGCAGCACCGTTCCGCTCAATCGACGACGATATTTCCTTCGCGCGCGATGCTCCGCCACTTCTCGAAATCGGCGCGCACGTAGGCGGCAAACTCGGCCTGGCTCATGTCCATCACATCGACGCCCATCGAGCGATAGCGCTCGCGCACGGAGGCGACGGCCAGCGCCTTGCGCAGGGCGCCGGACAGCTTCGCCGCGGCCGCGGGCGGAATGCCCGCTGGAGCGAAGATTCCCGTGAACGTGCTCGCCTCGTACCCCGTGACGCCCAGCTCATCAAGCGTCGGCACGTTCGGCAGCAGCGGCGAGCGACTGAGCGAGCTTAGCGCGAGCGCCTTGATGCGGCCGTTCCTGATGTGCTCGATCGAGGCGGTCATCTGGTCCATCATCGATTCGACCTGGCTGCCGAGCAGATCGGTGATCGCCGGGCCGCTGCCCTTGTAGGGAATGTGAAGGAGCTTCAGGTTCGCCTTGCGCATGAAAAGCTCGATGGCGAGGTGATTGGAGGAGCCGTTCCCGGCGGAGGCGATGCTCACCTGCCCGGGCTTTGACCGTGCGTAGGCGACGAATTCCTCGTAGCTCGACACCGGCGTCTTCGGCGCCGCGGTGAGCACGATCGGCACCGACTGGATCGGGCCGATCGCCGCGAGGTCCTTGAGCGGGTCGTAGCCGAGGCTCTTGAAGACCGCGGGCCCCGAGGTCACGGTGCCGCTCGATCCGAGCAGCAGCGTATAGCCGTCCGCGGGCGCCTTGATCACGGCGGCGGTGCCGATCCTGCCGCCCGCGCCGGCGAGGTTCTCGACGAGGACCTGCTGACCGAGGGCTTCGGAAAACGCCGGAGCGACGGTGCGCGCGGTGATGTCCACGTTTCCGCTGGGCGGCCAGGGCACGACGATCCGCACCGGCCGGGCGGGAAATTCCTGCGCGTGAGCGGCGTGCAGGAAGCCCGCTGCCGAAAGCAACGCGAAGATGAAAACGACTCGCTTCACCCGACAGCTTCCGTCGGGATGAACGATCGGAGAAATACCTTGCACACGCGGCCTCGGTGAGAATCGACGATCCCGATGCCGGACGTGAGCGTCGGTTCGGCGGCCCGCTCCCTCTGGCCGGGCCGCCGCTCCTTTAGCGCACGAGCTGCGCGAAGATCAGAATAAGCCCGATGACCGACACCAGCCACACGGCGGTGCGCAGCCATATGATGCCCGCGACGAAAACCGCGGCGTAGGCGAGCCGCGCCCAGAAGAAGAGCTGCGCGCCGAGCAGCGTCATGTCGTTCGTCCTGCCCGCGGCCACGGCCGCCAGGACCAGCGCGGCAAACAGCACCAGATTTTCGAGCATGTTGCGGTGCGCGCGCGTCGCGCGCCCGCCCCACCCGACGATTACGGGCATGTTATCGCGGTTGCCCACCAGCATCATCAACCCGACCTGATTGAAAGCGCCTTGCGCCGCCACCAGCATCTGAACAAACGTCAGTGCAACAGTCCACACCAGCAGATTCAATTCGGGCTTCATGGCTCCTCCTTTGTTGGAACGCCGCGCACATAGTACGCCCGGCGTGGCGAATTTGGGAGTTGTCGTCGCGGCGGCAATCCGGCGAAGGCCGTGAACTATTGTACGGTCCTCGACCGAAATTGCTGTGCGCGCCGGCATGCCCATTGCATAATTCCGACGTCGAGACCCGCTCATGCCCGCAGGGCATGGCGCCGCCGGCGCGCAAGGAAGCCGCGCGCGGCACAGCATCCCGTGGAGGACGCATGCCTATCGCGAATCAGGCCGGCCCCGCAAGCAACTCCTACAACGCGGCGGTCGCGATGGAGTTCTTCCGGTCCGCCGGCAAACCGAAGACCTTCGCGAAGGGCAGGAAAATCTTCGCCGAGAACCAGAGAGGCATCCCGTTCCTGCTCATGCCGAACCGGATGTACCTGCTCCTCGACGGCGAAGTCGCCATTTTCGCGAAGGACAAGCCCCTCGCCACGGTGCGGCCGGTCGAGATCTTCGGCGAGATGGCCTCGATCGACCAGGGGCCGCGCAGCGCGACTGCGGTGGCGAGATCGACCTGCCGCGTCATCGCTCTCGACCGCCGGCAGCTCCAGACCGCGCTCGGGAAAAGGCCCGAGTTCGCGCTCATGCTGATGAGCGTCATGATCGCCCGCCTGCGCGAATCCCTCGGCCGGCTCGGCGTATCCGACACCTCCCCTCGAGTCGCCGGGTCGAGGAAATCGGTGCCGCTCCGGAATGACCTGGTCGCCGCCCTTACCCGTGCGCTCGGGCCCGAGGCACGCCACAGCTACCAGGCCGGAAAGATAATCTTGATGGAGGGCCAGCCGGGAGTGCTGATGTTCGTGGTCCTCCGGGGCCGCGTGACGATCCACGTCGGCGAGAGCCTGGTGGAGACCGTGGGCCCGGGCGGCGTGTTCGGCGAGATGGCGCTCGTCGATCGCACGCCTCGCCTCGCGAGCGCCGTCGCGGAAAGCGAATGCACGCTGCTTGCGATCAACCGCAACGCGTTCCTCAACCTGGCGAAAAGCAGCCGCCGCTTCGCGGCCTCGCTGCTCGCCGCCGTCAGCGAGCGGGCGCGGTTCATGACCTCGCGCTGAGCCGGCGCGCACCCGCTCCAAAAACAACGGCGGCCGCAGCCGCCGTTGTCGCATCTTGCTTACAGGGGGTCAAATACCGAGCCACTCGGTCAGTATGGCGAGCTGTTGCTCGTCGCCCCTCTCGTAGCCCTTGTAGCCGATCTTCTCGAGGATCTTCCGGCCGGCGTTCGACTTGTCCAGGCCCAGCATCAGCTCGCGCACCTTTTGCACGTCTTTCTCGCTCATCTTGGTCGAGGCGATCACGTGCTTGATCGGAACGGGCTTCGACTCGAGCAGCACGGCGCCGCCCTTGTCCTGCCAGTTCTTGGCCACCGCGCTGGAGCCCGTCACGCCCACGTCGCTGAATCCGTTCTCCACGAAGAACGGCACCGCGTCCTGATAGCGAGTGGTGCGGATCTCCTCTTTGGCTGAGTCTATCCCGAGGTCGCGCAGCGTCGCGCGCGTGATCACCGCGGTGATCGAGTCTGGATCGGGTATCGCGATGCGCTTGCCCCGGATGTCCGCCGGCCGCCTGATCGCCGCATCCTTCCTCGTGAAGAAGCGCGCCTTGTAGTCGGTGTAACCCTTGGTCAGCACCACCAGACGATATTTCCGGGCGCGGATCGAGAGCAGCGAATGATGCGCGGGGTGCACGATAGCGAGGTCGTACTGCTGCTCATCCAGCCCCTTTCTCAGCACCGGGTATTGGTCGACGGGAACGACCCTTACCGTCGTCTTGAGGGTCTTGCCGATCAGATCGGCCAGATCTTTGTACTTCTCTCGTATCTCCCGCGGCGTGACGTAGTAAGTGACGCCTTCGTTCACGGCGAGCGTGAGCTCCCCCCGTGCGGGCGCCGCGCCGAGCAGCGCGATCGCGAGCGATACGAACGAAGAAAGAAAAAATTTCAAGGAGAAGGCCCCCTGGAATTTGCAATCCGCGCCGCCCGGCCGATCGGACGTGCCCACCCGATGAGCCGCGGGGACGACCTTGCTACGCGCAGGTTCCGTGCCATTGTCATATCGCGAGGCTTGCCCCAAGCTGACAGGCGGCTGCAAGACCGCGTGCGTTTAGAGCGCGGAGAACGCCGAGTGGTCGACCAGGCCGGCGTCCCGCCTGTTGGCGACTCGTCAATGATCGACGCATCCGTGTCGGCGAGCGCGCTCCGGGGTTCGTTCCCTCTTACGGGTCACATTGAGGAGACTGCGCTGAAGCGCCGCCCCGCGCGGCGGGCTGGAAGCCGGCCAGGACCTGCTCCCGGGCTTCGCCCGAAAGAAAGAGCCCGGGATCGACGCGCGCGTTGTTGAGGCTGACCGTCCAGTGCAGGTGCGGGCCGGTGACGCGGCCGGTGCGCCCGACCGCGCCGATTCTCTCGCCGCGCGCGACGCGCGCGCCCTTCGCAACATCGATGCGGCTCAGGTGATTGTACATGGTGACGAGCCCCTCGCCGTGGTCGAGGATCACGGTGAGCCCGTTGAAAAAATAATCGCGGGTCTCGAGCACGGTGCCCGCCGCGGGCGCGGCGATCGGCGTTCCCGCGGCAGCGGCGATATCCACGCCGTTGTGAGGCTGCCGCGGTTCATTATTGAAAAAGCGCTTCAACCCGAAACCGCTGGAGACGCGCCCCGCCGATGGAAGCTCGAACGCGAGGGTGTCGGGCGCGGAATCGGTCCATGTCGAGAACGCCTGGAGGAGCGATTCCTGCTCCCGCGCGATCCGCACCAGGTCGGCGGGTTCGGGCTCGACCTGGCGGCGATTGGCGAGCGTGAGGCGCTGCGTTTCGTATGCGCGCGCGCCGATGTCGAAGCGGATCACGCGCGCGCTTGTCTCGCCGTCGAGCACCGTAAGCTCGTATGCCCCGGGTTGCAACGAGAGGGGCAAGCCGACGACAGCCTGCCAGGCATCGCCCGCGCGCGCGACCAGCACGCGCTGGCCGTCGAAGGCGACTCGCGGAGCCGGGTCGGGCGCCCTTCCCACGCAGATCACCGCGACCCCGCCCGGCACCGGCGCGGCGAGCGGCAAGGCGATGTCCGCTGCCGACGCCGACACGGCAAGCGCGAGGCCTGGTGCGATGAGGGCGATGACGCTGCGCATCCGGGTCCTTTACTTGACTACCCGCTCCGATACTTCTCTTTGGCCCCGCGCGCGAGCGCCATGCCGTGCCCGGGCCGGTCGGGAATGCGAAAGTGGCCCTCCGAGCACTGCGGCATCTGTTCGAACAGATCGGGCGGCGCCCAGTCGATGAATTCCACCAGGAACCCGTTCGAGAGCGCGCCGACCACCTGGAGCGAAAGCTCGTGCACGACGTGCGGCGCGACGGCGACCTGGTGCGCGGCCGCGAGATGGCCGATGCGCAGCGTCTCGGAAAAGCCGAGCGCGCGGCACACGTCGGGCATCAGGTAGCGCGCGGCGCGGCGCTCGATCAGCTCGCGGAACTCGAAGCGCGTGTAGTTGTTCTCGCCGGTGGCGACCGGGATGCGGATCGCGCGCGCGACTTCGGCGCAAGCCGCAGGATCATCGGCCAAGACCGGCTCCTCGTACCACACGAGGTCGAGGTCTTCGAGCGCTTGCGCCTGGCGGACATTTCCCAAGACGTCGAGGCGCTGGTTCACGTCGACCATCATGCGCACGCTGCCGCCCAGCGCACGGCGCACGGCCTCGACGCGCTTCCCGTTCTCGCGCGGGTCGGGGTGGTGTATCTTCATCTTGTAGTACTTGCAGCCGAGCGCGGCGTATTTCTCCGCCTCGGCGATCAGCTCTTTCTCGCTGTACTTCGACCAGCCGCCGCTGCCGTAGGCCGGGATGCGATCGGTCACCGCGCCCCAGAGCTTGTAGAGCGGCAGCCCCGCCGCTTTGCCTGCGATGTCCCAAAGGCCGATGTCGAGCGCCGAGAGCGCGTAGGCCGCGACGCCCTGCTTCTTGATGCCCATGTCGGCGCGGAACATGCGCTCCCAGAGGCGCTCGACGAAAAGCGGATCCTCGCCGACGAGGACGGGCTTCAATCGCGTTTCGAGATAGGCATGGACCGCTTCCGCGCCGCCGCCGCCGAAGACGAGGCTGTAGCCCAGGCCCCCGATCCCGCCGTCGGTCGAGATTTCCGCGACGACGAGCTTGTGCCGCGGGTACTGCAGCGCCATCGGCTTCGGCGTCGGGACGGCGAGGACGAAGCTCTCGATCGAGGTGATCTTCATTGCGCTGCGATCCTAGCACCCGGCGGCGGCGCCCGTCACTGCCCGGACCCGGCGCGCAGGCGATTTGCAGCCACGCCCGCCGGACAGGTTGAATTTATCATCCGGAACCCCCACTAATAGACGATCGAAGGAAAACCGCATCCCGGCCGCGACCGCCGGGAGAAACATTCGAAAGGAGCGCGTCATGAGCAGCAGGACCCCACGCACGCTGCAGAAAATCATTCCGTCGCAGCACGCCTCCGACGGCGCCGGCGTGAAGCTGCGGCGCAGCCTCGGGAGCTCGCAAGCGGCGCGCGTGGATCCCTTCCTGATGCTGGACGAATTCTCGTCGTTCGACGCGAACGACTACATCGCCGGCTTCCCGGCGCATCCGCACCGCGGCTTCGAAACCGTCACCTACCTGCTCGACGGCCACATGCTCCACGAAGACCATCTCGGCAACCGCGGCGATCTGAAGAGCGGGGCGGTGCAATGGATGACCGCGGGCCGCGGCATCATCCACTCGGAAATGCCGCAGCAGGAACGCGGGCGCATGCGCGGCTTCCAGCTCTGGATCAACCTGCCCGCGCGCGAGAAGATGAAGCCGGCGAGCTACCGCGACATCGACCCGTCGGAGATTCCCGTGGCGGAGCTGGCGGGCGGCGGCCGCGCCAAGGTCATCGCCGGCACGCTCGAGGCGGGCGGAAAGCCGGTGCCCGGTCCGGTGCGCGGGCTCACGACGGACCCGCTCTACTTCGACGTCGAGCTCCCGGCGGGCGCCCGCTTCAGCCAACCGGTGCCGGACGGTCACAACGCCTTCATCTACGTGTTCGAAGGCGGCCTGAAGGTCGGCGCGGAGGCGGCGCGGCTCGATACGCACGCCGCGGGCGTGCTGTCCCAGGGCGATCGCGTCGAAGTCACCGCGGGCGACGAGGGCGCGCGCTTCCTGCTGCTCGCGGGCCGGCCCTTGAACGAGCCCATGGTGCAGTACGGCCCCTTCGTGATGAACACGCGCGAGGAAATCGAGCAGGCGATACGGGACTACCAGTCGGGCGAGCTCACCCGCCCGGCCGTCGCGCGGTAACGCCGGCTTTCCGCCCGACCCGGGCGCTTCCGTTTCTTTCCGGCGGCGGACGATTGCCCGCCGCCCGGAGAATAATGCATACTCGGGCGGCACCGGACATCCCGAGGAGGAGCGCATGCTGAATTTTCCGTCCAGACATTGGAAGCTCGTCGCCGCAGCCGCTGCCGCGAGCACATCGATCGCCGTCCACGCCGCCGACCCGATCAAGATCGGCATCAGCATCGCTCAATCTCCGCCGGGCTCGGTGGTGCAGGGCACGCAGGTCAAGGACGGCCTGGAAATCGTGAAGGACAGGGTGAACAAGTCGGGCGGCGTGCTGGGCCGGCCGATCGAGCTCGTCTACGAGGACAATCAGGGCGTCCCCGAGAAGGGGCGCGCGGCGACGGAAAAACTGATCACGCGCGACAAGGTGGTCGCGGTGACCGGCGGCCACCAGAGCTCGGTGTGCCTGGCCGAGATCGAAGTCGCCCACCGCTACAACATTCCCTACGTCAACACCAACTGCTGGTCCGACGACGTGCGCAAGAAGGGTTATCCGCAGGTGTTCAACCCCGGCAACTACAACTCGCGCGTCGCCGCGGCGATGGCCGAAACCATCGTCAAGCTGGGACTGAAGCGCGTGGTCGCTTTCTGCGAGAACACCGATTACGGCATCGGCCAGGCGAAGGCCGTGGCCGAGGCGCTCAAAGCAAAGGCGCCCGGCGTCGAATACAAGTACGAGACGCTCGACCGCGCCGGCAAGGACTTCACGCCCGCGGTGCTGCCGCTGCGCGCGAATCCCCCCGACGCCGTGCTGACGATGATGCTGCCGCCGGCGGCCTACATCGTGATGAACCAGCTCTACGAGCAGGGCGTGGCGCCCTCGGCGAAGACCTGGCTCTACGACGGCGCCGGCCTCGCCGACTACCCGGACTTCTGGCAGAACGTGAAGGAAGCCGGCAAGTACATGCTCAACTTCGCCCTGTACCATCCGCAGATGAACGTTCCCAAGCTCGGAACGGAAGTGGGGCGCGCCTACCAGCAGCGCACCAAGAACGAGCCGAACCGCCTCATCTTCCAGGCCGCCGACTCGCTGCTCCTGATCGTGGATGCCATCACGCAGGCGAAGAGCACCGACCCGAGCGCCCTGATCAGGACGATGGAGAGCATGAAGTTCACCGGCGTGCGCGGCACATTTCAGTTCTCCAGGGAATCGGGCATCCACTATCACCAGTGGGTGGACATTCCCTACGTGACCTACCAGCTGACCGAGATCAACCAGCCGATCAGCAAGACCACGCTCCTCGAAGGGCCCGGACAGCCGCTCGCGACCTCCAAGCTGGTGAAGCCGGCGAAGTAAATCGATCCGTTCCTTCCCTCCCCGGAAACGGGGGGGATTTCCTACGGCGTGATCGCGTCGATGTGCTGCGGCTCCGGCATCTGCGTTCGCGCGCGCCGCTGATCCGCCCGGTGAAATGCTGAACGTCGATCTGTTCATCAACGGCCTCATCATCGGCCTGTTCTACGCGCTGATGGCGGTCGGGCTCACGCTCATCTTCGGGATCCTCAAGGTGGTGAACTTCGCGCACGGCGAGTTCTACATGGTCGGCGCCTACACCTACACGCTCATCGCGCTGAAGCTCGGGCTCGATCCCTGGCTCGCGCTGCCGCTCGCGCTTCTCGCCGGCGCGCTCGCCGGCTGGCTCACCGAGCGCGCGCTGATGCGCCCGCTCTACGCCGGCTACTCGTCCTGGGGCCTCATGCGCGACGAGTACGCGGTGGTGGTGACCTTCGCGTTGTCGCTGCTGCTCGTCAACCTCGTCGACAAGGTGGTCGGGCCGTACCCGCAGCGCGGCCCGGCGCTCGTGGACATCCCGCGCATGGCGCTCGGCCCCATCATGCTGTCGGGCCAGAAACTGGTCGCCACCGGCATTGCGCTCGCCATGATCGCCGGCCTCGCGCTGTTCCTGCGCTATTCCTTCTGGGGCCGGCAGGTCCGGGCGGTCGCGCAGAACCGCCTCGGCGCCTCGCTCGCGGGCATCGACACGGCGCGCGCGAGCGGCCTCGTGTTCGCGCTCTCGGGGGCGCTCGCCGCGCTCTCCGGGGCGCTGCTCTCGCCGATCATCAACGCTTCGCCCGATGTCGGCGCCTTTCCGGCGATCAAGTCCTTCGTGATCGTCGTGCTCGGAGGCATGGGCTCGCTGCCGGGCAGCATCATCGCGAGCCTCCTGCTCGGCGTGCTCGAGAGCTTCGGCGCGGTCTACATTTCCTACGATTACCGCGACACCTTCGGCCTCGTCATTCTCATGCTCGTGCTCATTTTCCGCCCGCAGGGCCTGTTCGGCGAGCGCGGACGGGAGGTGTGATGCAGGGCTCGGCTCGACGCATGGCGGTCGAGTTCAGGCTGTCGCTCGCGCTGATCGCGCTGATCGCGCTCGCGCCGATCGTCGTCGACAATGCGTACTGGCAGGGCGTCTTGATCGTGTCGATGTACTTCGCGCTGCTCGCCGCCGGGTGGAACCTGCTCGCCGGCTACACCGGCCAGTTCTCGATGGCGCCCGCCTGCTTCGCCATGATCGGCGCCTACACCACGGGACTGCTCGCGTATCACTGGAGCATCCCGCCGTCGCTCGGCATCCCCGCCTCCATCCTCGCCGCCGGCGCGATCGGCGCGGCCCTCGGACTCATCGTCATGCGCCTGCGCGGGCCGTATCTGGCGCTCACCACGCTCTCGTTCGCCGAGATCATGCGGCTCGTCATCGGCAATTCGTACGGATTCACCCGCGGCGACCTGGGGCTCAACGTGCCCGGCCTTTTCGAGAGCCGGCTCGCCTATTACTACGTCTTCGTCGCGGTGCTCGCCGCAGCGCAGGCCGGGCTCTATCTGCTGCTGCGCTCGCGCGCGGGGCTCTTCCTGCGGGCGATTCGCGACGACGAAGTCGCGGCGGCGAGCCGCGGCGTGGACGTGGTGTTCTGGAAGACGGCCGCGTTCACCCTGAGCACGGCCGTGAGCGGCCTCGCCGGAGCGCTCTACGCGCACTTCAGCCAGCTGGTGAGCCCGGAGTTGGGGCTCGTATCGCAGACGGGCCTCGTGATCTGCATGGTGGTGATCGGCGGCATCGGCGGCCTGATCGGCCCGATCGCCGGCGCCCTCCTCGTCTATGTCAGCTCGGAGATGCTGCGCGAGGCGGGCGGCATCCAGCTCATCGTGTTCGCGCTGCTCGTGATCCTCATCGCGCGCTTTTTCCGCGAAGGCTTGTGGGGACTCGCAAGGCGCGCTTTGCAAGGATCGGACGCGGCATGAGCTGCCTGTCGATCTCCCGCGTGTCCAAGTCGTTCGGCGGCTTGCGCGCCGTGGACGGCGTGAGCGTAGCGATCGGGCGCGGCGAGCTGATCGGCCTCATCGGGCCGAACGGCTCGGGGAAGACGACGCTGCTCAACATCCTGTCCGGGCACCAGCCGCCCGACGCGGGCACCGTGCTGCTCGAGGACAGACCGATCCAGCACCTCAAGCCCGAGCGCATCGCCGCACTCGGCCTGCAGCGGATGTTCCAGCTCACGCGCGTGTTCCGCCGCATGAGCGCGCTCGACAACCTGATGACCGCCGGCCGCGCTCTCGGCCTTGCGCACGCGCAAGCGCTCGCGCGCGCGGACCGGCTGCTCGAGCAGCTCGCGCTCGGGCGCGTGCGCGACCTCGACGCGGGACAGCTCTCCGGCGGCCAGCAGAAGCTGCTCGAGTTCGGCTGCTGCTTCATGGTGACGCCGAAGATCGCGCTCCTCGACGAGCCCTTCGCCGCCGTCCACCCCGCCATGAAGGAGACGATGGCGCGCTTCATCCGCACGCGCCACGCCGAAGGGCAGACTTTTCTCATCGTCAGCCACGACATGCCCGCGGTCGTCGAGCTCTGCCCGCGGACCCTTTGCATGAACGCCGGCGCCCTCATCGCCGACGGCCCGACGCGCACCGTGCTGAACGATCCCGTGGTGATCGAGGCGTACCTGGGTGGGGAAGAGGAGGCGGCATGAGCAGGGAGCAGGGGCCCCGCTCCGCGGGGATGCGACCGGCCGCGATTGCCGCCAGCCGCCGACAGACCGCTGCTCGAATTTGGCACCCACGCAAGGAGGCGGCCGCATGAGCGCGCTGCTCACGCTGTCGGACGTCACCGCCGGCTACGCGGCCGATATCGACGTCCTGCGCAAAGTGTCCCTCTCGGTGCAATCCGGGCGCATCACCGGACTCATCGGCCTGAACGGCTCGGGCAAGTCCACGCTGATGAAAACGATCTGCGGTTTTCTCGAGCCCAGGTCGGGAAGCATCCGCTACGACGGCGCCGATATCACCGGCATCGTATCGCACCGGCTCATCGATCGCGGCATCGGGTACATTCCGCAGGAGTCGAGCCTGTTCCCTTATATGAGCGTGGCCGACAATCTGCGCCTGCCGCTCGACCATCTCGCGCGCGCGAACGGGGGGAGCCCGGACCTGGGCGAGCGTTTCGATGAAATGCTCGGGCACTTCCCCGCCATAAGGGAAAAACTCCGGTCCCAGGCCGGCGATCTCTCCGGCGGCCAGCAAAAGATGGTCGAGTTCGCCAAGGCGTACCTGGTGCGCCCCAGGCTGTGCCTGGTCGATGAGCCGAGCATCGGTCTCGCGCCCAGGATTGCAGCCGAGGTCTATCGCTGGATCGATCTGTTCGCCGCGCGGGGAATGACGATTCTGCTGGTGGACCACAATGTGCGCCGCGTGGTCAAGTTGTCCGGGTACATCTACGTGCTGAGCCTGGGCGAGATCACCGCCCGCGGAAGGCGCGAGGACTTCGAAGGCGACCTGCACGAGCAGGTCAAGTCCTGGCTGGGCGTCAATTTCTAGCGCCGTCCGCGTTTCCTACTTCCTGTGCTTCGCGGGCGCCGCTCAATCCGGCTGCTTCTTCCTGTTCGAGACGGCCCTGCCGATCGCTTCGATGAGCGCTTCGGAATCGGTGAAAAGCGCCCAGACGAGCCAGATCGCCGCGGCGAGCGTGCCGAGGATGAACGTCCAGTCGATGAAGGGCTTCACGCCCGTGGGGAGAAACGGCTGGATGAATTGCAGCAGCACGATGTAGGCGCTCGCGACCACGATCAGGGTGACCAGCGAGAGCACCATCGTCCCGAGCTTCGACGTGCTTCCGCCCAGGTCGCGCAGCTGGCGCGACAGACGCTGGCCGAGAAACCACAGGAGTCCGAGGGCGCCGCAGTAGGCGATGAACTGCGCCAGGGCGCCGGCGGTGAGCTTGGGCGTGCCGAGCGTGGCGCTCTTGAACAGGGCGAGATTGCCGAGCGCCAGTCCCAGAAGCAGCGCCACGACGATGACGAAGAGGTACTTGCCGATCCAAATCCAGTTTCTGGCCATGGAGATCTCCCCGGATGTTTTCGAGCCGGCTTTGTGCCGGGCACCGCATTGTATGCGCGGGGCTGCACGGCCGCCAGAGCCGTCGTCTTGCGCATCGCAGATCGGGCGCCCCGCCCGCGGCGTATGATGGCCCGAGCCGTACCTGCAAGCCCGTTCAACCCCAAGGAGGAATCGCCATGAATACCCGGGAATCCCTTCGCATTTCCGCCGCCCTTGCCGCGCTCGCTTTCGGCGCGCTCGCCCTCGCCGCCGCGCCCGCCCGAGCGCAAAGCGGCGATCATCTGGAGACGATCCACCACCCCAACTACGACAAAAGCGTGTTCATGCCGTTTGCGCCGGCGATCAAGATCAAGAGCGGAAAGATCCTCTGGCTGGCGGGCGGAACGGCGCTCCCGGTCTATCACGACCATCCGCACAAGCGCGAGCAGATCCTGAAATACCTCACGAACGACCTCGAGGCGCAGACCCGCCAGGCGATGGACGGGATCATGCAGACGCTGAAGGCGGCGGGCGCGTCGCCGAAAGACGTGGTGCACGTGTTCATCTTTCGCGCGCGCCCGCGCATGGGCGACATCGGCAAGGCGAGCGCGGTGGTGAATTCCTACTTCGCGCCCTACAACCACAAGCCGACCACGACCAACCTCGCCGTGCTGGAGCTGGGCGAGCCGGAGCAGCTCGTCGAGATCCAGGTCGTCGCCGTGGTGGATTGATCGGGGCGCCGATAAAAATCGCAATCGCCCGATTACAATCGGTTACGCCTTCGCCGCTAAATTTCGGTAGGCTATCGCTTCATCGTTACCGGAGCCTGGTCCCAATGACCTCCGAGCTCGAATCCGGCGCAAGGGCGAAGCTCTGCGCGATTGCGCTCGCGCTAGCCGCGATTCCCGCGACCGCGCTCGCGACTCTCGGGCAGGACGAGACCTCCGCCGCGAGCGACCGCGTGCAGCTTCGCGCGAAGCACGCCGTTCGTCCCGCCGCCGGGTACGCGATCGACGAGCTGCAATTGCCCTCGGGCACGACCGTGCGCGAATTCATCTCGCCCGAAGGCAAGGTCTTCGCGGTGGCCTGGCAAGGCCCGGTGCTGCCCGACTTGCGGCAGATCCTGGGCGATGCCACCTTTCAGCGCTACACGAACCGCGAGCTTTCTCCGCGGGTTTCGCGCAGCCACCGCAGCCTCCGGCAGCCGGACCTGGTGATTGAATCCGGCGGCCGCTTGCGAGCCTTTCGCGGCATGGCTTATGTTCCGGCCTTGCTGCCCGCCGGAGTCACCGAGAGCGACATCCGGTGATGAACGTCATGAGATCCAGGCGGCTTTCCTTCCCGGCAGGGCTGCTCGTTTGCCTGCTGCTCGGCGCGTGCAGAGGCGCCCCGGATGCGAATGTGGTCAACCTGAGCGTCGATGCGGGACCGGCGAACTCATTCAACGTCGCTTTTGTCACCGTGACCCTGTGCGCGCCCGGGAGCGCCATCCGTTGCCAGACAATCGACCACGTGGCGCTGGACACCGGCTCGAGCGGGTTGCGCATCGTATCGAGCGTGCTTTCGCCCGCTCTGACTCTGAGCTTGCCCGCGCAGATGGATCCCGTGTCGGGCAACCCCGTGGCCGAATGCATGCAGTTCGCCGACGGCTTCTCCTGGGGCTCGGTCAAGCTCGCCGACGTCAAGATCGGGAGCGAAACCGCCTCGTCCCTGCCCGTTCAGATCATCGGCGATCCTGCCTTTGCCATACCCTCGACCTGTCCCACCAACCCCCAACTCTCTCCGGAAGACACGGTCACGGCGTTCGGCGCCAACGGCCTGCTGGGCGTCGGATACTTTCTGCAGGACTGCGGTTCCGATTGCGCGTCCAACGCCGCAAACGGCTTGTACTACGCCTGCCCGAGCGCCGCACCCTGCACGCAGATCGCGCTGGCGACGAACCTGCAGGTCGCCCATCCGGTGGCGGCGTTCGCCGACGACAACAATGGAGTCATGATCCAGCTCCCGGGGCTCCCGAGCTCCGGCGCCGCGAGCGCACGGGGATCGCTGACGTTCGGCATCGGCACCCAGATGAACAACGGGCTGGGCCTGGCCGCGATCATCTTCGTCAACCCAACCACCGGCGTCTTCACCACGACGGTCAACACGACTCTCTTTCCCGGCAGTGTTATCGACGCCGGCTCCAACATTTACCTCCTGCCCACCGTCGTCATCGACACTGTGGGTATCACCAGATGCACCGGCGCGCTGCAGATTGGATTTTTCCTGTGCCCGGACCCGTCGGTGACGCTGTCCACCACGAATCAGGGAATCAACCCGGCGATAGCGTCGACGAGCTTGATCGTGGGCGACGCGTT
>WNGH01003289.1_pt1 | contig 28870 bp, 36 predicted proteins | sample 5400631 | NCBI WGS metagenome assembly WNGH01 (sample SAMN13153373, study PRJNA577476) | soil metagenome | isolation source: 115 cm soil or saprolite under Garry oak tree replicate 1 | place: USA:California | collected 2016-06-15
GACGGCCAGGGCCTGAACATCACCCTGGTGGGCTACCTCGGCCAGCTGCACTTCGGCCTGGTCAGCTGCCGCGAGCTGGTCCCCGACATCGACGCGCTGGCCGGTTACCTGACCGACGAGCTCGCGCTGCTGGCCGAGGTGGCCGCCAAGCGCACCGCGAACGGGAGCGGCGCGGCCAGCCCATGAGCCCGATGCCAGGCGATGACGACGCCCAGGTGATCCTGCCCGGGGGAGCGGCGGTGCCCGCGGGCATCCCGGCCGAGATCTTCGCGGCGGCCGTTGACACCTTCGTCGCCGGTCAGCGGCTGGACATGCGGTCGCTGGCCCGGCGCCTCGGCGTGGCCCGCGCCACCCTGTACCGGCGGGCCGGCAACCGGGAGCACCTCCTCGACGAGATGCTCTGGTGGCGGGCCCGCCGGCTGCTCGTGGACCAGGTGCGGGCCACCGCGGCGCTGGCGGGCACCGAGCGGCTGGTGGCGGTGATCGGCGGCGTGCTCCGCGCGATCGCCAGGGACCGCCCGCTGCGGGCGTTCCTCGAGTCCGACCCGGAGACCGCGCTGCGCCTGCTGACCGGCACCCGCAGCACCGTGCACCGGGGCATGGCCAGCGCGCTGGAGAAGCTCATCGACCTCGAGCGCGGCCGCGGCGGCTTCGATGCCAGCCTGGACACCCCGACGCTGGCCTACGCCATCGTGCGGATCAGCGAGAGCTTCCTCTACGCTGACGTGGTCGCCGACCGCGCGCCCGACGCCGACCGCGCCAGCACGGTCATCGAGGCCCTGCTCACCGGCCTGGACCGCCGGTCAGCTGCCGGCCGGTCAGCTCTCATCTAGGGCGAGCACCAGCTTGCCGGTGTTCACCCCGTCGAACAGCATCAGCAGCGTCTGCGGGAAGTCGGCCACGGTGCCGCGCACCACGTGCTCGCGGGAGACGATCTTCCCGGCCCGCAGCCAGCCGGCCAGTTCGGCCATGGCCTGCGGGTAACGGTCCGCGTAGTCGAATACCAGCATGCCGGTCATGGAGGCCCGCGCCACCAGCAGCATCATGTAGTTCGCCGGGCCGCGCACCTGGGTCTCGTTGTACTGCGAGACCGCGCCGCAGATGACGACCCGGGCGCCGCGGGCCAGGCAGGTCAGCACGGCGTCCAGGATCTCGCCGCCCACGTTGTCGAAGTAGACGTCGACGCCGTCCGGCGCATACTCGTGCAGCGCCTTGCGCACGTTCCCGGCCCGGTAGTCGATCGCGGCGTCGAAGCCGAACTCCTCCACCAGCGCGCGGCACTTTTCCGGCCCGCCCGCGATGCCGATGACCCGGCAGCCCTTGATCTTGGCGATCTGCCCGGCCATGCTGCCCACCGCCCCGGCCGCACCGGAGACGACCACCGTGTCGCCCGCCTTCAGGCGGCCCGTGTCCAGCAGGCCGAAGTACGCGGTGAGCCCGGTCATCCCCAGCGCCCCCAGGTACGTCGAAGGCCCGGCCAGCGAGGTGTCGATCTTCATCACGCCCCGGCCGTCGGATACCGCGTAATCCTGCACGCCGAACGTCCCGTAGACACCGTCGCCGACGGCGAAGCCCGGGTGCTCCGAGGCCGTGACCCGGCCGACCGCGCCGGCCCGCATGACCGCGCCGATCTCGACCGGCGGGATGTAGGAGGCGCCGGCGTTCATCCAGCCCCGCATGGCCGGGTCGATGGACAGGTGCGAGACCTGCACGGTGAACTGCCCGGGACCGGGGTCGGGCACCGGCTCGCTGGTGAGCTCCCAGTCGGTGGCCCGCGGCAGCCCGGACGGCCGGGCCGCCAATCGCACCTGATGGTTGGTCGGCGGCATACGGCGGCTCCTCAAGCGCGGCGAGATGTATCAGGACCGGGAGTCAAGCCTCTGTCAGGCAAAGGCACAGCGCAAGGCGAAGGCGTCGATGAGTTCACCTGCGCCGCGGAGTCTGACTTACCAAAAGGAGGCCCACGATGCAGTCAGCGACTTACCACCTCAGCATCAGTGCCGCCCGGGCCGACGCGTTGTTCGTCTCGGCGCTGCAACGTTCCGACGAGCCCAGCGCCGAGCAGGTGCGCCAGGCGATCGCCGCGGCCGTCCGCGCGTTCGGCGCCCGGGGCTGCGCGGCACGGGTCGCCCAGGCCTACGGCGAGCACCCGGAGACCGCGGCCTGGCGGATGCGCTGGGCGCGTACCGCGGTCACCGGCGTGTTCGGCGCTGCCCGGCCAGAGGCCGTGCATCTCCCCGTGCCCGCTCAGCGCACCGCGCCCCTCGCCCGCTGCGCCGCGTGAGCCACCGAAGCTAGTGCCGTAGATTACGTTAGCCTCGGCTGGCCTGATAGCGGCCGTGGCGCGCCTGCCCGGCAGTTTCCGCCGGCCCGGTGTTCCGTCAAGCCGCCTGGAGCGGGCTTGTCGTGCCGGGATGCCCGGTCGCGCCGTTTCGTGATCCGGGTGACGGGAGGGGTGTCGTGATACGTGAGCGCCGTGTGCGGTGAGCCCTGCCGTCCCATATGTTTGCAGTTCCGGGTGCTATCACCCCCGAAACTGCAGACATATCGCCGGGCCTCCGGGCGGGTAACCGGCATTCCGGGCATGCCCGGAATGCCGCCCGGCAGCGGCAGGCGGCTATCGTCCTCGCCGCCCGGCCGCCTCCGCGGGGCTCTACAGGGGCAGCGGGCCGAAGGCCGCCGTTCCGCCAGGGTCACGCTGACGACCATGCCCAGGTCGTCCACCTTGACGGTCCGCACTTGATCGCCGTAAAACGACTGGGACCGGTGCGCATCCTGGTATACGAAGATAAGGCGCCCGCGATCCTCGACAACCGGGCCAAATCCGTCCGGATAGTAGGACACGGAGACACCCCCGCCGTATACATGATACTGGTTCGGAATACTGGGCATTATTAACCCCCTCCTTGAATCTTGAATCACCCCGTGCGGCTCACGCGCCAACTGCCCGCAACCGTGACAAATTCGGCGGAGATGTCGCGGCCGAGTTCCATCGTGTGGCGAGACGGTACTCTCAGCCGATCCGCCTTGGTCGGCTGAGAGAATTACTTTCAGATTCACGGAGGAGGACCGGCGCGGTTGTGATACCCGCCGGCGCGTATTTCTTGCCGGGCCGCCGCCTTGATCCGCTGTTGACAGCGGCTATGGATTGGGACTTTCATGTAGGAATGTATGCCAGCTGCCCGGCGATTTCGCGTCTGAGCAAGCAGGCACGATGAGGGGGGCCAAATGCAGGCGAATGCCGATCGGGTGGCGGCTGGGTCGGTCGCGCTCCGGAAGGACATCTACAACTTGACGCCCGATGAGCTTGCCGCCTACCGGGAGGCCATCCAGAAGGTCATGGAGCGGACCGACAACAAGGGCTACAACTTCCTCGCGGGCATCCATGGTGTGCCGCAATTCCTGTGCGTTCATCACCGGTGGGACTGGCTGCCCTGGCATCGGGCTTACCTGTACCTGTTCGAGCAGTGCCTGCAGGACCAGGTGCCCGGCGTGACCATCCCGTGGTGGGACTGGACCTCCGCCGATACGCACACCGGTGGCATCCCCCCGGCGTTCGCCGCGGCGACCACCCCCGACGGCAGCCCGAATCCGCTGCTCAAGGCGCCGATTCAGGTGCTGAACCCGAGGAATAACTGGCCGACCGAGACACACCGGTCTCCTCGGCCTCCGGGGTCCCTGCTGCTGCCGACGGACGGCCAGGTGCAAACCTGCCGCAACATCCCCTTCTTCGACAGCGACCCGACCGGGTTCTCCGAGGCCTGCGCCGGGCTGCACGACAACGTCCATAACTGGGTCGGCGGCGAAATGGGCAATCCCGCCTGGGCTGCCTACGACCCCCTCTTCTGGTCGCACCATTGCATGGTCGACCGGGTCTGGTATCTGTGGCAGATCCAGCCTTCGAACGCCAGTTTCGTCTGGGATCCCCAGCTGCTCAATACCGCGCTGAGCGTGCCGGGCACCACCTTCACGGTGGCCGATATCCTGGACATCACCAAGCTCGGGTACGGGTATGCCTCCCTCGAGGTCGCCGCCACCCAGGAGGGCTGACACATGAACGCCACCACGTCCCCGCAGACACTCCAGCGGCATCTCCGGCTCCCGGCGATCCAGCGCCCGTTCAGCCGGGCGGACCTCGTGTTCCTCGGCCTGGAGCACTCCGGTCCGCCGGTCGAGGTGCGGATCTTCTTCAACGCCCCGCAGGCGGATGAGTCCACGCCGACCACGGCCAGCGCAGGTTTCGCCGGGTTCTTCTCCATCTTCGCTCACGGGGGCTGCTTCGGTGACGAGGGCCACTGCGAAACGCCCGAGCGGCGGCCCGCCGATCTCCGGCCGCCCTATGCCCTCACCCCGATCACCAAGCACGTGACGGTAACCGAAGCGGTGCGCCAGCTGGTCATCGACGGGATCCAGGACGTCGACATCACCATCGTTCCCATCCTGCACGATGTGCCTGCCTACATCCCCGAAGAGCTGCTGGAACAGCCGGTGGTGTTCCAGCGGCTGTCCATCGTCCTGTACGACTGATCAGGCGCCGCGCTGGCCGGCCAGACCTGGCCGGCCAGCGGGCGGGCCGTCACGCTGAAGGCACAGAGCCCGCCGCCGCGGCCGGGGCCTCGGCGGGCCCGGACGCCTCCGCGGGCAGCGTCACCGCGGGGCTGGCCGGCTGGGCGGGCAGGAACAGCACGGCCAGGACCGCCCCGGCTGCGGCGACCCCGCCGGCCACCAGGCAGCCGACGGACAGCCCGTGCAGGAACGCGTTCGTGGCCGCGTTCCGCACCGCCTGCCCCAGGGCGCCGGGCCCGGCCGCGCTGAGCTGGCCGGCCGCCGCGTACGCGGCGCCGAGCGACTGGTGCGCGATGGCTGAGATCCCGCCGGGCAGCCCGGCCGGCAGGCGCGCGGTCAGCCGGGAACCGTACAGGGACGCGTAGACGCTGCCGATCACGGCCACGCCGAGGGTCCCGCCGAGCAGCCGGGTCGAGTCATTCACCGCCGAACCCACCCCGGCCTGCCGCCGGGACACCGCGCCCATGATGGACTCGGTGGCGGGCGCCGAGGTCAGGCCCATGCCCAGGCCGTAAAGCACCATCTGGACCGAGATGATCCCGTAGCTGGTGTCAGCCGAAACGACCGCGGCGACCCACCCGTAGAAGGCCGCCATAGCGATCAGTCCCAGGGTGACGATGAGCTTAGTGCCCGCCCGCACCGCGAGCTGCGTCCCGGCCACCGAGCCGGCGCCGACCGACAGCGCCACCGGCAGCAGGTGCACGCCGGTGGACAGCGGCCCGTAACCGCGGACGAACTGGAAGTACTGCGTCATCAGGAAGATGAAGCCGAACAGCGTGAAGAAGGCCACGGTCACCGCGCCGCTGGCCGCGCTGAACCGCATGTTGCGGAACAGGCGCACGTCGAGCATCGGGTGCGCGGCCCGCCGCTCCCAGCCGATGAACGCGGCCAGCAGGACGGCCGAGACCGCGAACCCGGACAGGCTGCGCGCGCCGCCCCAGCCGTAGTCGGGTGCCTCGATGATGGTGAAGACCAGCAGCGCCATGGCCGCGGTCGACAGCACCAGGCCAGCCACGTCCACCGCGGCCGCGTCCGGGTTCTTCGACGTCGGCACGGCCACCGCGACCAGCAGCACGCCAGCCGCGGCCACCGGGCCCATGGCGATGAAGATGGCATCCCAGCTGAAGTGCTCGAGCAGCCAGCCGCCCGCGATCGGCCCGAGCGCGATCGCCACCCCGGCGATGGCGCCCCACAGGCCGATGGCGCGGGCCCGCTCCCTGCGTTCGGTGAAGACATTGGAGATGAGCGAGAGCGTGGCCGGGAAGGTCATGGCGGCGCCAAGCCCCATCACCGACCTTGCCGCGATCAGTGCCGCGGGGCTGGTGGTGAAGCCGCCGGCCAGGCTGGCCGCGCCGAACACCACGAGCCCGGCCAGCAGCACCCCCTTGCGGCCGAGCCGGTCCGACAGGCTGCCGAACGTCAGCAGCAGCGCGGCGAACACGAGGTTGTAAGCGTCGACCACCCATTGCAGCTGGGTGGTGGTGGCGTGCAGTTCGCGGACCAGGGAGGGGAGCGCCACGTTCACCAGCGTGGTGTCCAGGTTGATCGCGAAGGCGGCGAGCAGCAGAGCGACGAGGATCATCGGTTTAGAGCGCATGCTTGAGATACTCAGGTATTGACTTGAAAAAGTCAAGCAATAAGACTTGGAAATCAACTATCACTCGGATACGCTAGCGGCATGCGCACCTACGGCCAGTACTGCTCGGTGGCCAAGGCCCTCGATGTGGTGGGCGACCGGTGGACCCTGCTGATCATCCGGGAGCTTCTCCTGGCGGGCCCGTGCCGCTACACCGACCTGAGGAACGGCCTGCCGGGCATCGCCACCAACCTGCTCGCGGACCGCCTGCACGACCTCGAGTCGGCAGGCCTGGTGCGCCGCGAGGAGGCGGCGCCGCCGGTGGCCACCACGCTGTTCCAGCTGACCGAGGCCGGCGCCCAGCTCCAGCCGGTGCTGGACGCCCTCGGCGGCTGGGGGATCAGGTACATGGCCCAGCCGGACGAAGGCGAGGAGTTCCGCAGCCACTGGTTCGCGTTCCCCGTCTCGCTGTTCCTGCGCGACGGCGATCCGGACGGTCCCGCGCTCTCGATCGAACTCCGTACGGTCGGTCGGCCGGCGGTCATCGAGGTCTCCGGCGGCGAGGTCCGCACCCGGCTCGGCACGGGCACTTCGGCGCCCTCCCCGGACCTGGTCCTCGAGGGATCACCGCGGCTCATCCTGGGCCTGCTCTCCGCCCACCTGACCCCGGCGCAGGCCCAGGAGCTCGGCCTGACCATCACCGGCGACCCCGCGGTCCTGCGCCGCCTCCAGCCGCAGCCCGCCGATCCGGCCGTAACAGGACTTATCCCGAACGGGGCGGGCTGATCGCCTCGAGTTCGGCGATCGCGCCGGCGGGCAGGACCAGGCCGGCCGCGGCGATGTTCTCCTTCAGATGCGCCACCGAGGATGTTCCGGGGATGACCGTCATGGTGGACGAGCGCTGCAGCAGCCAGGCCAGGGCGACCTGCTGCGGCGAGGCGTCCAGGCGCGCGGCGACCCGGTCCAGGCCGGCCGGCGACGCCGAGGATGACCCGCCGAGCGGGAAGAACGGCGCGAACGCGATGCCCTCCCGCTCGCACCGGTCGACAAGCTCGTCGTCCTGGCGGTCGGCCAGGTTGTAGCGGTTCTGCACGGTGAGCACCGGGGCGATGCCCTGGGCCTCGGTGAGCTGGGCCGCGGACACGCCGCTGAGCCCGAGGTGGCGGATGAGTCCCTCCCGGCGCAGCCCGGCGAGCGCGCCGAACGGCTCGGCGATCGGGGAGTCCGGGGCGGCGTGGACGGACTGCCGGAAGTTGACCACGTCGAGCACGTCCAGGCCCAGCTGCTCGAGGTTCTCGTGCACCTGGGCGGTCAGTTCGGCCGGGGCCAGGGCCGGGTGCCACGAGCCGTCGCCACCCCGCCGGGCGCCGACCTTGGTCACGATGTGCAGGCCGGCCGGGTAAGGGTGCAGCGCCGCGCGGATGACCTCGTTGACCGTGGCCGGCCCGTAGAAACCGCTTGTGTCGATGTGCGTGACGCCGAGGTCCACGGCCGTCCGCAGCACGGCGATCGCCTCGCGGCGGTCTTCCGGCGGCCCGAACACGCCGGGCCCGGCCAGCCGCATCGCGCCGTAACCCATCCGGCTCAGCACCAGATCATCGGCGAGCGCCAGGGCGCCGCCAGCGATAGCGGGGGGCATGCAGATTCCTCTCTAACGGTAGGCCGGCGGCCGGACCGTGATCATGGTGCCGGACAGGTGGCTGGCCGCGTCACTTGCGACGTCCTCTCCCGTCCCGAGCCCGTATCCGCATCTCCGATCCGGCTCCAGCCCGTATCCGCATCTCCGATCCGGCTCCAGCCCGTATCCGCATCTCCAACGGTGGAGTTGGTTAAAGAACACGCTACCGTACTCACACACCAGCAACCGCAACGTTGGTGTTGGATTCGCTTATAGTAGGCGTCATGGCCTGGGACACCGAGGGCACCCGCCGCCGCCTGAAGGAAGCGGCGGCCGTCGAGTTCGCCGAGCGCGGCCTCGACGGCAGCACCATGGCCCGCATCGCCGAACGAGCCGGGATCAACAAGGAGCGCCTGTACAACTACTTCGGCGACAAGGAGGCCCTGTTCCGCACGGTGCTCTGTGACGAGCTCGACAAGCTCGCCGCCGTGGTATCCGCGACCGGACCGAAACTGGAGGACATCGGGGAGTTCGCCGGGCGCACCTTCGACTACCACACTGCCCATCCCGAACTGGCCCGCCTGCTGCAGTGGGAAGGCCTGGCCGGCGGCCCCGCGGCCGACGAGATCAACCGCACCGCCCACTACCAGCGCAAGGTCCAGGCCTTCGCCGCCGCCCAGCGGGACGGTCTCCTCGACGACGACCTCGACCCCGCCCACCTGGTCTTCCTGATCATCGCGCTGGCCGCCTGGTGGCAGGCCGTGCCCCAGCTCGCCCGCATGCTCACCGGGGCCGACGGCGCCGACCCCGCCGACTCCGCCCATTCCGAACATGCCCGCCGCCGCGCCTGCGTCGTCCGCGCCGCCCAGCGCCTGGCCCTGCCGCCCGGCGCCTGGCCCTCCCGCCCGGCTCGCTCAGTCGAATAGCCTTCCCGCCCTCATCTGGAGGCGAGGAGGGCGGGAAATCATCAATGTTCGGGTAACGGCCGTATCAAGCCAGCGTGATTTGCCGGCTCGGTGCGGTGTCTTGCGCGCGGATCTTGTGGAGGTTATGTTGCTGGTGCGTGCTGGCGTGAGGAAGCCGGTGAAAATCCGGCACGGTCGCGCCACTGTGAGCAAGCTCAAGGCTTGTCAGTCAGGTCTTCCGTCGGCGCGCGGTCCATTCGATGACGGGACGCACGATCCCCGAGGAGGCTCACATGAGCAGCTTGTCCGTACCTGGTTCTACCACCACGACCCGCCCGGTCGCCCTGCCGATTTCAAAGGGCCTGGTGTGGCTGGTCGGCACCGCGATCGTCGCGCTGGCGGTCTACTACTTCATCGGCGTCGATCAGGGCGCGCTGTCGGTGTTCGGCAAGAACATGGTGATCCACGAGTTCGTCCACGATTCGCGGCACTTCCTCGGCTTCCCCTGCCACTGATGCGGGCTGCGGGATAACTGGATCTGGATATGGAGAAGAAGCTCATCCTGCGCGGCGCCCTGGCCGGGACGATCGCCGGGGTGCTCGCGTTCGTCTTCGCCCGGATCTTCGCCGAGCCGGTTATCAACGCCGCGATCAGCTACGAATCCGGCCGGGACGCGATGATCGCGGCGCTGGACAAGGCGGCCAGGGTCGTACCGCCGACACCTGGTCCTGACATCTTCAGCCGCACCATCCAGGCCAACGTCGGCGTGGGCGTCGGCATGATCGCGTTCGGCGCCGCGATGGGAGCGCTGTTCGCGGTCACCTACGCGCTGTGCCTGGGCCGGGTCGGCAACGTCCGCCCCCGGACCCTGGCCCTGCTCGTCGCTGCGGGCAGTTTCGTCGCGATCTACCTGGTGCCGTACATCAAGTACCCGGCCAACCCGCCGTCGATCGGGCACCCGGAGACCATCCGGCAGCGCGGCGGCTACTACCTCCTGATGGTGCTCGCCTCGGTGCTGCTGCTGATCTTGGCGGTATGGCTGGGGCAGCGGCTGAAGGCTCGTTTCGGCACCTGGAACGCTGCCCTGCTGGCCGGGGCCGCGTTCATCGTCGCGGTCGGGGTGGTGATGGCGCTGCTGCCGCAGCTCGGCCACCTGCCCTTCAACGAGCGCACGTACGGCAACCAGGCGACCGAGACGCCGCTGCCGCTGACGAATGCCCAGGGCAAGATCGTCTATCCCGGGTTCCCGGCCGACGTGCTTTTCAGCTTCCGGCTCTACTCCGTCGCGGCCGAGCTGCTGCTGTGGTCGGCCATCGGGCTGATCTTCGCCCCGCTGGCCGACCGGCTGCTGGCCCCCGGCGCCGGCCCTGCGGAGCTGCGGCGCGTACCCGAATCCGCGGCGGCGTGACCCCGGCCCGGCCGCCGGCGACGCCGGCGGCCAGGGCGGCCGAACTGGCGGCACTCGGCCCGTACTTCGCCGTCGAAGTCCACGGCCCGCATGCTCCGGTACGCGGGCCGTGGCAGCCGCTCGACGCGCTCCTCGGCTCGGCCGCTGCGCTCCGCGGTCGCTCCGAGGATGTCCGGGCCGCGCTGGCCGGCCCGGATGGGCGCAATCCGGAGTTGGTCGAATTCCGTGTCGCGGCGTCGGTCGCCCAGCTCGGCCTGGCCGCCCGGCTTCTCGCCCCCATATTCGGCATCGCGCTGATCACGGGCGCCGCGCCGCCTGTCGATGTGAGCCAGCTCCGCTGGGTGCCCGCGGTAACCAGCCTGTTCCGGCTGTCGCTGCCCGAAGCGGCGCTCGCCGCCCCGGCACCGCCGGATGCCGGAACGCTGGCCCGCGACCTCACCCGCAGCCTGCTGCACGGCCTCCTCGATGGCCTGGTCGAGGCGTTCGCGGCGATGGCCGTCTCCCGGCGCGTCCTGTGGGGAAACGTGGGGTCCGCCGTGAACGGAAGCACCACCATGATCACTGCGTCCCGGCCCGACCTGGGGCCGGAGACCGTAGCGCTCGCCTCCGCCCTGCTGCGGGCCGGCCCGCTGGCCGGCACCTACCGCGGTTTTCCCGGTACCGGATTCCAGCGCCAGAGCTGCTGCCTCATCTACCGGATAGCCAGCAACGCCGCGCCGGCGTTTTGCGGGGACTGCATACTCAGCAGGCGGAGTCTGCCTCGGCCACATCGCCCGTAGCAGGGCACGTACCCGGTCACCCCGGCCGGGCCGTACTGGCGGCGGATGTCGGCCAGCGACGCGAACTCGATGCCCGCGCCGAGCGCGTCGCCGACCGCCCCGCCGAGCAGGCAGCCGCGGTACCGGTCGCGCCCCGTGATCATGGCAGGCGCCCCGTGACAGCCGCGGATACCGGCGGCCCATCGGCATCCCCGCCGATCCAACGGGCCAGCGCCGGGGCGAGAGGGTAGGCCCGTTCGGCCCTTATCTGATGCGCGGCCCGGTCGCCCTGACCGGACCTGATGAGGTCCTCCACCTGGCGGGCCAGTGCGGTGACGTTGCTGATCATGGCTGGTCCTCCGGTGATGGCCGCAGAAGGGGCGGATGCAAGGTGGTGGCGGGCCCGCGCCGGTAGAGCAGTGGCGGGCGGCCCCCGGCGGCGCCCGCCGCTGCCGTCGCCGACCGCTGGGCCTCGACCACGAAGCCGTCGGTACCGAGCACCTTGCGCCGGAAATTGCCCAGGTCCGGGGGGCTGCCCCAGACCGCGGCGTAGACCCGGCGCAGGTCGGCGAGGGTGAACGGCTCGTCGACGAAAGCGGCGGCGAGCGTGGTGTACTCGAGCTTGGCCCGCACCCGGTCCAGGGCGTCCGCGAGAATCCGGGCGTGGTCGAACGCCAGCGCCGGGGCATCCGCGGCGCCCCCGCCCACCGGGCCCTGGCCGGCTGGTCCCGCGTCCTCCGCCAGGCCAAGGTCCTCGACCGGCCACCACCGGGCCGCGGCCGCGTCGCCGCCGGCTCGCGCCTCGGGCAGGTTCGGCACCAGCGCGACGTGGGCCACCGAGACGACGCGCATGCGCGGGTCGCGGCCGGGCCGGGAGTAGGTGCGGAGCTGCTCGAGGTGACCGGTGAAGGCCGACACCCCGGTTTCCTCGGCGAGTTCCCGGCGGGCGGCCTGGCCGGCGCTCTCGTCGGCCCGGACGAACCCGCCGGGCAGCGCCCAGTAGCCCTGGTACGGGTGGTCACGGCGCTGGACCAGCAGGACGGCGAGGAGCCCGGCGCGGATGGTGAAGATCGCCAGGTCGACGGCGACCGCGAACGGCGGGATATCTGCCGGGTCGTAGCCGCCGAGAAACTCGCGCTCGCCGGGCCTGCTCCCGGGAATGCTCCCGGAAGTGTTCACAGCAGATAAGCCAGCATGGTCGCGCACGCCCTCCAAGTTAAAGTCAAATCGACTATAACCGGGGGGCGCGTCCTGCGCCAGGGTGCGCCCGGTCTCTAGCCGGCCAGCCGGAACGCGAGCTGGGTCTCCCACTTGCTCATGTCAGGCTCCTGGCCCGGGTCCGTCAGGTAGATCTCGAGACGGCAGCCCCAGCGCTCGCCGCCGCCGGCGGGCGACACGTCCCAGCTGAGGCCCTGGCTGGCCGCCCAGTCCAGCAGCGCCCTGGTGACCTCCATCAGCTCGCCGGGGTGACCCACGTGCGTGACGGTCGCGTAGCGGCCGGTCGGCAGCACCCCCGATACCACATGGTCGTCGCCGTCCACGGCCGCCGCGACCGGCACGCCGGCTTCCATCTCGAGCTCCCGTGCCATGTCGATGACGTCGTACTTGAAGAACGGTGCCCCGGCGGGCGCCAGGCCGCGGGAGCCCAGCCAGCCGAACACCTCACCGAGGCGCTCGCCCAGCCCGCCGATCTCGGCCATGGTGACGCGGGCCTTGATCGCCACGTAGGGCTGCTCGGGCCGGATCACGATCTCCGGTGTTCCAGGCATCTCCTCATCCTCCGCTCGTGAAGACTGGCTGCTGCAGTTCGGTAACCCCCGCGAAGCTCGGCTGCGCTCACCTTCTCCGCCAGGATCGCCTGCACCTGCTGCAAGGTGAAGCCGAGGTCCTTCAGCGCGATGACGCGGTTCAGGTCCGCGAGCTGGCCCGCCTGGTAAAAGCGGTACCCGCTGGCCGGATCGACGCAGGCCGGCCGGAGCAGCCCGATCGCGTCGTAGTGCCGGAGCATCCGGACCGAGACGCGGCCGTGCCGTGCGAACTCCCCGATACTGAACATGACAGAGTCTGGTCTACCGCCTCACACGGTGTCAGGGTCAACCGCGGGGTCGTCTCAGCCCTTGCTGGCGATGAAGTAGGCGTTGACGATGTCGCCGTCGATGTGCCTGACCTCGACCGAGGTGAAGCCCGCCTCGCTGAGCATCGTGGTTGCCGTCTGCTCTCCCCACATGGCGCCGAGGCCCATCCCGCCATCGGCGAGCGAGACGGTCATGCAGTGCATGCACGAGACGGTGTACAGGAACGTTCCGAGCGGGTGGTGCACGTTCTCCGCGACCTTGCTGGAGGCGGAGGTATCGACGCAGAGATAGACCCCGTCCGGGCGCAGGGCCTGGGCGATGCCGGCGAGCATCAGATCCGGTCGGGCCTGGTCGTGGACAGAGTCGAAGGTGGTGATGAAGTCGAATTCTGCGATCTCGCCGAGGTGGGCCGCGTCGCGTTTCTCGAACCGTGCGTTCGTTAGGTCCTTGCGGTCGGCCTCGGCGCGCGCCGCGGCGATCCCGGCGTCGGAGAAGTCGAAGCCGACGAATCGTGAGCGGGGGAATGCCTCGGCCATCAGATTGGCGGCGTGACCGGAGCCGCAGCCGACGTCCGCGACGTCGATACCCTGCCGGAGCCGGCGGACCAGGCCGGGGACCGGGAACGCCGGGTACGGAACCCCGCCGCCGTGCCTGAAGCAGTTCACGATCTGGTCTTCCACCGTCGCAAGCAGCCCGATGTACTGCATCCCGGTCGCGAGGTTGTTCATGCCGGCCGCCCGGGTGAGCCAGGCGGCGTGATCGGCGGGCAGCGAGAACGTTCCTGCCGCGTCGTCATGTTCGACGATCCGGCCGGTGGTCATCACCGCCAGCCATTCCCTGACGTACCGCTCGTCGAGCGCCGCCGTGGCCGCGACCTCGGCGCTCGTCGCCGCGGGCATCCCGGCCATGACGTCGAACAGCCCGGTGCGGTGACCGACGCTCACCATCAGCGCCAGCGCGGCCTCGTTCATCGTGCGGAGCATCCGCCTGGCGAAGTCCGTCTCGTCCCCGGCCCCTGCCTCCGCCTGGTCCCCGGCCCCTGCCTCCGCCTGGTCCCCGGCCCCTGCCTCCGCCTGGTCCCCGGCCCCTGCCTCCGTCATCCTGACCCCGCCCCTTTCCGGCGTGTCACAATTCCGGCAAAAGCCGCATAACGGTAAGCCTTCGCGCCGGAAGAGTGCCCATGGCTGTGGCAACGTACTGAATCTATTGGTTACGCTGCCACATCCACGGGAAAGCGCCCTGGGCGCCGTGCTGCGGGCCTACATGTACAGGCCGCCGTTGACGGGGTAAACCTGTCCGGTGATGTACCCCGATTCGGGATCGGCGAGGAACTCCACCACGCGGGCGACCTCGTTCGGCTCGCCGAGCCGGCCCACCGGGATCCGCGCGATGACCTTCTCCATCGCGGCGGGCGGGACCGCCGCGGTCATGTCGGTGGCGATGAACCCCGGTGTCACGCTGTTGATGGTGATGCCCTTGCTCGCGGTTTCCAGGGCCAGGCTCATCGTCAGCCCGAACAGGCCGGACTTGGCGGCGGCGTAGTTGGCCTGGCCGAACCCGCCGGCCGAGCCGATGACCGAGGAGATGTTGATGATGCGGCCGTAGCCGCGGTCGAGCATGTGCTGCAGGACGGCCCGGGCCAGGTAAAACGCGCCGGACAGGTTGACGTGGATGACGTGGTCCCACTCCTGCGGGGCCATCTTCCGCACCGTCTTGTCCACGGTGAGGCCGGCGTTGTTGACTAGTATGTCCAGGTGCCCGTGCCGGTCGATGACCTCTTCGATGACGCGGACGCAGTCTGCATTGTGGCCGACGTTGCCCTGGTGGATGGTGACGCCTTGGTCGGCGTACTTGTCGGCGAACTCCCGCGCGTGATCATGCTTGGTGGCGTAGCCGATGGCGACCTTGACGCCGCGATTGATCAGCCGTTCACTGATGGCCATCCCGATGCCGCGAGCCCCGCCAGTTACCAGTGCGACCTGTCCGTTCATGTCTGCCATGATGTATCTCCGTTCGGTGTCGTAGCAGGCCCGCGTCAGCCGAGCACGTACTCCCCTGGGGCGTCCGCGGCGGCCGGGTGCTGCGTGCTGCCCATGTGCGGCGGCTTGATGTGCGCGCCCGCCCGGGAGTCGGACCAGGCGGTCCAGTCCTCCCACCACGAGCCGCGGTGCTTGCTGCTGGCGCGGCGCCAGCCTTCCGCGTCCAGACCATCCTCATCGGCCGCCTCGTACCAGGCCTTCGGCCCGGGCGGGTTGACGATGCCGGCGATATGCCCGCCGCTGGATAGCACGTAGCGGACGTTGCCGCCCATCAGCGCGCCGGTCTTGTAGGACCCGTGCCAGGGCACGATGTGATCGTTGATCGCGCCGACCACGTACGTGTCGTTCTTCACCGAGGACAGGGACAGCCGCTGCCCGGCCAGCTCGAGCTCGCCCCGGGCCAGCTGGTTCCGCATGTACAGCGAGCGCAGGTAGAACGAGTGCATGGCGGACGGCATGCGGGTGCTGTCGCCGTTCCAGGCCAGGATGTCGAAGGCCGGCGGCTCCTGGCCCATCAGCCAGTTGGAGACCACGTAGTTGAAGATCAGGTCGTTGGCGCGCAGCATGTCGAAGGTGCCCGCCATCTGGCTTCCTTCCAGGACGCCCTTCTCCGCCATCTGCTTCTCCAGCCGCCGCACCGTCTTCTCGTCGGTGAAGGCGCCGAGGATGCCGGGCTCGCTGTAGTCGAGCAGCGTGTTGAGCAGCGTGATCGAGCCGATCCTGTCGTCGCCCTTCTCGGCGAGGTAGGCCGCCAGCATGGCGGTCAGCGCGCCGCCGAGGCACAGGCCGATGATGTCGATCTTGGGCGCGCCGGTGATCTCGGCGATGACGTCGAGCGCCTCCCGCGGGCCGTGGATGAGGTAGTCATCCAGGGTGATGCCCCCCATGGAGGAGTCAGGGTTGCGGTAGGAGATGGCGAACACGGTGCGCTCGTGCTGCACCGCCCACTCCAGGAAGCTCCGGCCGGGCGCCAGGTCCATGACGTAGTACTTGTTGATCCACGGCGGGCTGGCCAGCACCGGGACCGCGCGGACCTTGGGCGTCTGCGGCGCGTACTGGATGAGCTCCATCAGGTCGTTCTTGAACACGATCTTGCCCGGGGTGGCGGCGAGGTTCTCCCCGACCCGGAACGGCCGGGTGTCGACCTGGCGCGGCCGGCCGCCGTTGTTGAGCATGTCGTCGACGAAGTGACTGGCCCCGGCGATCAGGCTGGCCCCGCCGGTCTCGAACATCCGCTTGAGCGCGGCCGGGTTGGTCAGCAGGAAATTCGTCGGCGCGAGCGCGTCCAGCAGGAAGCCGGTGGCGAGCGCGGCCTTGGCGTCGTCCACGGCGTTCCCTGATCCGGCCTCGAGCAGGTCGCTCATCAGCCGCGACATGGCCAGGTGCGCCTGCCGGACGGCGAAGAAGGCCGGGTTGCCGGTCCACGCCGGGTCGGCGAACCGCTTATCGCCCTCCGGGACCGGAACCGGCGGCGGCGCGTCCATCCCCATCCAGCGGGCCGCGGCGACCGGCCCGGCCATCGCCATGCTGGTCCCGTAGCGCACCGCCGCGGACGTCGTGGCGGCGGGCTTGGCGGCGGCGCGCCGCAGCACCGCCAACGTGGAGGCGCCCAGCCCGGCCGCATCCACCGGGCCGAGTACGTCGGCATCCGGGGCGAGTACCGCCGCGGCCGATTCCGCCGCTTGCCATGCCGTTTCCTGTGCGGTCATTCCGTGTCCTCCTGGGTGCGGCGCTGCGCAGGGAACCTCTCCGACGCTACGTCGCCCCGGGTGCGTGCGTAAAGATGACAACTCGGTCCGTAGCCACAGGCGACCCGCGGCGCGCTAACCGCCGGTGGTTAGCGCGGCCAAGCCCCGGAACGCCACGTCATATGACCGTATGGCGCCGCCGGGCCGCGCCGAAGGGCCGAAGGTCCCATTGCGTAACAGCCCTTGGCCGTGTGCGGACAGGCTGCGCTCCTCTAACGCCCTGAAACCTGGACTTCACCACCAGCAGGCAAACAACGCCCCAATAGCCCCACGCGCAAATCCTTTACGGATGGGACCGATGTGACGGCGTCGTGTCACCGGCGCCCGGGCTCGACCCTGGAAAGCACGAGCGGGTCAGCGCCAGTGGGTCAGGGGCACCGGGCCGCGGCTCAGCACGGTCCGGATGGCGAACGTGGTGCGGGCCTGGGTGACCGCCGGGATGGCCAGGACCTGGTCGAGCAGCACCCGCTCGTAGTCGGCCAGGTCCTGCGCCGCCACCTCCACCATGAAGTCGTCCCCGCCCGAGGTCACGTAGCAGCCGACCACGGCCGGGATGGCCGTCAGCGCCTGCTCGATCTGCTGCGAGGTGGCGCGTGAGTGACCCTCCACCCGCAGGCCGATGAAGGCCGTCAGGCCCAGCCCGGCCTTGATCCGGCTGATCTCGGCGCGGTAACCCTCGATGATGCCGCTGGCTTCCAGCGCCTTGACCCGGCGCAGGCAGGCCGAGGGGGAGAGCGAGACCGCGTCGGCGAGATCGATGTTGGCGATGCGGCCGTCCCGTTGCAGGGTGGCCAGGATGGCGCGATCGAGCCGGTCCCCAGCTAGTGGCATAAAAATAATGATATCCATAAATCCTTAGCACAGCATTGCGTAGAGAGCCTCCAGTAGCGCAATCTTTGCCATCGCATGCCGACCGGATTCGCTGATTATTGATGCATGAGCACCTCACCTGCGCAACCCCTTTCGCTGTCGGTGCCGCGAGCCACCGCGCTGTATATCGGCGCTCTGTTCGGCCCGGGGCTGCTGCTCCTGCCCGGCCTGGCCGCCGAGCAGGCCGGGCCCGCCTCCCTCATCGCCTGGCTGGCGCTGCTCGGCCTGTCCGCCATCTTCGCCGCGGTGTTCGCCGGGCTCGGCCAGGCGGTGCCGAGCGCGGCCGGCGCGGCCGGCTACGCCGCGGCCGGGCTGGGCCGCCGGGCCGCGGCGATGACCCGGTGGTGGTTCCTGGCCGGCGTCGTCACCGGGGCCCCGATCGTCTGCCTCATCGGCGCCAGCTACGTGACCGCGCTGACCGGAGGCGGCCCGCTGGTCCGTGCCGCCATCGCGGCCGGGTTGCTGCTGGCGGTGCTCGGCCTGGCGCTCGGCGGGGTCCGCGCCAGCGCGCTGGCCCAGCTGCTGCTCGTCGCCCTGCTGATCGTCGTGGTGGTGACCGCGGTGGCCGGCTCGGCGCCTGCGGCCCGGCCGGCCAACTGGACCCCGTTCGCGCCGCACGGCTGGCTGTCCGTCGGCCGGGCGGCCTCCACCTTGATGCTCTCGTTCGTCGGCTGGGAGGCGGTAGCCCCGCTGACCGGGCGGTTGCGCACGGGCCAGCTGTCCCGGGTCATCGGGATCGCGTTCACCGTGACCGCGGTGCTCTACCTGGGCCTGGCCGTCGCCACGGTCAGCTGCCTAGGCCGTGGCGCGAACCTGGCGGTACCGCTCGCCGACCTGCTGCAGCTGGCCATCGGCCCGGCCGGGCGGGCGGTGGCCGCGGCGGCCGCGCTGGTCCTCACCGCGGGCTCGGTCAACGCCTACCTCTCGGGGGCGACCGAGATGCTGCGCGAGCTCACCGCCGTACCCAGTGCCATGAACCCGAACGAGCCGGGCCGCCCGCACCGGCTTTCCTCCCATGCCTTCCTGGGCTTCATCGCCCTGGCCGGCCTGACGCTCATCGGGCTGTCCGCGCTCCGGCTGGCCGACACCGCCGCCCTGGTCGGCGTGCCGACCGCGATGTTCCTGTGCGTCTACCTCAGCTGCACCGCGGCCGCGGCGCGCATCCTGACGGGCAAGGCCCGGGCCGCCGCCGCCGTCGCGGTGCTGGCCGTGCTCACGGTCCTGGCGTTCTGCGGCTGGGCCCTGCTGGCCGCCGCCGTGATCGCCCTGGCCGCCGCCCTGGCGGCGCCGGGTAGGGGATATCCCCTAGTCGGAGATGGGTGCCAGGCTGCCGCCGCCCGGCGCGCTCCGTCCGTAGCGTTTTCCCCGCTGGCCGGGTGGGCTAGCGCGGGCGCCCGACGGTCATGGGGGTGAGCTGCTGGATGTCGTGCCTGGCCCTGATCTCGGCGATCGCCGCCGGGTCGGGCGGCCCGCCCTGGCCGATCAGCTTGCCGATCTCCTCCAGGTAACGTTCGTGGCCTGGCGGGGAGACCAGGAACAGCATGCGGGCCGGGGCGGTCCCGGGGTTGGCGAAGGCGTGGGGACATCCGGCTGGCACGAACATTGCGCAGCCTGGCCCGCCGCGCATCACCTGCGTGCCGGAGGCTGACTGCCAGCTGTGCCAGCCGTCTGCGGTCCTCACGCGAGGCTCGAAGGCGAGCAGGTCGAGTTCGCCGTCGAGGATGTAGAACAGTTCCTCGGCGTTGTAATGCAGGTGCGCGCCGACGTCGAAGCCCGGTGTGACCTCGGCCTCGAACGCTGACCACGCCACGGACTGTCCGGCGCCTACTTTCAGGGTCATGCCGGCGCCCGGGACCAGGCGTCCTGCGCCTGGCGGCAGTACAAGCCCGTCAGTCATCTCGTCTCCCCATTTCCTGTCTCCTTGCCGCACGTCAGCCGGCGGTCCCTGGTTTCCAGCCGGTTACCCGCAGCCAGTCCTGACGGCGGCTGCTGGCCGCCTGCCCGCACCGCCAGGCTAACGGATATGCTGGTATCTATCCTGGTATTAATCCTGCCAGGTACGGCGGGACGCTGCCCGGACTTGCGAGGACCCAGGGTGACCAGCAGCAACACGCACGTGGTGCCGAACCGGCACACCGAGCTGGCCGCATTCCTGCTCGCCTGCCGGACCCGGCTGACCCCCGCCGACGTCGGCCTGCCGGAGGGCAGTGCTTCGGGCCGGCGCCGGACCCCGGGGCTGCGCCGCGAGGAGGTCGCCCAGCTCTCCGGGGTCGGCGTCACCTGGTACACCTGGCTGGAGCAGGGCCGGGACATCTCCGCCTCCAGCCAGGTCATCGACGCGCTCGCCCGGGCGCTGCTGTTGACCGGTGACCAGCACCGGCACCTGCGGGAACTCGCAGGCCTGCCGTCACCCGAGCCAGCGGCGCCCCCAGCTGACATGCTGCCCCGGCTGCAGCGCCTGGTCGATGCCGCGGCACCCAGCCCCGCCTCGGTCTATGACGAGCACTTCGACTACCTGGCGTGGAACCAGCCCTACGCCCAGGTCCGGCACGACCCCGGCACACTTCCCGCCAGCCGGCGCAACATGCTCTGGATGATGTTCACCGACCCAGCCAACCGCACCCGCATGGTCCGCTGGGAACCGGCCGCGCGAGCCGTGCTTAGCCAGTTCCGCGCCGCGGCCGGCCGCCGCCCCGGTGACCCCCGCTTCGCCGAGCTGACGGAAGCCCTGGCCGAGGCCAGCCCGCAGTTCCGGGACTGGTGGGCCGAGTACCCCGTCCGCCACTTCCGGCCCGCGACAATTGCCGTCAACCACCCGCGGGCCGGGCTGATCCAGCTGGAGATGTTCCAGCTCCGGCTGGTCGACCAGCCCGGCCTGGTCATGGTTGTCCAAGTGCCAGTCGGCAAAACCTGCCTGGCGCGGGTCAGGTCGCTTCTGCCAGACACCGGCCAGCAGCCAGAGCCAGCATAAGAAGGCCACCCGCACCGCCACGACCAGCTCAGCCCGGTCTCCTACGCCTCGAAGGTCCGCACCCCGGTCCTGATCCTGCACGGCCAGGACGACACCAACGTGCCGATCGGCCAGGCCATGTACTTCCACCGCGCGCTCAGCCAGTTCGGGGTCGAGCACGAACTCGTCATCTACCCGCGCGAGGGACACTCGATCACGGAGCGCAGCCATCAGATCGACCTGCTCCGGCGGACCCGGGCCTGGTTCGCCCGGTGGCTCGGCGAGGGGCCGGAAGCATGAAGATCGCCATCGCGGGGGGCGGCGCCGCGGCGGAAACCCTTGACACGGCGCCCGGTATCAGCGCATGCTCGAACGGTGATAGCTAAGCCTAATCGCGATAGGAAAACCGAACGCCATGAGGCAATCAGGCAGGAGATCCTCGCCGCCGCCTGGGACGCCGCGCACGAGACCAGCATCGCCGGGCTGACCCTGCGCGACATCGCCACCCGGGTGGGTATGCGGCAGCCCTCCCTGTACTCGCATTTCGCCTCCAAGCAGGCCATCTACGACGCGATGTTCGAGCAAGCCTGGCAGGCCTGCCTCGACTATTTCAAGGACACGGCCGCCGACCTCCCGGCCGAGCCCCGCGCCCGGCTGATCGCCATGGCGGCACGCTATTTCGATTTCGCCGTGGCCGACCTCGCGCGGCACCAGCTCATGGACGTCAACGTCGTCCCGAACTTCCAGCCCAGCGAGCAGGCCTACGCGCCGGCCGTGGAGCTGTACGGCCTGATGGTGGAAGAGCTGCGCGGCATCGGCATCACCGCGGAGGAGGACGCCGACATCTTCACCGCGATCACCGGCGGCCTGGTTAACCAGCAGCTCGCCAACGACCCGGGCGGCCGGCGGTGGCGCCGCCTGATCCCCCGGGTGATCTCCATGTGGGCCGACGACCTGGGCCTGCCCCTAGCGAAGGAAGAACCCGAATGAACCCGCGCGAATCCGCCCTGTCCCGGCCGCTGGCCATGCGCCTGGCCGCCACCGAATACGACCGCTGCACCGAGCTGTTCCGGTCCCTGCCGCCCGGCCAGTGGACCGCCCCGACCGACTGCCTGGCCTGGGACGTCAGGCAGATCGCCGCCCACATGCTCGGGATGGTCGAGATGGCCGCCTCGATCCGGGAAGGCTTGCGCCAGCAGCGCAAGGCGGGCAAGGCCGGCGGCCTCTACATCGACGCGCTCACCCAGCTCCAGGTCGACGAGCGAGCGGACTGGACGCCGCAGCGAATCACCGAGCGTTACGCCGTACGCTCGCGGAAGGCCGTAGCGGGCCGCCGCCGCACGCCTGCTCTCGTGCGCCGCCGCACCCTGCCGCAGCTCAACGCGGCGAACGGGGTGCAGGAACCGTGGACGTTCGGTTATCTGATCGATGTGATCCTGACCCGCGACCCGTGGATGCACCGCCTGGACATCGCCCGCGCCACCGGCACGCCGCTGCACCTGACCGCCGACCACGACGGCGTGATCGTCGCCGACGTGGTCGGCGAGTGGGCCGACCGGCACGGCAAGGACTTCGAGCTAACGCTGACCGGGCCGGCCGGCGGAACCTGGCAGGCTGGCGCCAACGGCCCGAGCTGGACCCTGGACGCCGTCGACTTCTGCCGGGCCATCTCCAGGCGCCCGTCCAGCATCACGCTCGACGAGCTGATGAACACCGAGGTCCCGTACTAGACCTCGACCGGCAGACCGTAGATCTCGTTCGGCCGGATGCCGGACCACCGCCACGATCGCCGGATCGGGGTGGCCGGCCGGCGCTCGGCCCCGCGCTGGCCGGCTAGGTCAATTGCCGGGCGGTGCCGCGGTACCGCGAATCGCCGTGCTCGTCCCCGCCCACTCCCACGCCGGCCGACGGGTGCTGACCAGCCCGTCCTTGGCCGCGTACGGGTACAAAACACAGGGGACGCTCCGAGGCGAACCGTCCTCGTCCTCCGGTACCGCGGCAAGCTCGTCAGGCAGGATGATCGTCTGCCCGTTCCGCATTACGAGCCGTCCCGCCCGGCAAGATCCACTGGCCTAGCCCAGCCCGCTGCCGTGGCGCCCAGATGGAGACCATATGTAATTCATGTGGAGGTCAACCCGAAAATAACCCCTAAGCCCAAATCAACTCAGAAATTTCGTACCAGTGATCCAATGCCTGGGGGTGATGGGATCGGTGAGGCGCACGTCTGGGCCACCCCTGGAGCCGCCGGGTAGCGTGCTAGCCGATCGCGGCGGCGACGATCTCACGCGCCTGGTCCTGGATGGCGGCCAGGTGCCCGGGGCCGCGGAAGGATTCGGCATACAGCTTGTAGACGTCTTCGGTGCCGGACGGGCGGGCGGCGAACCAGCCGGAGGCGGTGACCACCTTGAGCCCGCCGATCGGGGCGCCGTTACCGGGCGCGGTGGTCAGCGCCGCGATGATCCGTTCGCCGGCCAGCTCGTGCGCCGCAACCTGCGCCGGGGACAGCCGCCCCAGCGCCGCCTTCTGCTCCCGCGTGGCCGGGCTGTCGATGCGCGCGTAGGCCGGGTCCCCGTACCGGGAGGTCAGCTCCCGGTACAGCTCCGACGGCGAGTGCCCGGTCATCGCGGTGATCTCGGCGGCGAGCAGGGCCAGGATGATCCCGTCCTTGTCCGTGGTCCAGACCGCGCCGTCGCGCTGCAGGAACGACGCCCCGGCGCTCTCCTCGCCGCCGAAGGCCACCGAACCATCAAGCAGGCCGGGCACGAACCACTTGAACCCGACCGGGACCTCGAGCAGGTCCCGGCTCAGGCCCTCCGTCACCCGGTCGATCATCGACGAGCTGACCAGCGTCTTCCCGACGGCGGCCGCGGCCGGCCAGCCGTCCCGGTGCCGGTACAGGTAGTCGATGGCGACCGCGAGGTAGTGGTTGGGGTTGAGCAGCCCGGCGTCAGGGGTGACGATGCCGTGCCGGTCCGCGTCCGTGTCGTTCCCGGTCGCGACAGCGAACTCGTGCTGGCGGCGGATCAGGCTGGCCATGGCGGACGGCGAGGAGCAGTCCATCCGGATCTTGCCGTCCCAGTCCAGCGTCATGAACCGGAAGGTGGCGTCCACGGCCGGGTTGACGACGGTCAGGTCCAGTCCGTAGCGGTCGCCGATCTCGCCCCAGTAGGCCACGCTCGCACCGCCGAGCGGGTCGGCGCCGATGCGCACCCCGGCCGCCTTGATCGCGGCTAGGTCCACCACCTGCCCGAGCGCCGCCACGTAGCGGCCGAGAAAGTCGAACTTCCCGGTGGTGCCGGCTGCGGCCGCCTGGGCGTACGAGACCCGGCGCACTCCCTTGAGCCCGTCCGCCAGCAGTTCGTTCGCCCGGTCCTGGATCTGCCGGGTGATGTCGGTGCCGGCCGGCCCGCCGTCGGGCGGGTTGTACTTGAACCCGCCGTCCGGCGGCGGGTTGTGCGAGGGGGTGACGACGATCCCGTCGGCGCGCGGCCCTCCGGCCGCGTTGTGCGCCAGGATCGCGCGGGACACCGCGGGCGTCGGCGTGTACCCGCCGCGGGCGTCGGTCAGGACCCCGACCTCGTTGGCGGCCAGCACCTCCAGCGCGCTGACCTGCGCCGGCTCGGACAGTGCGTGCGTGTCGGCGCCGAGGTACAGCGGTCCGTCGATCCCCTGGGCGGCCCGGTACTCGCAGATCGCCTGGGTGGTGGCCAGGATGTGGTCCTCGTTGAACGTCGCCGTGAACGCGGATCCGCGATGCCCCGACGTGCCGAACGAGACCCGCTGCGCGGCATCGCCCGGATCGGGGTGCACCGCGTAGTAGGCGGTCACCAGCTTCGCGACGTCCACCAGGTCTTCGGCGGCAGCGGGCTGCCCCGCACGCGGGTCTGTCATGCCGCCATACTGACACGGGACGGCGGCGGCCCGCAGGGCGGGACCTAACCGGGCAGCGCCCGGCGCAGCCGCTGCCTGCCGCGTTTGGCCAGCACCTTCACCAGGCCCCTGGCGTCCAGGTCGCGCACGATCTCCTCGGCGCTCTGGCCGCCCGCCCCGGCGGCGATGAACGCGCCGAGCGCGGCCCGCGCGGCGACTTCGACCGGCACCAGCGGCGCCGCCGGCCCCGTATCCGCGCCCGCCTCGGGCGCGCCGCCAGGCCGCCTGCCCAGCGCCGAGATGTCACCGACGATGTTCACGCCGAGGCCCTCGATGTTCTCGGCCATCTCGGCGCTGATCTCGGCGGCCCGGGCCAGCGCCCAGGCCGGGGTCGCGATCCTCGGCTCGTCGGGGGCCGGCTGGCGCGCGGTCTTCATGTGCTCGACCACGCCGTACCGCATGAACCTGGAGTAGTTGCGTTGCGGCCACTCCCGGCGGCTGAACTCCTCGTTGAGCCGCCGGACCAGCTCGGCCTCCGCCATCGTGAGGGACCGGTTTACCGCCCTTTCCTCCGGCACAAGGAAACCGTCAGGCAGCCCCAGCATGGTTTCGAAAACGCGCAGCAGCATCAGCCGGTCGGATTCGTCGACCACGATGACGGTGAGGTTTTCCGGGCCGGCCACGGCGGCCCAGCGGGTGACGAGCGCGTCGTGCCGGTGACGGTGCCAGAAACCCGGTGTCGGAGTCCGCGGCGGGTCGCTGAGTATCCCGTCGAGCCATTCCAGGTACCCGAAATGGAAGCCGTTCTGCAGGTACTGCTGCCATTGCGAGGGCAGGATCCGGGTCAGGGAGCGCAGCGTGACCACCACGTGGACGCGGGCGCCGCCGAGGTCCCGGACCACCCGGCGGGCCGCGGCGTCGTCCGCCCCGGAGAAGAACTCGCTGCTCAGCACGACCCGCCGGTCTCCGGCCGCCCGGACATCGCGAACCAGGTTCTCCCAGTAGGAGATCTGCGGCCGCGGCCCGCCGGCCAGCGCCGGCTGACCGGTGACGGCGAGGATGGGCCAGAGCGGCTGCCTGCCTTGCCCGGGATAGACCACGCCGCGGGCGGCCAGCCGCTCCCGGGCCAGGTGCAAGGCGCCCTGGATGGCGGTGGTGCCGGTCTTGTGCGGACCGATGTGCAGCAGTCGGGTGCCCGTCCCCGGCAGGTCCGCAGCCATGTCTCTCCCCCGGCATACTTGCGGCCCCGCGGTTGGGATTATAGGGAACCGGGGGACCGGTGGGACGGTAACCGGTGATCTGACGATGGGCGTGCCGCGAGAGATGAGACGAAAAGACCTTTAGGTCCCGAACGGGCCTTGGCGCGTGCCCTGGCTCGCCCCGGAGCGTCCATACCGGACCCATCGGCACGGCTGCTATCTTGGCAAATAACAAATTACAGTCGCATCGCTACTAAGCGTCGATGCCGCTGGCGTATCGGGGGGCGCATGGAAGCGAGCAAGCCTGGGCGGATTCTGCTCATCGACGACGACCCCGCCCTGCGCAGGCCAAGGCGGCCCAGTATCCGGGCAACGTGTTCCACCTGCGCCGGGAGAAGGGCGGCCAGGGCAAGGCGCACACGCTCAATCACGGCCTGGCCGTCATCCTCGAGGACGACTGGGTGGAAGCGCTCCTGATCACCGACGCCGACGTCATCTTCGAGCCCGACTCGCTCCGCAAGATGGCCCGCCACCTGGCCGACCCGCAGGTGGGCGCCGTCACCACGTACACCTTCACCACGTTTCAGACGCAGCTCAACGGGCGCCGGGTGGTGTTCGAGCCGCACGCCACGGTCTGGGCCGAGGAACCCGGCTCCATACAGAGAAGACGGGGAAGGTGGCGATCCCGACGTGACGCTCGAGGCGGTCCAGGCGCGGCCCGCGGTCTTCCGGCAGGAGGTCCGTGACGCGGTCCGCTACGAGAGAGGCCTGGTGCTCGCCGTGGTGGCTGTCATCGTCATCTTGCGCACGTTGTACTTCGCGTTACAGGCACGGACGGTACGGGGGTAACCGAGATCATGGCACGGCTGACTGGCATGCGGGGCAGAGTCGTCATCGCTTCCGCGCTCGCCCTGGCGCTGGTGGGGGCATCGCTGACCGTCGCGCTTGTCGCCGCGGCCGGCGCCCGGGCCGACGGGCGCGAGCTGTCTCAGCGGCTGGAGCCGGCGGCCCTGGCCGCCGTCAATCTGCTCGACTTCTACCAGGCGCAGCAGACGTGGCTGCGCGGATACGTCACGAGCGGGCACCCGGGCCCGGTGACGACGTTCGACGACGACACCACCCACATAGAGACCGTGCAGGACCAGATCGTGCGGCTGGCGCACGGCTACCCGGCGATAACGGGCCAGCTCAACGTGACCAGGGTGAAATACGAGGCCTGGCTGGCCGACATCGCCGGCCCTCAGCTGGCGGCCATGAGCCTGCCAGACGCCGGGGCCGCCCAGGCGATGCAGGCCGACGTCGGCCATGTCCGGGCGTACGTGCTGCCCGTCGGGTCGGCGGGGAGGGCTCTGCAGGATCTGATCACCAGCGCGCAGCAGACGGTCACGGACAGGCTCAACGGCTCGCAGGACACGCTGCTGGCCGCGCTCATCGCCATGTGCGTGGTGGTCGCGGCCCTGGTCGTGAACGCCCTGGCCTCGGTCTGGCTTGGCCTGCTCCGGCCGTTCCGGGTGCTGCGCCAGGCCATGGCGTCGGTCACCAGCGGAGACTACGACACCCGCATTCCCGCCGTCGGCCCGGCCGAACTGGCCGACCTGGGCCGGGGCATCGAGCTGATGCGGCTCCGGCTGGTGGCGGCCCTGGCCGACCTGCAGCGCGCCGAGCAGCGTTTCCGGCACCTGTTCGACGCCGCCCCGGACGCGATGCTCGCGGTGGCCGCGGACGGGCTGATCGTGATGGCCAACTCCAAGGCCGTGCAGATGTTCGGGTACCCGATCGGCGAGCTGATCGGCCAGCCGGCGGACAAGCTGATTCCCGAGGAGGCCCGTGCGGAACTGGCCGCCGAACGGATCGGCTACTTCGCCGACCCGCAGGCGCGGGCGATCGAGACCGGCCTGCGCATGTCCGTGCTGCGCCGCGACGGCCGCAGGTTCCCCGCCGAGATCAAGCTGAGCAGCCTGCCCACGGACAGCGGGACGCTGGTCACCGCGGCGATCCGGGACGTCTCCGAGCGGCTGGCCATGGAGGCCGAACGCGAGCGCCTGCGGGCTGCCGCGGAGCAGGAGCGGGCGTCTACGGCATCGTGACCGGCGCCGGCGGCAGCATCGACGTCTACTCCGAGCTGGGCCTGGGCACCACGATCAGCGTGCTGCTGCCGGTCACCGACGAGGACGCCGTGCCCGCGGCGCCGCCGGCGGTCGCCGGCGGCGACCAGCGCGGGCACGGCGAGACGATCCTGCTGGTCGAGGACGAGGCGAGCCTGCGCGAGCTGACCAGCCGCATCCTGACCCGCAACGGCTACCAGGTCTGCGCGGCCGCCGGCGGCGGAGAGGCGGTGCAGCGGGCCAGCGACCCGGCCCAGCCCGTCGACCTGCTGCTCACCGACGTGGTCATGCCCGAGATGCTGGGCAACGAGGTCGCCGCCCGGGTCGGCGCGATCCGCCCCGGCGTCCGGGCCGTGTTCATGTCCGGCTACGCCCAGCCGATCCTGGACACGCACGGCGTTCCCTCGCCGGACTACGACATCCTCGAGAAGCCCTTCACCGAGGCGGCGCTGCTCACCCGGGTCCGCCAGGCCATGCAAGGACCAGCGGCAGCTGACCAGGCGGCCGCCCCGGCCCCGTCCTTTCCCGAACCCCGCACTTCCGGCCGCAGCGACGTAGCTCCCGGTCCGGCCCGGGACCGGAAGCCCCACCTGTGACTACGTCGCGATGTCCGGGTAGGGCAGCCGGATGTGCTCCATCGCCCGCCCGTAGGCCCGCTGGTACTCCAGCGGCCCGTGGTCGCGCTCGAACATGGCGATGAACAAGGTGAGGGTCAGGAACGGGTGGGCGCCCAGCCGGAACAGCGCCACGTGGTCGTGCTCGCGCAGGGCGCGGCGCTCCTCCTGCTCGAACGACAGCCAGGTCGACTTCTCCGCCGCCGTGCAGTTGAGCACGGTGCAGGCCATCTCCCGCTCCCACCACTCCACCGTGCCTGCCGGGTCCTCGCGGTAGCGCTCGACCAGCTCGGGATCGCGGTCCACCGTGTACAGGAACTTGTCGAGCAGGTACTTGCTCATGACGGCGCTCCTTCCGGATACCAGGTGAAGTACGCCTCCATGGTGTGGAACAGGTCCAGGGTGTCGACGTAGTCGGCCTTCACGCCGTCGCCGGCCGCGCCCATCATCAGCATGAAGTCCATGAACCCGTGGGTGGCGTTGCCCGGGGCGTGCAGGCTGTCCAGCGTGACCTCACCCAGGCAGCCGTCCACGTCGCCGTCGGCGATCCAGGCCACCGCCTTGCGGTC
>WNGH01000763.1_pt1 | contig 28851 bp, 27 predicted proteins | sample 5400631 | NCBI WGS metagenome assembly WNGH01 (sample SAMN13153373, study PRJNA577476) | soil metagenome | isolation source: 115 cm soil or saprolite under Garry oak tree replicate 1 | place: USA:California | collected 2016-06-15
AGGTGAAGCGTTTCCTGAGAAGCCCTCGGCGCACGCCGCCGCGGGGAGTTGTCACTTTTATTCTCTACGATTTAGAGGACGAAGGGTTGCAATAAAGAGGTTTCTGCTGATCAATCAGCAATATTTTTCTCAAACACAACTTTTGTTGGGATTACCCTGACCAGTAGCTCGCCTGGGACACCGTTGCGTTTGCCATAGGTTTGGGCTTCAGAGACAGCCCCGCGCTGATCGTAGCGAACGACGTTGATAGCTCTTTCACGGCTGGAGCAGGAACGGAAACTCCGCTGCCTGGACCCGTGCGTACATGGTACGTATATCTCGGTAATCGTCGTCAGTGACGAGCACAAACCGCTCAATCAAACCCGCATGCAATCCACGGGCGGCATCAGGGTCCTGATGCATCGTCATGAACACTTCTTGTATGCGGCATTTCAGGTCGGTGTTCAGGCTTTTGGAGACAACCACAGGCGGGATACTAGATGGGCCGAGCATATCGATGATGCGCAGTTTGGTGGCAACCTCGGCATGCTGTGAGAGGAAGACATCGAGCATATGCGAATCGATTGCTGCGGCATCCGCCTGCCCTGCTAGCACCAACTGTACTGAGCGTTGGTGAGAACCGGTCTCCACCGTCTTACCGAAGTAGTGTGGGGATTTGCCTCGCTCAAGCAGGCTGTAGCAAACCAGGTTGCAACCAGAATGGGATGTTCTCTGGTTATATGCCCAGACACAGCCCTCTAAATCATCGAATGATGTATGTCGGCTCTCGCTGCGAACGATGACATCGGAAAAGTAAAGAGGTTTCTGCCGATAGCGCTCCCCTTGCAAGACAGGTGCTGCTAGCAGTTCGATGGGACAGGTGGGTGAGTCCGCCAGGTGGACATACGGTAACCCGCAGATGAAGCCTATATCCACCCGGCCTGCCACAAATTCCTCAAAGGATTGTCCGACAGTCAGTGTCGTGGGGAGGCCCACTCTTTCCCCAACGAAGAGTGCGATCTGCTCGTACATTGGGTAGAGGTTGGGCGCGAGGAACGTGGCAAAGCGAATTGTTGATGTGCTGTGCATAGGTGCCTGTCCTCAGCTTTTCCAGTCAGTGAGGAAGCTTTTGTCCTTCTCATCGACATGCGAGCCCAACATGGGATGGAGCTCCATGCTGGGTGAGTATTTGCTCGCGGGGACAGTTCTCCCCAGAGCTTCCGCCATGGCCCGTACGTAGTGAGGCGCTCCTCCGCAGCAAATGCCAATGTAGTTGACCCCAAGTGCCTGCGCCTTGGAGGCAAATTCCGCCATTTCCAACCTGCTACAGAGGAATGGCTCGAGTGCGAGCGGGAATGCCTGTTGACCGTTGCTTGTGCGTAAAGACTCGAACGTGGGGGTGCGTGTGCTCGTCTTGTAGGGTACTGGCTGTGCGGCGACATAACCAGTGACGGCGGAGCGAATTTTTTCAATGAGGGGTAACATAGTCGCTGGGCCGCGGTCGCAGTTCAATCCGACAATATCTGCACCATGGTCTGCCAGTATCTTACAAGCTTCAGCGTAGTCGTAGCCATCGCGCGTCGAGTCTAGCTGAACGGTTGCTAATGTGACCATTGCGGGTAAGTTGAGTTGCTTAATGACCTCCAACCCGATCAGCGCTTCCCCTAAGTAGTCGTTTGTTTCAGCTATGACGAAGTCGATTCCTTCTTCAACCGCCCATGCCAGTTGTTCCTCGTACATGGCACGTACGATGCGAGACGTCGCTTGTGCATTGTGGGGATCATAAGCCCAGGTGTTGCAGATGTTGCCCGCAACGAGCGCATTTCCTTCGCGGGCAACCTCGTTCGCTAGCCTGACCGCCTGACGGTTCATGCGTTCCAGGTCATTTTCTCTACCGACATCTTTCAATTTTTCGCGATGAGCGTAGTAGGTGAGAGCAACCATCACTTCGCTTCCTGCTCGCAAGAACTCCCGGTGCAGTTCTTTGACTGCCTCTGGAAAATCCAGGACGACTTCTGGAACGTAAGGCCCAGCTTTGATGTAGCCTCTGCGTTCGAGTTCAAACACGTAGCCTTCTGCCCCCAGAACCACACCGTTTTTCAGCCTTTCCAGGATGCCCCTGGTCGTTGGATTGCTCATTGTTTGTACTCCTTGACTTACGACGCATCAGCCACAAACCGTTGTGGCGAGAAACAGCCGATATCGTAGACCGTTCCCTCCTGTAGAGCCAGTTGCATCAGCGTCTGACCGACCCATGGCGCATATTTATACCCCGTGCCCCGCCACCCTACACCAACAAAGACATTGGAAAATTCGGGCAGGTTGCCCAGGATAAACGTATCGTCCGTGACCATGTCATAGAAACATTGATCGACCTCTGTTACATCTATCGCTTCTACATCTCGTAAAGAGGGCAGACACTCGTTCACAAAACTGTGAACATCGCGGATGCGTGTATGCCGTGTCTTCACGTCTGGAGGGTGATACAAGCCGATCTTCACGCCAGGAGTCTTGCCCGCATAGATCGGGTGTCCGTAAATACCTACGTCCAGGTAGGCAAAAACGGGCAAAGCGTCCGCGGTAAACATCGCTCGTTGTTCCGTGGGAGGAATGAAGTACTTGCATTGACTGGGCCGGTCAGGTGTGAGAGGAAACTGCATACTGCACCCGTCGATGCACCTGAGCACATCGTTTGTTCCCAGCCCCGCCGTGACGACGAGGGATTTTGTAATCAACTCACCGGTGCTGGTTACTACACAGAGCGTGTCCGCCCGCCGTGCAATGGAAAGAACTTCCACTTCTTCCCTGATGGTCACGTGACGTTGGCGTAGGGCCTCTAAAAGCGTCTGCGTCACGGGTGGCAGATAGAGAAAACCGGCCTCTACATCCAGACGTGCCAAATCGACATCAAATTGCGGGAAGCGCGGCTGTAGGGTATCGCGTGTGAACGCTTCTGTTTTTAGATGCAAACGGGTAAGGGTGGAGTGACTTTGCGCCGCATAGGTCGCGGAAAGGTCAGGCGTCACGCTCTCTTTGGCAATGTTCAAGCACCCACACTCAATAATCAGGGGTTCGCTGGCTTTGTGCTGTAACTGCAGCCAGAATCTGCGTGCTTCGTAGGCAAGCCTAGCATACAACGGGTCGAGATAGTCGTTTCGGATCGACCTGGTGTAGCCAAATGAGGCGGTCTTTTTATTGCCGATGCTCGATTTCTCGAGAAGAGTGATGTTGCTGGTGAGACAGGAAGCGGCGTAAGCGGTGCAGAGTCCCATGATCCCGCCTCCGATGATGACCAGCTCCTGTATTTGCTTCTTCATGTCTCAAGTCTCCTGGTAGGTTATTTCCCGAATAGCTGGCCTGCGCTCTGCCCCCTGGTACGTGTAGTACCTCGTTTTCCTCAAGAGCATTTCGTTTCCCGCCAGTCCTCGAGGCATCACTCCATTGTGCAGCCGTATCCATTCATAGCAGCTCGGTGCTACTTGATAGGCGGCATACTGATGCGTCTCGGCATTTTTGAGGTGTATTTTCACCTCGGGATCATTGAACAAGACGAGATTACACCAATTCCCGTCGTGTAATTCCAGTGAAGAGTAGCTCAGAAGGCCGGGGGCGCCCACAAGCTCTGCAACAAGTTTTTTGTCCACAATGCGCAGATCGGCGGCAACTGACGGCTTAATAGGCCGTAGTTTTCCGCTGATAAAACCTACAAAGGCAAGTTCGTTGTTCAGCAACAACTCCTCGGGATTGTAAATGGCCATACGGTGTGTGCGCCTGTGGCGCTCATCTAAATAATAGAGCAAAGGTCGTGCGGTACTTGTTGCAAGATCAAGCGAACGAAGTGCTACAGAGACCCGCCGTGCCATGTAGCGAAGTATCACGAGGTCTAACTTCCCCTTTCTCACGCCGGGAAGTGTACCCTCAGCAAGCGCTTGGCGGTTGTTCAACGGAATATCTTTGTTCATGCGTTCCTCTATCATAGATTAAATAGATATAACTCCATGAATATTCATGCGGGTTACACGGCAATCTGCTATGTGGAAGTTATGAAGATGGACAGAAAGAAGACGACCGAATCAGTTAGGGAGGATGATGCCGGGTGCGTGCGTAGAAGAACAGAAAAGGGGACGAGAAGATCGTAGGATCCCTGTGAAGAAAGCCAGGCTATTTGGTAAGAGTGACAATACATTCCGCTTCATGGGGGACATGCTCTCCAAATATACTAATGATGCCCCAAGATATATATATTGGAAGGTTTCTAAAAGGGAAACATCATATAGAGGATTATAGGCTAGAGGTTATGTTTTGTCAATTGCGTGCGTTTCGCAATGATCTTGCTATGTTCTCCTTCCTCTTGGATGATCTCTTTCTCCGTCTCCAGACTCATTCAGAACGGGAAGTCAACGCCATGTCCAGCAAGCCATCAGCTTGCCCCCGTTTTGCAATGGTCTCCTGATCAATCAGCAATATTTTTCTCAAACACAACTTTTGTTGGGGTTACCCTGACCAGTAGCTCGCCTGGGACACCGTTGCGTTTGCCATAGGTTTCTGCCAAAGCTTCACCCATATATCTCCCACCAATGCGCGTGGCCCAGTGAAGGAGTGGATCTATGTCTTTACTCAAAGTAGCTGTCCCCTCAACCATGATGTAGGCGTATGGTGGTGTCTCGTCGTCCACACAGAGACAGATACGTGGATCGCGCCGTATATTTGCAGCCTTCACTGCATGTTCCCCTGTCGTGAAGACAATGGTATCGCCATCCAGAGTAAACCAGATAGGAACGACGTGCGGTCGTCCATCCTTGCGCACGGTTGCCAGTTTGCCCGTGCGTGTCTCGTACAGCAGAAAGCCACGCTGTTCATCGGTAAATGTCGCCATGTATAACCTCCTTTTTAGCTCTAGTTTACCACATAGCTTGATGACACCTTCAAGGATCTACGACCGGAGGAAAGAAGAACGACGCAATATTGGGATCACCATTGCAAGGGCAGAGAAAGTACAAGATCATCCTATGCCCTCCGGGATAATTAATAATTCTTACACCCTCTCACCTTCCGTCGCTACCGTTCCGGCGTCTCCATCGACCGTGATACGCTGGCTGCTATGAAGACGCGCCGTGGCGACACCCGTGCCGAGCACCGCAGGAATGTGATACTCGCGGGCCACGATGGAACTATGACTAAGCGGCCCGCCCACATCGGTGACCACCCCTGCGGCCAACGCAAAGAGGGGCGTCCAGGCCGGGGTCGTGATCCTTGCCACCAGGATCTCACCCCGCTGCATCTGGCCGAACTCAAGAGGGCCAGCAATCACTCGCGCTAGACCGGTCACACGACCAGGGCTGGCAGCGACTCCTCTGATCACCTCGCCTGCTGGCTGGTCGCTCCGCGCCGGTATCCGAGCCCTCCATTGAATTCCCAGAACGCGAGCCCCACCTTTGAGTGGTAGGGCGACTGGCGGCGTAAGGGCGCGTTCGCTCTCCCAGGTGGCACGCCGCTTGGCCACGATGGCATGCTGGTCCGCGAGCGGGTGGTCTGCGTCAAGTGCTGCTGCGAGAGCCTGCACCTCATCTTGTGTCAGCCAGAACACCTCATCTGGAGTGTCGATCACCCTCACCTTGACCAGGCGTCGCCCGATCTCGCGCAGCATGCGGCGCAAGACCGGCCAGCCCAGGCCCACATCCGCCAACGCGTCCTCGCGCAACGGGGCGAAGCGTTGAGCTGGTTGCACTAGACGCTGGAACCAGGAGCGACGGAGCCCGTGCAGCCGCGTGAGCATCTTCTGCACCGCTTGCTCGCGTGCCGCTGCGGTCTGCGCCTGGCGTGTAGAGGGATCGGGTGCCTCCCCGCTCAGGAAGAACTTGAGCGGGGAGAGCAGTGAACTCGGGTCATCAGCAGGCACGGCTTTGGCGAAGTCGAGGTCGTAGATCATGTGGCCGAAGCGGGTGAGGTGCGCCGCGAAACGGTGCTGAAAGGCAGCCCACACACCAGCGTCTCCTCCCACCACTTGCCCGGAGCGATACGCAACCGCAAACTCGTTACCCGACATGCCCATCAATACATCGACCAGCCCGGCCTGTCCCCGTGTCCACTGCGCCAGATCGTAGAGCGATTGCTCGGCGCGGATCGGCGCACTATCGTAGCCCAGCAAAAAGGTCAGGGCAGAGGGGTCACTGCGCCGCTTGATCAGCCTGGTATACACGAGGGTGAAGAGTGCCTCACTCAGGTAGGCCGCTGGCAGGATGCCGCCTTGGATCGTCAGGCAGTACTGGGCAGCTGCCACGAGCAGTTCACGTACTCCCTCCAGCAAGTGTGTAGCTGGAGTCGCCTCGACGTCGGTCGCTTTCCAGTGCTGGACGCTCGCTAGGTAGGCAGGATGGGCTTCCTGTTCCCAGCGGGTCCGTGCACTCCGCAATGTACGCACGATAAACGAGGGATAGCCTGGGAGCCAGAGCAGCATCTTTGCCGTCCGTGTGAAGGTGAGGTCCAGGTAGGCATACCCGCGAATGGTGATCAAGAAATCACCTGACAGCAACCCACTTGCGGCTGGTCCGGTCCCCATCGCCTCGGCAAATGTTCTGCCGGCAGCGTTCCAGACCGACAATCCCAGAGTGGCGAACAGTGGCGAGAGCGGGTCCGGCAGCAGTTCGATCACGCCGACCCGCAGGTAGGGACCCTTCGGTTTGGGAGGAGTCCAGTCCCCTTCGGGTGCTGTGCGCGGGCGGCTTCCCATGGCACGCAGCGTCGTAATCGGGCGCGCCTGGACTACGAAGAACTGGCCGCCTTGCATGGCCCACTCGATATCCATGGGCTGCCCATAGAGCTGCTCGATCCGCACCCCGAGATGAGACAGTTCAGCTACTTGCGCGGAGTTGAGCACTGCCTGCGTGCGGCTTTCAGCTGGCACCGCTTCCTCGTGCGTGCCGGGAGCCGTGCATACGGTCATCACGTCCTTGGAAGCCACCTCCTGTTCAATCATCTTCCCGCTGGCCTTGTCAACCACGACGGTATCGGGAGTGACCTGCCCACCAACAATGGCCTCACCCAGTCCCCAGGCAGCGTTGATCATCACTTGGTCGCGAGCCCCTGTCAGCGGATTCGCAGTGAAGAGGATGCCTGCTGCATCGGCGGGTACCAGTTCCTGGACCACCACCGCCAGGCTCACATCCTCTTGCGCGATGTTATGACGTGCGCGGTAGCCAATTGCCCGTGCGGTCCAGAGCGAAGCCCAGCAGCGTTTGACCGCTGAGAGCACCATCGTTTCGCCCCGGATGTTGAGGTAGGTCTCCTGCTGACCCGCAAACGACAGGCCGGGAAGGTCCTCGGCAGTGGCAGAAGAACGCACCGCGACGGCCTGCCCGCCCCCGCCAAGCTCAGCATACGCCTGGCAAATCGCCTCGACGATCTCATCGGGGATCACACCATCGGCGAAGAGCTTTCCAATCTGCTGTGAGGCATTTTCCAGCGTAGAAGGATCATCGGCGCTGGCAGCCGACAGAGCCGCCAGGATTGCCCCTTGTAACTCATTGGCGGCCACAAAGCGCCGATAGGCAGCAGTCGTCACATGAAACCCAGGAGGTACAGGCAAACCAGCCCGCGCCATGCGTGCGAGCGATGCCCCTTTCCCTCCCACCTGCAACAAGCGGGCGGAGACGTCAGAGAGTGGCAACGTGAATGCGAGTATCTCTTGCATGGTATTTCACCCTTCTGCATGGGAGATGGATGCGCCTGACGAAAGGACTGTTCTTGTCTACAAAAGAAGGGAACTGTTCAGATACCCAGTAATGATACTCTATTCTGTGGTGATGCTAACTGCAGCAATGAAGACAACAAGAACATCAAGAGCACCAGACGCTTCGTCTTCGTGCTCTCTCTTTGAAGAGGAGGCCCTCTCACCATATAATGCCTCTCATTCTTCATTCGTTGTCGCAATTGGTTGTCTCACTTTCTTCAGTTAGATAATCTTCGTCATGCTTGTCTGCCTGCTCCTACATTTCGGCTTGATCTCGAAACTGCATCTCAATTTGAAGATCGTTTAGAAGCTTGAGAGCTTCTTGAGAGAGGCTGTCATATTTGACACTGAAGACTTTAACTGGCTGGTATCTCTCTTCAGAGGGCGCTTCGTATTCCTCCTGCAAAGCAGGCATAGCGGCTTTCAGAGCGCCGATGTACTGCCAATCACGACGGTCGAGGCGTATCTCCAGGTAGCGCACCGTCGGCGGCTTAGCGGCTTCCTCCTGCGAAGCCGAGAGCCAGTCTGGCATCTCCTGCTTTGCCTCAGGATGTATCGAAGTGAAGAGTTCATCACGTCGATCATAGAGCCATCGCAGAAGCCCATAGGCTTGTTCTGGCGTCAGCCACACGGTCTGGCCAGCGTTGGTGATAGTATAGCCATCTGGAGTCTTTTCAAAGTGTGCCATGTGCTTACTCGCTTTCTTCTAACTGAAAAGGCTCAAGCGAAAACTTGGCGATCCAGAGATTCCATTGTTTGTGTAGGTACCGCTATACGATGATTTTAATACCTCTGTATCTCCCTCACTGCCTTAGCCAACCATGGTGGGGACGGCTTCCTCGGCCCCTGCGGCAACTCTTTCAGTGCTGGCGCGTCCACCTCGCAACTCGATCTCTTTCAGGAAGACGAGGGCCACCAGACCGAGTACCATGATGCTCGTACTCAAAAGAAAGACATCATGGAGACCCTGTACCAGACCTGCTTTCATTGCCACAATCACCTGGTTGAGGAGCGTCAGGCCTTGCGGGCCCTGCGCAACAAACGCCTTGCGCACTTGTGCCAGCGCATCTGGCGAGAGCAACACCTGGGGATTACTGAAGGCATCTAGAATCTTTGCTGGCAGAGCCTGCTTCACGTTCGCCGGTAGTGCGTCTTGAAATCCAGGCAAGTATGCCGAATTCATAAGAGACCCCATGGCAGCTAGAGCAATGGTTCCACCAATGGAGCGGAAGAAGGTCAGCGTCGCGGTCGCTTGACCGATCTTTGTCGGCAGCGCATTCTGGACAATCAATGAATACAGTGCCATACCGGTTCCCATACCAAAGCCCATGACCAGCATGGTGATCAAGACATCATTGTTGGTCGATTGCAGACCAAGGCGCAGCAAGAGCAAAGAACCACCAATACTGATGACCATGCCGGTAATAGCCACCCACTTGTACCTCCCCAGGCGTGAGACCAACTGTCCGGCGAGAATACTTCCGAACACTGATGTGAGCGTGAGTGGCGTGAGGATGAGGCCACTATTGCTGATGGAGGTTCCTATCACTCCCTGGATAAAAAGCGGGATGAAGAAGATACTGCCGAATAAGGCCATCCCAAAGACGGCCGTCACAATGGTCGAGACCGTAAAAATGCTGTTCTTGAACAGGCTTGGCTCGATAATCGGTTGCCCCTTGCGGCGCTCGAGCCATGCCTCATAGAGAACAAAGGCCGCCAATGTTACCACGGCAAACACGAAAATGCCGATGATTTGCGGTGAGAGCCAGGCATATTGTGTACCTGCCCAGGTAAACCCCAGTAAGAGCGGCACCGATCCAAGAATGAGCAAGGCCGCCCCGACGTAGTCAATGGAGACCTGTGTGGCCCCTTTACGGAGCGGGGGCATGAGGAAGATCAACACCAGCAGTGCCACAATACCGATTGGCAAGTTCACATAAAATATCCAACGCCAGGATGCGTACTCTGTGAGCCAACCGCCAACGACCGGCCCGATGATCGATGATATGCCAAATACGGCTCCCGTGACCCCCTGCCATTTGCCACGTTCACGTGGGGTGAACAGGTCCCCTACTACTGCGATGGCAATGGGTAAGAGTGCTCCGGCTCCCAGCCCCTGAAAGGCGCGAAACGCAATCAACATGTTCATCGATTGCGATGCCCCCGACAGCGCGGACCCCACGAGAAATAGCGACACCCCGATGATGAAGATCACTTTGCGTCCAAACAGATCGGAGAGCTTGCCATAGATAGGCACCATAACTGTCGAGGTCAGCATATAGGCGGTCGTGACCCAGGTATAGCGATCAAAGCCCTGCAAGTCGGCGATGATGCGCGGCATAGCTGTTGACACGATGGTCTGATCCAGCGAGGCTAAGAGCATAACCAGCAAAACGCCGATCATGGTCAAGAGGGTTTCACGTTGTGAATAACGTGGCTGCTCTCTGCTTACAACAGGCACTTGAGACGAAGTGGTTTCCATACATAATCTCCCTCAGTAGCACTCTCTGGAAAATAGGTACGCAAGCTAAATGAGCCACATATGACCGTTGACAAAATAACTTTGTTGTTCCATATCATTATTAGATATAGCACATTCACACAAGTGTAACAATCTCATGTATAATTCAACCTTGCTAAATTCCGTAGGAACGCTACAATAGAAGGAGGGTGTGTCCATGAATATAGATGAGTAAAAGTTCACAGCTTCGCCCGAGCAATGGATAGACTAGGCATTGCTGACAAAGCACATCTCCGTTGAGGAGTGATACCAGAGATGCAGGAGGGATAGAGCATGGATGAGGATCGCAGCACCATCGACAAAATGTGTGCCGTTACTATCTCACGCGAATATGGAAGCGGCGGTGGTGAGATCGCCGCACGCTTAGCCAAACGCCTACAATGGCAATTGATTGACCATGAAGTGGTCGTACGAGTGGCGCAGAAACTGCAGGTCAGCGAGGAGGAAGCAGAGGATCATGATGAGCGTGTTGAAAGTCTGGCCTCACGGATTTTCAAGAGCCTGCAAGTGATTCAGCCAACCATGCCTGTAGCCGTAGAAATTCCGCTTTCGATTGATTCACGAGCCTTTCATGTAGCACGTTCCCAGGTCATTGAAGGAGCCGTTGCCTCGGGACATGTGGTGATCGTCGGTCGTGGTGCTCAGGCTCACCTGGCGCAGAGGCGTGACGTCCTTCATGTGCGCGTAATTGCACCGCTTGAGGCACGTATCGCCTATGTCATGAGACGCGAGGGCCTGGACCGGGCTGCAGCTCAGGCGCGTATCGTGAAGAAGGATCAGGAGCATGTGCGCTATCTGGAGAGGTTTTACCATCTACGTTCGAGCGATCCGCACCTGTATGACTTTGTCCTGAATACTGCCATCCTTGATCTGGATAGTGCCGTCGATGTGATTGCCATGATACTGGAACGTAAAGCCAGGCGTCTCTCGGTACCAGCGCAGGAACTGGGACCAGCGGTAGGATTGTCTCGTTATCCTAGTCAGCCCGAAGATTTCCGCCCTCCACAGAAATAGGGAGATCTACGATCTTGGAACCTACACATCAAAAATGGGGAGGCAACAGGGGGCACGCAAAAACTCGGCGCACGCCCTAGATGGCGTGCGCCCTTGTGCGTGTCAGCTCTGTCAATCCAAAGACACAGATGACCGCCGTACAGATATTCATAAGCATATATGCTCCAACTTGGGTGACAAAGAAGCTTGAGAATCCTGATCTGAAAAGCAAGATATCTGGGATGAATGAAAGCAATAGTGTAACTGCGGCAATACTGTTATACCATTTGAGCAGATGAGGTGTTAGCCATCCTATCAGCGCAAAGACGAGGATAGCCCCTAAGGCCCCAAAGGCGGTGAGGAAAATGATGCTATCAAGCTCCAACTTCATCCTTGGGTAGAGAATGAGGACTGTTCTGCTTATGAAGTAGTTGACCACTATGGATGCTATGATGATGGGTCCGCCGAGCCACCAGAGTCGGCTCAGGTCAATCTGTTCTTTCCTGCGAGAAAGGGCTTTTTTTGGCATTATATTCCTCCTACATTATCTTCTTTCTTTTTCCTATCGGCTCGGAGGCTTCTTTCAAACACTCTCATCATGGCACTAGACAAGATGTGTACGGTGATCAGGCAACTGATTAAACGTTTGAAGTGATCAAAGGAGAGGACAAGAATATTTTCACCTGTTCTAGTTGGAGCATGAAAAGAGAGGGCTTGCCTTTACTCGCACTTCTTAACCCTTAGAATGAGCGGTAAGTACATAGCCTATGCCGGGCTTAGTGAGGATATAGTGAGGGTGAGAAGGGTCCGCTTCCAGCTTTTGGCGCAGTCGGTTGACATTGACTTGGAGGATATGGTTCTCGCCAGCATACTCCTCTCCCCACACATGGGTGAGCAGCATATCATGGGTCACCACTCGTCCGACATTTTGCGCTAGATAGGCGAGGATGCGGTACTCAATGGGAGTGAGCGTGATTTCTCGACCAGCCACGCTCACCAGGCGCTGGGTATAGTCAATCGTCAATTCTCCAAGATTCGTAATTGCACTCATGCCACTCGTGTATCCATTTGAAGCAAACTGCGTCCGTCGAAGCACGGCCCGCACTCGTGCTAACAGCTCGTCCACACTAAACGGCTTGATCAGATAATCGTCCGCACCCAGATCCAGCCCACGCACCTTGTCCTGATCCTGACCGCGTGCCGTGACCATGATGATCGGCATCGCCGAAAATTCCCGTATACGCTGACAGACCGTAAAACCATCCATCTTGGGCATCATCACATCAAGCAAGACCAGATCAGGAACCTGTGCCTCAACTTGTTCGAGAGCTTCTTGCCCATCACTGGCAGTCAGCACGTCATAACCCTCCAACTCGAGATTGCGTGCAATCAGCTTGAGTAGTTGCGGATCATCGTCCGCCGTCAAAATGGTTATTCTTTTTGCACACATGGCGGTTTCTCCTTTCACTCGACACCGCCTAACGTCCATCCATACATCGGCAATCTGCAAGGTGTCTCAAGGTTGCAGTGACTTCAGGCATGGCATCAGTAGGCCCATTCATATGCTGTGCTTCCATCTCATTCCTCATGTGTTTTTTTCGTGGGATACCCACGAGCACACTCTTCGATGTCTTCTTGTGCTCTAGTATAGAGGACAAGACTCACAGCACAAACACAAATCGCCTCTTACTATCACATACCCATCACAATAAATAGCATTGTGTCTGGATACATCGCTAGCTTTGGAAGCGACGATGGAGAGAGTCTGACCGAGTCACGAGGTTCTGATACAGGCACACTCTTCTCTTCTCACAGCACGATCACAGGCAACCAAGCCTATCTCACAGGTGACTCACAAGTAATAAGCTGTTGCGTGTGGGGCTTGGCAGCGATCAGGGGAGTGTGTTAGGTGTACCCTGATAGCCAAAAGTCAGTAGTTCTGAAACAATCAGAAGTAGGAGGAAATGTGGGAGAGCTCCTCTAGCTCCTGCAGCCATAAAGCATGGCTGGCATCACTGGGCATGCGCCAATCTCCGCGAGGTGAGAGGGCCACCGAGCCGACTTTGGGGCCATCAGGCATGGCGGACCGTTTGAACTGATGCGCAAAAAAGCGGCGATAAAACATGCGCAGCCAGTGGAGAATCTCTTCAGGCGTATATTGGGTTGTGAACGCCTGACAGGCCAGCCAAAACACCTTACGCGGGGAAAAGGCGTGGCGCACGATATAGAACAGGAAAAAATCATGCAAGAGATATGGGCCGATAGAGACTTCCGTTTCCTGCTGTATGGCTTCGTTCTCTCCCAAGGGCAGCAATTCGGGGGTAATGGGAGTCGCACTAATATCATGGAGGACTTCGGAGATTTCACCGGTGAACAGACTCTCTGCGCACCACTCGATAAGATAGCGCACAAGCGTCTTGGGCACGCCAGCGTTCACGTGGTACATGGACATCTGGTCTCCATTGTAGGTACACCAGCCCAGGGCCAGTTCAGAAAGATCGCCCGTGCCAACCACCAGAGCGTTCATCTGATTAGCCATGTCCATTAAAATCTGTGTTCGTTCTCGTGCTTGCGCATTCTCATAGGTTATATCATGGACATTAGGGCCATGTTTGATATCCTGGAAGTGTTGCTGTACAGCAGCTTGAATAGAGATGTGTCGCAGTGTGACGCCGAGCAATTGTGCCAGCCGTTCCGCATTGGTACGAGTGCGTGTGGTGGTTCCAAAACCGGGCATAGTTATCGCCACGATGCCTTCCCGCTTGAGGGCCAGGGTATCAAAGGCCTGAAGTGTCACTAAGAGAGCCAGTGTTGAGTCCAGCCCACCGGAAAGTCCCAGCGTAATGTGCGTCAGTCCGGTATGTTTGAGCCGCTTGGCTAACCCTGTTGACTGAATGTGAAAAATCTCCCGGCAATGTTTCGCCCGTTGGGTAGGGTCAGCGGGCACAAAAGGCCTCGGTGAAAGATCAGGACGGATCAGTACCCTTTGCGAGGAAGAGAGTTGTATTTTGGATTCGGGCAAGCTGAAATGAATAGTTCGGTAAGCTTGAGAGGGCATGGCCGATGAGAAACTACTGTTCTTTATGCGCTCATGGATCAGGCGTTGCACATCAACATCTGCTACGGCTATCTCTGTAGAGAACTGAAAACGCTCGGTTTCAGCCAGGATGGTTCCATTCTCGGCAATCAGCGAGTGTCCACCCCATACGACATCGGTGGTCGACTCATCGGGCCCCGCTCCCGCGTAGAGGTAGGCCGCTAAGCAGCGTGCTGCTTGTTGCTGGACTAATGCTCGCCGGTAGTCTGACTTGCTGAGTACCTCATCGCTGGCCGAGGGATTCACAAGGACGGTGGCACCAGCTATGGCCATATTGCCGCTTGGTGGCTGCACCGCCCAGAGATCCTCACAGATTTCGATCCCTATAACACACCCAGGCAAATTCTTCGCCTGGAAAAGAAGATCGGCACCAAAGGGAATAGCCTGGTCAGCAAGCTGGATGCTCTTTACCGTGCATTCTCTCGATGAGCTAAACCAGCGCTCTTCATAATATTCATTGGTCGTGGGGAGGTATGTCTTGGGTACAATGCCGAGTACCATATGATCACTGATGAAGGCTGCGCAATTGTAGAGTTTTCCACCGGCTTCTACAGGTAAGCCAACAACTGCCGCAATCTGATGTTGTCCTGCGGCCTGAGCAATTGACCGGAGTGCTGAACGAGCCTGTTCGCGCAAAAGCGCTTGGTAAAACAAATCAGCGCAGGAATAGCCGGTGATGCACAGTTCGGGAAACAAGGCTAACTGGCAGCCACGATCGGCCGCCTGCTCCAAGGCTTCAATGATCCTCTGTGCATTGTAGGTGACATCAGCCACACGTAATGCCGGAGCTACAACGGCCACTCGAAGAAAACCTGCTGAAAAAAGAGAGAACATATCCTTACTCACCGCTGCTTTTCCTTTCTCACGAGATATTTCGTTCATAGAAGCCAGTCACGGTCCACAGGGATTCTCATTTGAAGCCTCTAAAGTAAAGGGCAGTAATTTGGTACATGGGCATCATATGCGATGGAAGCAGATCGGGTCAAGTCCTCGGGGTGTGAATGGTGCGTGTCACTTTTTTTCGGTAAGCCGCCTCCCTACCTCAATGATGGCCGCCCCACCCCCATGACGCCCGCAAGGGGCGTCACTACTATACACGGAGAGGACATCGCTTCGCTCGTCCTGAGGAGAGGTGCGAGCGAAAGCGAGCCAGAGTCGTGTATAGTAGTGACGCCCCTTGCGGGCGTCATGGGGATGGGGTGGGCGTCATGGGCGTGGGGAGTCGGCTGCAAAAATCCTACGCGCACTCGGGGTGCGAATGGTGCGCATGTGATTGTTGCAAATGAGGCTAGCAGGGCGACCACGAGGATTGCCCCTGCGTTTCAAGCAGAACGCTCACCCAAGCCCACCTGAAAACTTGATAGCGAGACATACACGTGCTATAGTAGAACTGTCTTCAGTAGAAACTTCACAAGAAAAGAGGCAATGTATATGTTGTACGGAGGCATCGAAGCAGGGGGTACCAAGATTATCTGTGTGGTCGGCACTGGCCCGGCAGATGTGCAAGCCGAGATAAGCTTTCCTACCACAACCCCCAGCGAAACGCTCGCACGGATCATCGCTTTCTTCCAACCACAGCAGCTCGCCGCTGTCGGCATCGGGGCGTTCGGCCCGATATCGCCTGATCGTAATGCGCCGGACTATGGCTACATCACCTCGACACCCAAGCCGGGCTGGGCGCAAACTGACATGGCCGGAACTGTCGGGCGGGCACTGGGCGTACCCGTCGGCTTCGATACCGACGTTAACGTCGCCGCGCTTGGCGAGGAACGCTGGGGGGCCGCGCAGGGTCTGACTACTTTTCTTTACCTGACCGTGGGCACAGGAATCGGTGGTGGTGGCCTCACCAACGGTCGCCTGATGCACGGTCTCATACATCCCGAGATGGGTCATATTCGCCTGCCACACGATCGACAAGCTGACCCCTTTGCAGGTTTCTGCCCCTATCACGGTGACTGTCTTGAGGGGCTGGCGAGTGGGCCTGCCATCAAAGCACGCTGGGGTATATCGGCTGAAGCCTTACCCCTTGATCACCCGGCTTGGGCTCTGGAAGCGCACTATCTGGCACTGGCTTGCGCCACCTTCATCTTCATGCTGTCTCCGCAACGTATCATCCTGGGTGGCGGGGTCATGAACCAGAGCCACTTGTTCCCACTGATCCGCCAGGAAGTACAAGCTCTGCTCAACGGGTATATCCAATCCCCGGCCATTCTCCAGCAGATTGACTCCTACATCGTGCCGCCGGGTCTGGGCAACGGGTCTGGGCGGCTGGGTGCATTGGCACTTGCCGAGCAAGCCAGAAGCGAGAGTCAGGTACGCCCTTGAAAGAGCGAGGGAGTGGCAGCGGCAGGAGAGGTATGTATGATGCGCTTCAAAGGATTAGTTCAGGTACAAACAGCCTCGAGTCAGTCAGTAACAGTGGGTGATATCACCAAGATTGCCCTCACTGCCATTCCTGCGTGGAAAGCCATCCTCACCATGCTTAGTAAAGTACGCAAAGCACGCAGAAGGTGATTGTCCAAGCATTTACACTGAACTATTGCTAGGTATGCGTTCCCTGAGTTTCAGGTAGAATGGAGGAGACGTGAAAAGGCCACAGAAAACCATAGTGATACATAGTCCACATGCAGGTAGAGCAATATATCTTTCGCAAGCACTTGCCCACCTTCAAGAGATGGGCGTGAATATCGCGCAAGTTCTTGCGATAGGCGAATTAGATGGATTGCCTGCTCAGGGCAAGCTTTGGAAAGAGGGTGGCATAGAGGTGGCGATAGCCGCAGGTGGGGATGGGTTGGTAGGAGGAGTCATCAATCATATAGTACAGAGTGGTCTTCCTCTGGGAATACTCCCTCTGGGTACAGCCAACGATATTGCTCGCTCTTTGCATATTCCCCTTGATCTGACGCAGGCAGCTGAAGTTATCACAGTAGGAAAGGAAGCAGAAGTAGACATTGGAGTAGCTCAACCTGCGGAACAAACTCCACACCCTGCTAACCTCGATCCAGAGACTCCAGCTCTGCCACAGGTCGCTCCCCAGAAGCATGGCTTCTTTGCTCATGCGTTGACAGTGGGACTTAATGTGCAGTTCGCTCGGCTAGCGACGAATGTGGCAACACGTCTACGTTACGGGCGTTTGACGTATCCTTTAGTCGCTTTAGAGGTACTCAAACAACATGAGGCTATGGAGGTTGATCTTCACTTTGAAGGAGTGGCACCACCAAAGAACAGATTGGCGCGCCAGCAGGACACACATGTGTCTGCAATTGAAGAAATGCAAACCCCCTTGCATTGCCGCGCCCTGCAAGTTACAGTAATCAACGCACCTGTATTTGGAGGTCAATGGAACCTGAGTATACCAGGGGCAGATATAAGAGATCGCTTGCTCGACATTGTCGTCATAGAAGATATCGAATTAGAGAAACTTAGCACGTCAATTACTCAACTCTTTGGTTCACAACAATGGCACCCCACTTCTCCATCAAGCTTGAGAGAGTATCATGTTCCAGACCATCCGGCAGAGCTAGTCAATATCCCCGGTATTCACCATATCCAAGCAAGGGGCATTGTGATTAAAACAAGTGCCGATCCCCAAGATGTGACACTCGATGGTGAGGTGCGAGGTCAAACACCCATGTTTGTGTGTTTAGCAAGTGAGCAGTTACGGGTAGTGGTTCCAGCACAACCATCATTAGAGCCTCTACACGGAACAAAGTGATTGCGTTGTTAAGCATGTATCCATCCATGCGTCGGCAACAGGACATGGAACGTACTGCCCTGACCGAACTCACTTTCTGCCCAAATGACGCCGTGATGCAGTTCTACGATACGCTTACAGATGGCTAAGCCCAGGCCCAGACCGGTGACTTCCCGTGTGAGCCGGGTGTCGACGCGGTGAAACCGTTCAAAAATGCGCTCCAGGTGTTCGCGTGGAATGCCTATTCCCCCGTCACACACACAAATCTCGACTATCTGCTGGTTTGCTTGCTGCTCATCCTCGCCTGAGGAGAGGAATGTTCCTCCTCTCGCCACATACTCTCGTGTACTCGCTGGGTGAACTATTACCTCTACCGTTCCTCCTTCTGGCGAATAGGACCGTGCGTTCTCTAAGAGATTGTCCAGGACTTCGCGCAAGCGATAGCGGTCAGCTTGAATGAGCGGTTCATGGCGCGTCAACTTGCCATGGCTATCCTCGAGGTGCAGTGCAAAGGTTACTTGTTTTGGCTTCTCAGACGCAGTAGCTACCTGTTCCGCTCTGTCAGGGCGCTGTTCTATGGCCGTCAGAGCTTCGCGGACAAGATGGGCAAGATTGACGGAGGAATAATCCATACTGATCGTGTCCGTTTCCAACTGCGACATCTCTAAGAGGCGATCGATCACTGTCGTCAAGCGATTACTGGCCTCGACAATTGCGACCAGAAACTCATGCCGTTCTTCGCGTGAGATACGACGCTCATGACGAAGGAGGGTGGCTGCATACCCTTTGATGGATGCTAGAGGACTGCGCAGTTCATGGCTCACGCTGGCCAACATTTCTGCTTTCAGTAAATCCATTTCACGTAACGCCTTACGGTCAGTCAGTTCTTCCAATTCACGAATGTGTTCTTTCACAAGAAGGGTGGAGAGGACGGAACTCACGGCATCTCCCACGAGTGGAAGGAGATGACACGCCTTCTCGGCTGCCATGTGAGCTGCCGCATCATCGGTTTCCATCCAGCCAAGCAGCAGGAAGGCCAAAAAAGGGACATCCCTCTGGTTGTCTGCTACTCCAGAAGTAGATAGCGGGAACCTGCAAATCAGCCAGGATGGCTTGTCAGGAGGTATCTGGATACTTCCTCCTGCTGGTGAGAAGGTCGCCAGAAGCGCACTTGCATCCTCTTCATGCATCTCATGCAGGGCAGAGGTGTTGAGCAACTTTCTTGGTGAGGAAGTAAACGCCGAAATGGGCTCACCTGTAGTCATAGTTGTATATCGGCCTGTGAGTAGGGCGCCACGCTGCGCTCCATAGAGCAGCAAGAGTCGATCAAGCAATGCCAAAGCAACGATATGCATCCCATCAGTATTTACTCCCAAAGATGCAGCACGCCACGAAAGCTCTGCCAGGTCTTTTAAGGTCGCAGTAACTTCAGGCGCATACGTGTGCTGTACGTTCATGTCATTCCTCAATGTGTTTTCTCGTGGGCATGCCACGAGCAGGCTCATTCAGTGTATTCTTGTGTTCTAGTATAGAGGGAAATACTCACAGAACCGGCACAAATCTCCGTTTTATATCACATTTCCATCACAAAAAAAGCCATCTGATTATGGTTGGGCTGCTTATTGTAGTCGCGTTGTCCAACAACGCAAAGGGCTACTGAATATTGTAACAATTTCGTGATACAAATCCGTCTTCCTGTGACTATGTTGTGATAGAGATGCTCTATGCTATCAGTATAGAATAGGCAACGTCTACAAGTAAAGGAGCGAATTATGAACACACTAATCATCTATGACTCGGCTTTTGGAAATACCAAGCAAATTGCCGACACGATTGCTGAGACACTCCGAAAGTATAGCTCAGTACAGGTGCTCTCGGTAGCTGAGGCCGATATAATTGAGCTTACTGGACTGGATTTCCTGATTGTTGGCAGTCCAACACGGAAGCATACACTCACCAACGAAATGCGAACCTTGCTCGAAGGCATGCTTGGTGGATCCTTGCAAGGGCTGGCAGCTGCGACCTTCGATACGCGTTATCGAATGTCCGAATGGCTCTCCGGCTCTGCTGCCTACGGTATCGCCAAAAAGCTCCAAAGAGCAGGCGCTAAACTCATTGTGCCACCCGAAAGCTTCTTCGTTCTCTCCGTAGATGGCCCTCTGGAAGATGGAGAACGTGAGCGTGCAGTGGATTGGGCCGAAAAAGCCATTAAGCAGTTGGTGTCAGCTTGAATGACGACGAAGGAAAAGCTGTCTGCGCTTTTCCTTCGCCTCGTTGATTAATAACCAGGAGCAAGAGTCCAGGCTCGTGCTTATGCTTGCGTTTTCAAAATCGGTTCCATACCTTGCTGCAACAACAAATCAGAGGGGAGCAGATGCTAACCAGAGTAAAAAGTCTGAGGTGTGTTGTATTTGAGCTACCCTCGGTTTTCTCCTGGCAACATATCATAAGACCCCTAAGATCACAAACTCAATCTTTCAATACTGCTGTTGCAGGCCCATCTCAGGAGGTGGTAAGCCATGATCGTACGTGATATAATGACCACAAAATTAGTGACGGTAGAACCTGATGATACCTTGAGCCACGCTACCAACTTGCTGCGCCAGTATCAATTTCATCATCTACCTGTGGTACGCAAAGTGAATGTGTCAGGACCACAAAGTACAACATACACGCAACGACACACAGAGCTCCTCTTCGAAGGTTTATTGACCTCGCAAGATATCGAGCTAGCAGTCGCGCTCGCGGAGCAGGAGTCTGCTGACGGTAAGCTAGATCGACCCTGGCAAGACCGGAAAGTGCTGGAGGTGATGCATCGAGACGCTATTCAGGTGTCTCCCGTTACCTCTGTAGGCGCGGCAGCTCAACTTCTTGTTGAACGTGGTCAGAACTGTTTGCCCGTCGTTGAGTATAGCCAATCAGAACAGGATACCTCGGCTCGACTGGTTGGACTGCTGACACGCAGCGATCTCCTCCTCGCACTGGCTCGCGCTATGGGTGCCTTTGAGCCGGGGATGGATCTGGTCATTTTCCTGCCGACAGGCAGTATGGTTCCTCTTACAGAAACGCTCAACATTGCAACTGTACTCTATATCCAGATACGCAGTATCATCGTTGCTCCTCTTAAAGATGGTGTGCCTCGAACAGCCATGCTTCGTGTGGGGACGATCAATCCCTCACCTCTCCTGTTGCGGTTACAGGCAGCAGGTATTCAGTATACGTATGCGCACCAACCGCTAGAAGGGAAAACTCATGTCTGATACATCTATGAAGAGCAGGGCACGGCTCATGTTCGATGCGCGTACACTTCACCATGATTTTGGGCCGCACCATCCCATGCAGCCAAAGCGTTTGGAAGCACTTGTAGATCTCCTGGAAACAAGTGGTTTGTGGCAACCTGACAATGAGCGAACGCGCCTGGATGGACGTATGGCTACACCAGAGGAGTTGAGCCAGATACACACTGCTGACTACGTGGCAGCGGTACAACGCCTCAGTACACAAGAAACGACTCTGAGTGCAGAGGAACAGAAAGAGCGAGCTGAGCTTGCCCTGCACTATGGCTTTGGTGATGGCGATACTCCTATTGTTCCTGGTATGCATGATGTGGTGGCCTGTATCACAGGTGGAACACTGGTCGCTCTCAGTGCTGTCATGGGCTTACCTGCGGGTGGCACCTTCAACACCGAAGAAGAACGCCCTTTGCATGTCTTTCATCCGGCCGGTGGCTGGCACCATGCCTTTGCCGAACGAGCATCAGGCTTTTGTGTCTACAACGATATTGCTGTGGCCATCGCACATGTGCTGCGGGAATGTGAAGCAAAAGTACTTTATATTGATTTTGACGCTCATCACGGCGACGGTGTCCAACGTGCCTTCTACGATGATCCCCGCGTCATGACGATCTCCTTTCACGAAACGGGACGCTATCTCTTTCCTGGAACCGGCGATGTACTTGAATTGGGCAAAGGCCTAGGACGGGGCTATTCGGTTAACATTCCTCTGGAACCATTTACCGAAGATGACTCTTACATCGAAGTGATGAACATGCTGCTTGCCCCCCTGGTAACTTCATTTGCACCCGACGTCATTCTTAGTATGCATGGGTGTGATACCCATGCCTGGGATCCTTTAACCCATCTGTATTTGACTATGCGTGGTATTCTTGCACAGGTACGCGTCGCCCACCAACTAGCGCATACATATTGCGCTGGACGCTGGGTCGCCGTGGGTGGCGGCGGCTATGATCCCTATCGTGTTGTTCCACGAGCATGGAGTCTCCTCTGGGCAGAAATGTCGGAGCAGAGTGTACCCAAGCAACTTCCTGATGAGTGGGTCACACGCTGGCGACCTGCATGGAAGGCTACTGATGAGCAGGAAGAACTGGCAGAAACGATCATGGGGAAGCCGCCATCGCATGCTATCTTCCCAACAACCTTTGAGGACCAACCTCAAGATATTCCGGCACAACCCCGTCGCTGGGAAATCAGTCGCACGAACAGGCACACCGCTGCATTGGTTCGACATCTCGTTATTCCTCCGACTATACGTCACGCTTTCCCGACGATACGACAAATTTCACCTTTCACCGACTTGTTTAACCTGTTGTATCTGAATAGACAACAGAAGTCCTCACGGAGCAAAATGCTGGAAACAAAGAAGAGCACACTGCTTCTACGCGATTTCTGCCCTCCATCTCTGGTCGAACGTTTGAGACCTGACAGAGGCTTCCACGCTTTCACAGGAACGCCAGAGCGTGAACATCAACTCATGCTTGATATTGCCAAAAGCCCCGATTGTGCTTTGACGCTGGCGCATACTTCCGATGGCGTAATTATCGGTGAAGTCACTATTGCACCCGCCGATGAGTGGTGGGAGGGCATAGAGAACATCTACGAGGTCGCTGTCCAGGTCAGTTCTTCGTGGCGAGGCATGGGTATCGCTCGCGACATGCTCTCCTTTTCGCTGGAACTAGAGGGGCTGGAGGACACTATCTTGTTCGCGATAGGTCTCTCTTGGCATTGGGACACGGAAGGCATGAGAATCCCTCTTTTCCGTTATCGTCGCTTGATCGCCCATCTCTTTACTGCACAAGGTTTTGTAGAATACGATACGACGGAGCCAAATGTGAGCATGGAACCTGCAAATATTCTGCTCGCACGTATTGGTAATCGTGTTGATCAACGGACCGCCGATCAATTCCTCCATCGTTTGATGCGCTCGGCTCCTCTTTCACGGTGACCTGGGAAGGATACTTTCTCCTTCACATGCATCGGTCACGACCCGCCGAACAATCCCGGAAAGAGGGTTGTCACAACGATCAGCAGGGTAAGCACGGTCATGAGTATGGTTGTGGCCCAGGCAATGCCATTGAAGATGCGTCCATTGACGTAGCGGCCCATCAGGCGACGGTCGTTGCAGAGCAGGATCATCAAGATCAGGACAAGAGGTAGGAGCATGCCTCCCACCACATTGGGCAGGTTGAGCACAAAGACCAAGCGGTCCTTGGGAACGAACAGGGTAATGCCCGCCCCCATCACTATGATGAACGTGTACAGGAATAGGAACTGGGGAGCCTCTTTGAAGGAGCGACTCACGCCGCGCTCCCAGCCAAAGGCCTCGGCAATTGAGTAGGCCGTGGAGAGGGGCAGCACACTAGCTGCCATGAGCGATGCATTGAGCAGTCCTATCCCAAACAGGATCTCGGCAATCTGACCATTGCCTCCGACGAGTGGACCCAGCGCAAGTGCTGCATCCTTGGCTTCGTTGATCTGGATGTGGTGGACATAGAGAGTTGCGCCCGTGCAGACCACGATGAAAAAGGCCACGAAGTCGGTGAGAAAGGCTCCCACGTAGGTATCCACCTGCTCGTAGCGCAGATGTTTGGGTGAGATCTGCTTGTCGGCAATAGCCGACTGCTGGTAGAACTGCATCCAGGGCGCGATAGTGGTGCCAACCACGGCGACTAAGGTAAGTAAGTAGCCTTGATTGAGCTGGAAAGGGGGTACGACCGTCTGGCGAAAGACCTGCGCCCAATCGGGATGGACGAGAAACCCGCTGGCAATGTAGGTCACGTAGATCACACACAAGGCAAGCAGGATGCGCTCAACATACTTATAGCTGCCCCGGATGACCAGCACCCAAACCACAACTGCGGCAACGGGGACGGAGATAAACGGGCTAACGCCAAAGATATCCATGGCTCCGGCAATCCCCGCGAATTCGGCCACTGTGGTGGCGATGTTCGCCACCAGCAAGAGCAGCATACTCCAGAAGGTGATTTTGACGCCAAAGCGCTCGCGAATGAGGTCGGAGAGTCCTTTGCCGGTAACCACGCCCATACGGGCTACTATCTCCTGCACAACAGCCAGGCTAATCGTAACCAGCACCACCGCCCACAGCAGGCCATAGCCGTACTGCGCTCCGGCCAGCGAGTAACCGGTGATACCAGTGGCATCATTATCAACGTTAGCAGTGATCAGACCCGGGCCGATCACTGAGAGTAACAATAGTATCTGACGCATCCAGGTATGGCGCACCCGGCTTGTGCGGCGGACACGCCGGGTGGTCTTGATCTGCTCTTGCGTAACTTCCTTTTTCATAGCATCTCTCCTTGCTACGACTGCATAGGTACGATGGAAAAACACGTGATCATGGCACAGCGAGTGCCTCCTGTAGCTACGAGATGATCATCGTACTTATCAGACAACAGGCATGTGGAGGAGTGAGAGGAGGAGACCACCCGTACTGGAGGATTTTCAGCATAGAGAGAAAACACACCTCACACTACTCGCTTTTCGTTTAAAAACCGGGAGGAAAAGCGAGCCGTGAGGTGATAGCGGTTTTTACATATGAAGCACTATCAGCCGAGATTCGCCTTTTCCACGGGATGATTGTAGGCACCTCCAGCAATTGGGAGGTTGACTACTTCCACCGTCCATAGGGACCATTTCTCCTTCTGTGCGTATCCATTCGATGGAACGCACTATACAAAGCGATCCAGGGCATCTTTGAGGTCGCGAATCGCCTCATCAGGCTCACCATGCTTCACAGCTTTGGTAACACAGTGCTCGATATGCTGCTCAAGGATGGCTTTGCCCACCTGATCAAGGGCAGCGCGTACCGCTGCAATCTGCGTCAGCATATCATCGCAGTCCCGTCCCTCTTCCCACAAACGCTTGAGGCTGTTGGCATGACCGGCGACGCGTGCAAGCCGTTTCGCGATGTCTATGCGTGATGGATCGTTTGTCAGTTGTGACATCATCGACACCACTTTCTTGATCGCAATCTACCCTCCCCCCTGGGGGGATACGTTGCTTTCACTGGAAGTATAGCAGCCAGGGTTGCGAAAAGTCAAGAGGAATGAGGCATACGTGATCTTTACAAATATCCGACTTTCTAGTATTATATCAATAGGCACCTTCCAGTGCTACATACGAGTAGTCAATCGAATAGACACATTCGGGGTCTATGGGTCCAACGGATAGATCCCTAGTATCCAGAGGAAGTGTTCTTCTCGTCACTTTCCATTCCTTTGCTCGGATGTCGAGCCGAAGGCTGATCTCAAGAACAGACAAGGAGGATCAAATGACTCAACATAGTCCGCTGAGTCCGCAGATTTGCACGGTCACGTCCGATGGGGGAGTGAACGTCCGAGCTGCACCCACTACCCAGTCGGCCATCATCGCCAGATACCCTAAAGGCACCGATCTCAATTTCGTCAACGTCGTGAACGGAGAGAGCGTGAACGGTAATCCCCTCTGGGGTCACTCACAGCAGGGTCATTACTTCTGGCTGGGCGCAACTAACCGCCCGAACGGATGACTCGCGCAGCGTCACAGCTCAAGGTGGGCCGCGACGGGGCTACCGAGGCTCACGACCACACCGAAATCGTCTTGACCACCAGGCAACGGTGAGGGGGCTGGTCAGATTACTCCATAAAAGTCTAGTGCTTGCCTTCCTCATCCTGCTTCCCACACCTGTACTGTCCGGTCGTAGCTGCCGGAGGCGATGCGCTTGCCATCAGGCGACCACGCCACCGTGTCCACAACATCAGAATGCTCACGATAGGTGAAGACGTGGCCCCCATCGGCAGCATCCCACACCTGCACCGTCTTATCAAAGCTTGCGGAGGCGATGTGCTTGCCATCAGGCGACCACACCACCGCTTCTACGAGATTGGAATGGCCCTTGTAGGTGAAGACGTGGCCCCCATCGGCAGCATCCCACACCTGCACTGTCTTGTCATCGCTACCTGAGGCGATGCGCTTGCCATCGGACGACCACGCCACCGCATTCACCCGACTAGAATGCCCCGGATAGGTGAAGGCATGACCACCATCGGCAGCATCCCATACCTGCACCGTCTGGTCGTAGCTTGCGGAGGCGATGCGCTTACCATCGGACGACCACGCCACCGTGTCCACAACATCAGAATGCCCCCGATAGGTGAAGGCATGACCACCATCGGCAGCATCCCATACCTGCACCGTCTTATCCACGCCCCCCGAGGCGATGCGCTTGCCATCAGGCGACCACGCCACCGCAAGCACAACATCAGAATGCCCCCGATAGGTGAAGACATGGCTCCCATCGACAGCATCCCACACCTGCACCGTCTTATCAGAGCTTGCGGAGGCAATGCGCTTGCCATCGGGTGACCACGCCACTGCATTCGCTGGACCGAAATGTCCACGATAGGTGAAGGTATGGCCCCCATTGGCGGCATTCCACACCTGTACTGTCCGGTCGTAGCTCCCGGAAGCGATGCGCTTGCCATCAGACGACCACGCCACCGCATTCACTAAAGCAGAGTGTCCACGATAGGTGTAGAGCAGCATTCCCAGAGGGATAGGAGTCGGAGTCGGGCTAGGAGAAGGCGCGGGAGTGGGAGTCTGACCGACTATACTATGAGAGGATACTAGCCAAGCGATACTCCCACCTACTATGACCAGACCTACCCCCAGACTCACCCCTGTGACAACTGCACGGCGTGAAATGCGATGTTGGGACGGACGAATTGGTATCCCATAGGACACAGATTCTATCCCATAGGACGCAGATTCTATCCCATAGGACGCAGATTCCAAGGCGTTAGCAAATGCCAGTACACTGCCAAAGCGCTGATTGGGGTCTTTAGCCAGTGCCTTCATTACTATCTGCTCCACATCAGGCGCGATCGTCGGCATCTTCTCACGCAGCCGCTGTGGAGGCACCATTGTATGTTTCATCGCTACCTCGGTAAATGCGCCTTGAAAGGGACGCTCTCCACACAGCCATTCATAGACAACCACACCCAGGGCATATTGGTCGCTGGCAGGACGCGGATGCGCTTGTATCTGCTCTGGAGCCATGTAGGCAATGGTGCCAGCCATCTTCTCCTCACTCTGGGATAACGTACTGCGGTCTATCGTCGCCATGCCAAAGTCGCTGAGCAAGATCTGGTTCTCTGCCCCGATGAGCATATTCTCTGGCTTGACGTCACGGTGGATGAGTCGTTCGTCGTGGGCGTACTGTAAGGCGCTGGCAACTTGCTTGACGTAGGAGACGATGGTGGGGAGCGGGACGCGTGTGCCTTTGGGGTGGTGCTGGCGCAGCGTGCCATTGGGTGCGTATGCCATAACGATGAAGGGGGTGCGCCCTTCGACGCCGAAATCGAGGACCTGCACGATGTTGGGATGCTTGAGACGAAAGACGCGGGCTTCGTTGAGGAAGGCGTGTAGCTCGTCGCTGCTCAGCTGAGTAAGCAGGACTTTCACAGCAACCTGTGTCTTGCGGCGAATATGCTCAGCAAGATAGACTTCACCAAAAGCTCCTTGCCCAAGTAGGCGAATGAGGCGGTAGTTGTCGAGTTGTTGGCCCTGGCGGTCGGTCATCTCCAACCTCCTCACTTAGGAGAGTATATGCATTTAGCCTATGAGCAGGTATGCAGCGAAGCAAAGTCACAAAAGGACTACTTCGATGAAGAGTGCACTCGCAAAATCTAAAATATTCTATCACAAAATTCAGAGAAAGACTACTCGGAAAATCCTGCGGGTTCGCAGAAGGTTTTAAAGGCGACACAAAGTGAAGAAGATGCAAATTGCAAGAACACGTGTGTTCTTGCAATTTGCTCTGCCTCATGAGTCTCTTCCCCATTTGTGACATAGAACCGGGAAGCCATCTCCGTCGGCTCCCAGCGGCGGCCAGGGAAACTTGTGCTGAGTACCTGCTTTCATATGAAGACATGCTGCCCTGAAGGGGCTACTCTTGTTGCATAGAGCACTCCAGGACAGAGGTCTTCATCGCCCACTCGCTTTCGGACGGGTTACCAGGGCCACGAGGACACCAATAAAGGCGAGACCGATGAAGAGAGCAATATGAGCGGGTTGGGGATCATTAGGTGGATGAGAGCCAAAAGTCGCAACATGGTGAATGCCGGGCAAGGCGTAATAGATGCCCAGAGCCAGACCGAGCACCGTCAGAACAATGGAACCATAAAACAGGGCCGGATTTTTCATAAATTCATACCTTTCTTACTTTTATTTCAACTGATGCGGTTGGCTAAAAGCGTCGTGTAGCCCAACAGTGCCAGGACGCTTTCTCGCCACCTGAAAATGAGATGAAGATGAAAACAGAGTAGATTTTTCATTGTTATCTCATCTAGATGGCATATAGTCAGCGGGACAGCAGGAGAAGAGGCTGGCATTGCCATGTATCATCACCTCTGGAAAGGTACATGTCATTTTTTGCATTGAGTGCGAGGTGGGCCAACATGGCTGGGGTAGCTGCGCGAGCCCAGCCACTACTATACGACGCCAAGGACACTCACAGCCGTCTATAGTAGTGGCTGGGCTCGC
>WNGH01000751.1_pt1 | contig 28823 bp, 21 predicted proteins | sample 5400631 | NCBI WGS metagenome assembly WNGH01 (sample SAMN13153373, study PRJNA577476) | soil metagenome | isolation source: 115 cm soil or saprolite under Garry oak tree replicate 1 | place: USA:California | collected 2016-06-15
CTCCCAGCTCTGCCAGGCATGGGAGAGGCCAGCGAAGGTACCAAGATAGAACACGCACGTGGGCACAAAACGCCTGACGTCGCGAACCTTTTGGCCACAGCCGCGCTATACACCGCCAATTGGCCAAAGCCTGACTATGCTGCGCCACAAGAAATCGTTTCCAACCCCCCGGATTCGAGCAAGGGAGTGCAGACGATCCGTCGGCCGGATTTGGCCTTCCCTCCAAAGATGACTTATCCTCTCCGGCTGCCAAGCATGGTGATGCTTCCTCATCGAGCGGTGCAGGGGCCCGTTGCCCCGCAGCTTGAACATCGTGAACCATCGAACCCAGAAGCACTATTAAGTTTCAGAGCCGGCGAACCTCCGGCGCAAATTCCGGCGCCGCCCAACGACAAGCCAAAATTATTGCTGGCTCCGGTTAAACCGGTGCTGCGAGAAACGAGGGCCGTTTCCGAACCCACGGTACCGGTGTTGGCCGACACCATGGGACCGGAGGTGAATGCGCAAAAGGCGGCGGTAATCATTAATGCCGTCCACGTTCCTCCCGAACCCGCTCCTGTTATTCCTGACGCAGAACTAGCCTCCAGATTCGTCATCGGACGATCGAGAGCGGCGACAACCGTTGCGACGACTACGCCAGATATCACTAGTGAGAATCCTGCAAGTGCGAGCTCCTCAAAGGCAGGACAGAACTTGCCGCACGTGAGCATGGAGAATGGGACTGGAACCAAAGCTGAAGCGAGCGATCGGCATTCCGTGGTGGCGAGTAACGAGTCCTCCTCGGGCGTCGCCCCGCCGGCCAGTTCTAGCACTGGCACGGCCTCGGCTGCGGCTACGGAAAACAAAAGTCTTCCGGGGATTTCCATCTCAGGTGACATGCCAGGAAGCAGTGGGCCAGCGGCCGCAACAAGTCCTATTCCACATGGTTCTTACGCACTTACGATAATTTCAGGCGGTAGCAGTGGCGGAGCCAGTCGCGACCTCGGCGTGTTTTCCCGCACTGACACCGTTTACACCGTTTACATCCCAATGACCGACGCCGGCGGCGGCCCCGACTGGTCCATGCAGTACGCCCTGATAAGTCCGGCCCCGGCCGGCAACGGCTTGTCGAATGGCTTACTTACGCCACCCGTTGTGCTAAAGAAGGTCCAGGCGACGGTGCCAAAAACTGGGCTTACCGCGAATTCAGGCCTAGTGTTCGTGACCGGCATCATTGATGAAAACGGCAAGCTAGCCGCTTCGCGCGCAATTCGCGCACTGGATGGAAGGGCGCGATCTGCTCTGAATGCCCTTGCGCAATGGCAGTTCCTGGCGGCGCAACTTAACGGTAAACAAGTCGCGTGCAAGGTTCTGATCGGAGTTAGTGTGTTGCCTACTGAGGAGGTCGGGAAGTAAGACTGGTCAACCGAAAGTGGAGTTGGGGAAAATCCGCGTGGTGAGGGGCAGTTAACTAGTTTTCAATCGGCCCCACCGAAGGAATAGAGCTTATGCTGTGTAATTGTCACCTTTCATTTGGTTTTCCGGTTGCTGGTAGTTTTCACCGTATTTTCGTGTCATTCATTCCGTTCCAAAGCCTGGGGGAAATTCTGTAAATATGTGGCAGGTCGTTCCGCAATCCATGCCGCATAACCTTATTTTAGGGAGAATGCATCGATGAATCCGACTACGATTCGCATTATCGCGGGTATTCTGTTTGTAGTGGTCGTGTTTATTATTGTCGCGCGTCGCAAAAGGATGGCCTCAAGGCGCAAGCCCATCCCATGAGACACGACAAGATCGGCTCTGTGGCTGGAAACCAGGCTTGGGTTTAGCGGAAGTTTCCGCGGTCAACGAAAAGAGGCGGAGCAGCGTCTCTACAATGGTCGCTGAACAGGTTGTGCCTCGCCAAAACGTCGTACACCTGCAAAATGAATGACTTGGCGCAACGCTCGATTCGGACTCATAGGTAAGATTCTTGCGATGATCGTGTCGCTCCGGCATCTCCTTGGGTGGATGGTCAGCGGTTTCCGTTCCCGGGAGGACCTACAGACGCCTGCGAAGGTTGACCGGAAGCTGGTGCGCCAGGGCGTCGAGTAGATTCTCCGTGAGGCGACGCTCGTACACGCCAGCCAGTGCCAGCTGAGCCTGCTACAACAATCAAGCAGCTCCTGTCGGACTATCCGCCGCCAGCAATTGGCGGATAATCCACCTTCAGAGACCGGGGCTCGGATGGCAAAAGTGTACGGCTTCGTCCCCAGGCTGCACCCGAACCGCCTGCGCCACCAGCCCGAAGCTTGACAGCGTTGCTCATCAAATGTACATTTGATTGTGCATAGCGTACATTGGGGAGGCTTTCGATGGCGCGGGCTTCCATTGCCGTTAAGAAAGTCACAGCGACCGACCTTCGAGACAAGCTGAAGACGTACTTGAAAGAAGCGACTGCAAACCGCGTCGTGTTAGTGGAGAACCGTCGCCAGCCACCAAAGTACCTCGTGGACAAAGACTTTCTGGACTCCCTGGTGAACGAGCGTGAATCGATGCTTGCCACTCTGGAGATTCTGGCCGACCGTGAACTTACTGACCGATTGCTAACCCTGTCCAAGACCATTGACGAGGACGTTGCCGCTGGCCGGCTGCTTACAACCGCTGATGTTTTTGGCAAATGAGCAGAGGCCGAAAACAGCCATCGCCGGCTGCGCCATCACCACAACAGGCGCACCGACAACCTGCCTTTGAACTTAGGTACACGCCGGACGCCGCAGCGGACATCAAAGCTCTCGACGGCAGCGTCCGTAATCAACTGCGAAAGGTTTTGGAGAAGAAGCTCGCCATTGATCCTGAGGGATATGGACTGCCGCTGCGCGGCTCGCTGGCCGGCTATTGGAAGCATCAGTTTGGCAACCACCGCGTCGTTTATCGAATTTACTCTCAGCACCACGTGGTAGTCGTATGCAGTGTCGGCGTTCGTAAGCAGGGTGATGCGGAGGACATCTACAGGCAACTTGAATCCGTCGCCAAAACAGGCCGTCTCGCTGAACAACTGGCCTCCGTGCTCAGGAACCTTTTACCTAAGAAGAAGTAAGAGGCAAGTTTCTAATATTCCTCGACCTCTTGCTTAAAGGACGCCCGGAAGGGTTCTAAGTCTGGCCTAAGAAACCGAATGTTTGGACCATCACGCGGAGATGAGGAACTTGTTTTCGCTCCACCCAAAGATCAACAGTCTACAGGTTGGGCGGCCTGTTGAACTGTCCACGGACCGCTCATGAGCCCGGCAATTACAGTCGTGCCTGGAGACGTCCTTTCGACACTGTCGAAGAGATGCAACTCGTCCTCAACATGCCGTGCTGCAGCCTTAACGGTCAGGCGCTGCCGGTCCCAACTCATTCTTATGGACCTTCAGACTCCTCCGTCGAACAGCCACTCGCCTGATCAAAAATGAGAGTCCAGTGTTGCCTGTGTCGCTTGCTGATAAGTTCAATGCCGTTCGCGCCCGACCGAATCCGGCCGATCCATGTGAGTAACTAGCGGATTTCTTTTGTCGCCGGCAAAGGCCTGCTGTTTATGACTGTGCGATTGAGCTAGCTCGCGGGGGAAGAGATGCTATGGTGCTTCCGGTAACAAAGGTCGGGGAGCCAACGAGGAAATGGGCTTTGAAGATTTCAAGATTGCGTATGCACGTTCATCGTCTGCAATCCGGCGATAAAGGGTTTTTAAATCTGCTAGGCCCTCCACCGGCACTCGAAGTTCTTTGCGCTCGTATGTGCGGTCGTAGTGAAGCGCGTGTTCCGCGGCACGCAGTTCGCTCTTGTAGGTCGCGAAACGATATTCGTACCTGACAGGCTCAGGAAGCTCGTCGATGGTGTACTCGGCGGGGAAGGAGATATCAAAGACGTCGCTCTCCGAAGTTACATCAGAGAATACCACCGCCTGCGTGCGAGCTTTTCCCTCCAGTAGATCACTGCTCTTGCGGCCAAGCGCGCAAGGGCGAAACAGAAAAAGCTGACCGGCGTGCTGGGCATATGCGGTAGCCATCAGACCATATTCGATGCCTAGCGCACCGCCAAAATCCTCCAAACCGGAGAGAGAAGCGCGAGTGAGGACGGCACCGTCGAGGAGGTCGGTCAGCAGATCCTGGAAGACCTTCTGGCGCTGCGCCTTCGGCAGATTCAGCAAGCGTTCGCGCAGCTGCGCGGCAGGAAAGCCACTACGCAATTCACTGACAGTGCCTTGCAAGTTTCCAGACTTGTCCAAAGTGAGAGTTGCTTCGCGCAGGAGGCGATTGGTCGTCGGTGGCAGCAGGGGTAGCTTCACCATCTCGCCGCCTTCGTCAGTCACCAACAAGCCGTCGTTCGATTGCAGAATGGGGGGCAGATAGCCAAGGGATGTGGAACTGTCTGTGGGGTCGAAGATAAGGAGCGGTCCGGGCTTTGCTTCGGGCAAAGTTGCAAGCAACCCCTGGTTGTCAGCCGGCCGTGGCAGACGGATCGCCAGAATCACGTGATTGAAGCTCAGAAGGCTGGGAAAATCACGCGACAGATAGTCGCGGTCGCTATTGATCAACATGAAGTAAGAATCAATGCCGGCCTCGTGCAGCATGGCATTGAGCAGCGTCGCCTTGTCTTTGCAATCTCCGTAGCCGCTGGCTAGCACGTCCTGTGCTGCATGTGGCTGGAATCCCCCGGTGCCAATCTCGATCGCTACATAGCGGATACTGTGTTGAACATAGGAGGCTAGCCGTCGGATCTTCTCCATTGCGTCGTTTGTGCCGCTAATAAGCTCACGTGTCTTGTCACGGATCGTGGGGGTAATCGCGAGCCGACCGCTGGCCAAGTCGGCGTACCACCGACCGATTTGCGCCCACGAGCCTTGGTTGCTCTCCCGTCCTCCCGTGGACCTCGGAGAAAACGAAATTCCAAGTTGGCCTGCGACGGATCGCCAAGCGGGCATCTCTGGTTCCTCTTGGATGGGTTCAAGGTCTGCAAGCTCCCATGTCCAGCGATTCTCTCCGGCCTGTTGTGGGCTTGCTGCCGCATGATTTCGCCAGTACGCCGTATATTTCCACGTCGACGGCAGCTCCAAAACAAAGCGAGCCCGTCGTACAGGAACCTGATCCTGGAAAGACCAGACGGTCTGCAACACCGAAGGTCTCTGCCGCTGCTGATATTCATAGCCGATTACGCTACCCGGCTGAGACGCCGGGATCTGAAGCACCTTGAAGCGTGTGTCCGCGTACAGATTCTCAGAGAATGCGCTTGTCTCGACCGCACTGCTCTCCTTGACCTCATACTCTTCGCTTTGCGAGGTGATACTCCAGCCCTTCAGGAACGTAAGCTGCGTTTCACTGTCGAAGTACACGGACACGGTCCCGAAGGAGCGTCCTTCCGGTCGCAAGATCTTGTATGCCTTCCTATGAGTCGTGCGGATATCACCCGTAGTTGACACTGTGGTGAACGTCTCGTTGAGCAGCATCACGGCATCCGTGTCATCGGGATACGCGGGCAGTGGTGCCTGTGCCGCCTGCTTCAGCCAATCAGGCGTTCCGGCAGATGCGACAGGGCTTGTCAAGACGAGCGCGCCGGTCAGGGTGAGCTGCAACCCACTAATGACGAGCCTGCGTTCCTTCCAATTGATGAAGTACGACGTTTTCTGCATCACTCTGCCTCAGTTTTTCAAAATAGTTCCATAGCGACGCGTGGAAGTCTTTGGGGAAGTAGTATTCGCTCATTATCGCGTGACGCTCGAGCCGCACAATGCCAGCTTCGCCGGTTCGCTTAGCCTGGAAAACTGCAAATGGGGTCTGGTAGTTAGTTTCTGAAGGCACGGCCTCCAGGCTGTAGTCAGTCGGCAGCGAGATGGTTATCTTATCCACTTCGCTGGAGCCATATCTGAAGTACACCGGTTGAACCCTTTTCAGCGGGCTCAAAAAACTCTTTCGGCTCACCTGGAACACCGCAAGGGGGAATAGCATCCGCTTGGGCGTGAGGACGGCGAAGCGCCATGCGTGGAAGTGGCATTTCACTCGGAGCGGTAGCTCGGAGTCTTGCCAGCCTGTTACCGAATCGACGTCGATCGTGGCACGACGCGGTGTCAAATCCTTAATTTCCTCCTCTAGCAATTTGCGACGGCCGGCCTCATCCTCATTGGCCGCTGACAAACGACGGTCCACAGCCTCCTGCCCTCTGAAAACGACCTCAAGCGTGCCTTCCAGACTTCCATCTGGTTGCAGTTTCAGTTCGGCATTGCGCTCGATCGTCGACGATTCGGTTGCGGGGGTATGAACCTCCAGAATTTGACCACCAAGTTTTTCCCAAGTGACACCCGTTGTGTCCGTCTCGAACCACGGCACCACGCCGTAAGGACAAAAACGGCTGGCCGGATCAAAATAAAGGCTTTCCCCCTTCAGTCGCACAAGGACAATCATCGCATTCAATTGCGAGGCATCTAGTACCTCTGATTCGAAAATAGCAGAACGGCGATCAACGACCTCGACAATCGACGCGTCGAAACCTCCAGCGCGAGCCAGAGCGGTGAACAAGAAGTTGATTTCATTGCCGTAGCCATAACCTCGACGGAAAATGTCTTCCGCACTCTTGTTCTCCTCTAGGTGTTCGCGTTTAGCTTCCTTCTCAGTTTTTGTGGGCTCGTAGCTGAGATATCGAACTTGTTGAACACGTGAGTAAAGTTTGCGCAGTCTAGTCTCCGGCGGATCGCCAGGAGGTGCAATCTCGTTTGCCGCGCGCTCCAGGAATTTCGTCTTCTCGATGAACTTTTCTGCTTTCTCCGCCTGAAGCCTGCCGATGCTCCTCCAGTAGTCACTCACGTAGCCCGCAACGTAGAAGAAGTGCACTCTGCTATTCAGCAAGGACAAAGGTGGCATGTACTCCTGATCTTCAATCGGCGCGACATTGTTCACCTCCATCCGCATAGTTCCGTCGGGATACCAGGAAGGCGAATTGTCAGAGAGGCGGACCTTTGCAAAACTTAGGTGCCCACCTTTCACTGGACGAATGACAAAAACGGCGTGGCGCGTAAACAGCTCCTCCTGGACGGTCCAGGTCGCGGTCGGAATGGTCCAGCCCTCCTTAAAGGTGTAACTTGCGGGATTGCGCACGTAATCGGGCAGGCGCTCCTTCCACCGCATCGTGTACGCGTATTCGATAACAGAGCCAACTTCTACGCCCGGCAGGGCAAAGGCCTTGGCCTCGTACAAGAATCTGCGGTACTTCGCGACCACTTTATCGAAGGTGGTCCCATCAAAAGTAATCACGTTGCCGTTGGGCCGCACGGTGCGTCCGCGGATACCTTCAATCGTGATGCTCTTCGCCAAGTAAGGGATCTCGACATCCGCGTAGGCTCTACCCTCTTCCGTAAGAATCTTGATGCGCAACCACTCCGTCTGAATACGTTTCTCGTCATCCGTGTAAACCTGCCGCTCGAGGATCATGGCCGAGGAGCCGGGATTTGCAGGGTTGTCCTTGAGCGCCAAATCATCTTTGGGAATCTCCTGCCAGGTATCGGGTATCTGTGCAGGCAGTTCCGGAACAATCGAAAGCAAACAGGCAACAAAGAAAATACCCTGTGCCACGCTCCGGAGACGTCGCATGGGTCTCCTCTCCGCCGAAGGGCGACAGCCACAACCAGGTAATCCGCGATGGTCGCGGCTGAAAAATCTCTTTCTACCGGTTCGCGAAGGTGATTGAACGCTGTTTATTGCAAGCTTGCGGTCCCCGATGTTGGCCGAAATGGCTGCAGCGATATCCGCAGCAGGGATCGACGCCTGCAATGGACTGCCCGAAACGAACGAGGCGGCAAGGGGGTTTCCACTAAACTGCATTGTGGAGGGGGACACAGAGTTCGTTCCATTAACAGTAAGCATGAACCCTGTGCCACCCGCGATAGCTGAACTTAGATTCAGAGATTCGCTTGCTAGTGAGGGATTCGGATCAGCTGCAGGCGGGCTACTGGAGCCAATGCTGCACCTCACAAACGATCCCGACCCCACTAGATACATCATCACTCCTCGAGGCGGAAGCTCGAAAAGTCCGGCCGCAACCCCAAGCAGATGTCTTCCACGACGGCTCTGAAGGACTCTGTTGTAATGTTCATCGCTCTCCCTCTCTCAGAGGTTCCAGCGAGTCCCACGCCTCAAGTCAGCCTGCTAGAATGACCCGCTGGTAGCCTGCAGGGTCGGTCCTTGGAACAGTTGGGCGGATTATCAACCCGAGCCGAACAGCAGCGCAAGCGACAAGAGGCGGCAGCATCCCAGTGACGCGCTTTGTCATGCCAGCCTTTAAGTAGTGACGCAACAAGAGAAACGGTTTCATCGATTGAATGATCTGCAGCACGCTCAAAGGCACGCAGCTGCCTCCGCAATGCGCTTAGACTCAACGAGTTGTGGGCACAAGCACGAATAGGATTTTCAGGCACTTTGCTTTGGGCATTCGCAGGGTCGTGGGCCCAGTAGCGACCTTCCCGGCTTCCACACCTGTGGGTCGGAATCGCGAGTTGTGCTGTACCTGACCGGGTAATCGGAAAAATGGTAATGGAGCCGGATATATCGTCCGTGACCACCTGGCACTACAAGGGTTCACCCCAATGGTTATGTCAACCTGGTTCTAGCTGTGTCCGAGCGGCCAACTTGAGCGCATAATTGACCCCGAATACAACAAGAACACATAGCTCCTGTCGTGGCTCCGAATGACCGTTTTTGGCCAAAGTTGTCTGGGGAAATAAACCTAAATGACGGCAGGCGTCTTTTTGGCCGCTTGTACGTCGAACCGGCCCGGCGTTGCCTGTTAGTTTTGATAGTTTCGACGTACCCGCGGGAAGAATTAGCCTTGGCGGCCCTGGAGGCGGGCACGTAAGTGGCCCGGACCTCGCAGAAAAATCCGTAAAGCATTGAGGTTGAGCGCTTGTCCTCTAAACGCGAAAGCATTCTGATCGTCGATCCTGACTCGGCAGCGTTAAAAGTGCTTCAGGAATTAGTGCGTTCCGCGGGATATCAAGTGGCGGTTTCGCCCTCCCAAGCCGAAGGATTCCAGCTTGTTCGCGATGTTGGCGTAGACCTTCTTCTGTTATCTGCAGATCTGAATGATATCCAATGCTGCGACGCGCTGGCTGAGGTGAAAGGAAGCAACGCGACCTCCGGCACGCGCGTCATTTTACTGACCGACGGCACAGGAGCTGAGCGGGCGCGGGGGCTCGAACTTGGCGCCGACGAGGTCCTCTCTTTCCCCTGGGAGCCAGTGGAATTGCTCGCGCGAATTCGCGTACAACTCCGCCAAAAACGCGACCTGGATGAAATGCGGGAGAAGACGCGCATTGCCGATGAGGGCAGGGAAGTGGCGCAAACCGCGTTCCAAGCGGTGGCGGTTACCGAGAAAATGACCCGCGATGCATTTTCCCTGGCGCGCGCCCTGAAGATTGGTGTGTCAGTGCTTTTCGCGATCGCTATCCTCATTGCCGGGATTTTCCTGCTGTATTCCCGCCGGGCTGACAAGGAGGCGCGACGGGCGTACGGGGTGATTGCGCAACTGGAGCGCAGCGCGCATCGCCAAGAGCAGTTGGTGGCGGATGCCCGCAGCGCCCGCGCGGATCTTCAGCAATCCGATGTACTTCGACAGAAGCAGCAGCTCCAACACCAATCAGAAGAGCTGCGGCAGAAAATCTCGGGCGCTGGAGGCGAAGAAGTCTCGGCGCTCCGCAAGCAGCTTCAGGAGACCAACAATCGCCTGCGGCGGATCGAAACGGAATCGCAGACCGCGGAAGAGGTGATTCGCGCGTACGCGCCGAGCGTTTGCCTGCTCCACGTTTCGGTCGTATTCCTTGACCATTCCTCGAGACGACCGCTGCGATACGCCGGCATCACCGGCAACGGCGAGCCTCTGAAAGACAGCGACGGCAATCCGGTCTACACGCTGGAAGGCCGCGCGCCGGAGGTGCGGGCCGACTTCTTCGGCACCGGGTTTATCGTCGGGGAGGGAACGATTCTCACGAATCATCACGTCGTGCAACCCTGGTGGAAAAATGACGAGCTCGGCAGCGTTCTCAGCCAGGGGCTCGATCCGGGAATTGGGGAGATGATCGCGTACTTTCCGGACTCGTCTGCCGGGGTCAGCGTCAGCATTGCGCAAGTTTCGGAAGAAGCCGACCTGGCAGTCGTGAAAGGCGATCTCGCCGCTCTTAAACGGCCGCCCCTAAAAACGGACGCGCGGAAGGAGGCCGCTGTCAGCGGCGAACCGCTCATCTCCCTCGGTTACGCAACGGGCATTAACGCCATGCTGGCACGTGCGGGCGAGGAAGCCGTGGACCAGATCGCCAAGGCCACCGGAGGAGATGCGGACAGAGTGGTAAACGAACTCGTCCGCCGCAAGCTCATCCGTCCTCTGATCACGCAAGGACATATCGGCGATGTTTCCGCCGATAAGATTGTCTATGATGCGCAGACCACTTCCGGAAGCTCGGGAGGACCGCTCATTAACAAGAATGGGCAAGTCATCGGGGTAACCTTTGCGGTGGTCCGGGGTTTTGGAGGCTCCAATTTTGGCGTTCCGATTCGTTATGCGCAGCCGCTGCTCAAACGGTGAGCGTGGCGCCGGACACGCGTGAGGATGCTCTACCCGCTCAAGAACCATTTGCGACGCGTTTCTGCAGCCGCTGCGGGCTACGAATTACGCCCTGCGACCCATGTCACCTCTGCGCGAGGCAGGTTTGACCAGCCAAGCCCCTCCAAGCGCGTAAACTAAGCGCGACGTGAAAACGAAAGGGAATTACGGGATCGCTTCGCCGCGAATCGTGGCAGCCCTCTTCGGTTAGGGATGTTTGCTGTTGCTTGTGGCTTCTCTAGTGCATTCCGCATGGCGGTGGGTGTGGAATCGCCATGCAGTCCAGCGACAATCGAGCGGGCTCCGTTCTGGAAAACGCCGCTATCGAGGGGTCAGGGACCGCGTGACGGTGAAAGAAGGTGACGCTCGGAAGCTTCCCTTTGCCGACAGTACTTTCGACGTGGTGGTGTCGAACTTCGTAGTTCATGAGCTGAAGAGCCGTGCGGACTGACAACAACTGTTGTGCGAGGTGGCGCGCGTATTGAAACCCGGAGGGCGCGTGGCGCTCGTGGATTTCATCTTCAAGGACGAGTGTGTCGTGGACCTGAGGAAGTTCGGAGTGAAAACTGCGCGAACGCGGGATGGAGTCCTCTCGTTCAGGGTTTCGGCGATTCTGAATTTGGGCGCGGTTAGGACGTATCACGTTGTCGGAAGGAAAAGGGGCTATCCCGTCCGATAGGTTGGCTTTTGCTTCATCGAACCGCACTTGCATCTGTCTTGTTGGTGCGGCCTTGGCAGCTCCTGCTTTCAGCGGCTCCAGTCCGACTGATATGCTGGCGTGGTCCCTTCCACCAAACTCATGTTTCCTCCTAATATGAAGCTAAAGCCGTGCATCATATAGAGGACCAAGCTATGGATTTAATCCATTGAGAGCTATTTTCTGCACCCTCGTAGCGTTTTTTGCGTGCGGATGCGCCGCGCGCAACCCCCCAACCACCAAATCGCCTACGCCGCTGTTTGTCAAGGCGATTCAAACGATAAAACACTCCATAATCCCTATTGCGTGCGGCCAGGCCGTTCTTGATAGCGAGACCAAGGAACAGAAAATCCAAGTCATATTGGTTGAAGGGACTGGCTTTTTTGTCGCAACAGACGGCACTTTTGTTACAGCAGACCATGTGATCGAGGGCGCGCTCAACCCGACAAGCCAAATTCCTTGTCCACGAATAGGCTTCACCTTGCCGGAGTCTGGTGGGTGGGATACAGAACTACCGCCGACCTTCCGGCCTGATTTTTATGAGTTTGACGCCGGAGCGTGCAAGCGAGATAAGCTCCTTGATGTTGCACAGTGTCGAAGCAAAAGGGCCATCGACCGCGTGCATAACATAGCGCCGGTGACATTCGAAGACGCAATTCAACCAGATGGGACGCCGGTAGCTTTCACTGCCTTCCAACATCAAATCCCGTTCAGCTCGATAGGAAACGTCTCGGGATATGCGACGCCCCAGAATGGCCCACAAGAAATCATAATGGACAAACCTGGATGGCCTGGAGCAAGTGGAAGTCCATTTTATCTTGCCAATGGCAGAGTCATTGGAATGCTCCAATTGTCGGGAACTAGGCAAGGCTCTGGTCAGGCTATGGGAAGGCCAAGCCGCTTCATAAAAGACTTCTTGCGTGACGCTAGAAGCCAACGCGAAGGCTCAACCATAGCCGACCGTTCCTTTACTGCTGTCCATGGCTGGAATGTACGTTTACACACACCGGTATGCAGCGAAAGAGACCGTGCGAAAGCATCAGCCTTTTCGGAAGTGACAAGGGGAATAGATCTGCGGATGCAGCCCCACGCGGAAAAATCCGAAGTAGATCAAGTGCCTTGGTAAGGCACCACCAGGCTAAACCGGCGCCATCTTTAGCTTGGCGAAGAGTCACTTGAATCCGGCAGCCTTCACCAAGGTAGCTGCATCCGTGCCAGGAATGGATCGGTTCCTCACCCAGCGGAGATTTCTCTTTTGTGGCGGTTGCGAATCGCTTTCCGCTACGGTCATACGTGACCAAGCCATCACCTTTTCAAGACGCACCCGATTACTCGATCTATCGAGACTTATCCGATGAGTGCCGAGCGGCCTGCGATTCTTGCGGAACTTTCGGGGTCATTCAAGAGTGAAAGGGACGTAGATTAGCTTGCCCTCGCGCTGTACCTGCAACACGACGGCGCCCCCCGGGCCGATCGTTTTCAGGGCTGCGCGCAGTCGCTCTAGCGTAGTCATTGGAGTAGTATTCAAACTGCGGATCACGTCTCCAGGAACAAGGGGTACAGTAGGCGTCGAACCGCTCACTCGGGCGGTGACGACGATTCCATACGGATCTCTCAATCCTTGCAACATCGGAGCGGTCTTTTTGTCAATTTCCACGCCAATGATGCCAAGTTCCGGGACTAGGTTTCTATTGGGATCCGCAAGGGAAACGAGTTGATCGATGTTTTCCTCGACCGCAGCGACGTTGAAAGTTTCCTGTGCCGTCCCCCTAAGAACAGTGACTTGCACCTTCTGCGAAGAATCCCGCAGAAGGAAGTAGTAGTTCACGGTGGGCAGGTTGTCCGCAGGCTGCCCGTCAATAGAGACCAAAATGTCGCCAACCATTAAGCCCGCTGCTTCCGCTGGGCTCCCAGGAAGTACGTCCGAAACGATAACACCATACTTCTGACCCAATTTGAGTCCCGCAGCCATTGCCGACGTGATGGTTTGAATCCCAATGCCGATCTCCTGTCTACGCAAATGTCCAAATTGCTTCAGCTGTCGATAAACGGTTCTGACGGTCGCAGAGGGAATGGCAAAACCCAGACCTTCGTTCCCCCCTGATTGAGACAGGATAAATGTGTTTACGCCAATGACCTCACCGTTCAGATTCACAAGCGGCCCTCCGGAGTTCCCCGGGTTGATCGGTGCGTCAGTCTGGATGTAGATAAGCGGGGAATCAGGATCCAGTTGTCTTGCGACAGCGGACACTAATCCATGAGTTATGGAATTCCTCAGCCCCTCGGGACTGCCAAATGCAAAAACAGCGTGACCTTGTCTTACGTCCCGATAGGACGCAAGTGGCAATACCGGAAGCTTTGTGTTTTCGATTTTGAGGAGTGCGAGGTCTTTCTCTTGTGCAATACCGACAATTCGTGCTGGGACGGTGTCGATTCTCGCTGAGATGGCAGTGCTGAGCGAACCATCGGAGTTGAGCGGTGGCAGAATAATTTCAACGCGTTGCGCTCCGTTCACCACGTGGGCATTCGTCACAATGTATCCGTCCGTGTCGATGACGAATCCTGAACCACTTGCGCGCTGTCGCCCAATTACCGCCCCGGCGTTTCCTCGGCCACTGTCTTCCATTGGTGCATAGGCGGTCACAATGATCTGTACGACGCTCGGCGAAACTTTCTTGATTAGGGCGTCTACCGCGGAGTCAAATTGGTTGACTGTCGTGGGAGTAGAACGAGATTGAGGGAGAGCCTGGGCTGCGGTCAGCAACAAAGTACAATGAAAGAAAATCGCGCGCCAGCGGAGTCTCATGGGTGACCGGAAGTGATGAGATAGCACGATATGCACTCGACGCGTACCCGGTTTGGCTACTCTCTCGTTCAGCACAATCCTTGGTCGTTTGACCCGATTTTTCGCCTGTACAACTTGCCAACAGCTCGCTACAAGCTTGACAAGCTATGACTCACACACGATCACGGAGCTACTGATAGTTTTACCAGTCGTTCGAGGAGTGCTTTTGGTCCAAGATGTTCGGTTATTGAAATCGCAGTGTAGGAATGCGCTGCAAGCACGTTGTGTCCGCTTGACCTCCGTTCTGGGTGATGCGATCAACCTTTGCCGTCTTACGTAGGCAGGAATGGACAGAGGACACCTGAGCCCTGAGGGTGGCCGCCGTCCGCCGGGGACCGATCTAAAGCAGGATTACTTTGAGCTGGAGCCCGAGAGAATTATTTACACGATCTAGTACTCTTGAATAATTCCCGAGTGGATATCAGTGACCGTCTAAGTCGCACTTCATGAGTCTGTTAACTACCGCACTTCGATTGGCATCCGAGTTGCACAGGTTCTCAATTGGTTACCGCTTTTAGACTCTCAGCTGTTCCCCGCGGGCTATAGGCCACCGGTTACTGAAGGGCAATGCAAACAAAAGGCAGCGGTCCACGTGTGCGGGAGGGTTTGTGAAAGGACGCGAAGAAGTACGGAGTTCTGATTCTCAGGAAGCCGAAGCGATTCGACGGGCTCAGCGAGGCGACGCCAACGCCTTTGAGCTGCTCTATCGCTTGCACAGCTCGCGCGTCTTTGCCCTTTGTCTTCGGATGTTGAAAAACACTGCCGAAGCCGAAGATTTGACGCAGGAGACGTTCCTGACCGTATTCCGCGCACTTGGCACGTTTCGCGGCCATTCCGCCTTTTCCTCTTGGTTGCATCGCGTGACGATAAACCGTGTGCTGATGCATCTCCGGAGGAAACCCCTCACCGACGCCTCACTCGAAGAAATCATCAGAAGCGGTGAGGAATCCGGCAGCCCCCGAAAGGAGCTGCGCCACTTTGATCTGCGATTAAAGGGATTGACTGATCGGCTCTCCATTCAGAAAGCCATCGCTCAATTGCCAGTACGCTTAAAAGGAACCTTCGTACTCCATGACCTCTATGGCTGCGAACACGGAGAGATTGCGGAAATCCTCGCTTGCTCGACGGGGGCTTCCAAGTCTCGATTGCATAAGGCTCGCCGCCGCCTCCGCGAGCTACTGCCGAGCTGGCCGCCTAGCGGCACTCGCCATGAGCTCCATTCAATAGGCTAGCCAGCCCTCCAAACTGATGCTTGCATTGGACTAGGAGCCACAGCGGCTCAAGCAAGAGGGGAAGCTCGACTCGAATCGTCGAAAACTGACTTACATATCCGGGAGGTTGCCATGGAAGCTAGGACAGCGGTTCTTCGGCCCGTTCTGCACAAAAAAGAGACTCTCGAATTTGAAAACAAACTGCGGGCCAAGATCGTCGGGCAGGAAGCAGGGATCGAAGCGTTGGTGGAGTTGTATCAGGTTTTTTGCGCGGGCCTGAACGCGCCAAACCGACCGATAGGCACGCTTCTTTTTCTCGGCCCGACCGGGACGGGGAAGACACGCTTGGTCGAGGCTGCCGCAGAGATCCTGTTTGGGGATTCGCGCGCGGTCGTCAAAGTGGATTGCGCAGAGTACCAGCACTCGCATGAGATTTCCAAGCTCATTGGTTCGCCTCCGGGATACCTGGGGCATAGGGAAACCCATCCACTCATCACTCAGGACGCCTTGAAGCAGTTTCACACCGATATCGATAAGCTAAAGCTAAGTTTTCTGCTATTCGATGAAATTGAAAAGGCCAGTGACGCACTCTGGCAATTGTTGCTGGGAATCCTGGACAAGGCCACTCTCACATTGGGGGACAACCGCCGGGTGGATTTTTCGCAGACCTTGATCTTTCTAACCTCCAACTTGGGTGGCCGCGCCATTACCGATTTGATGTCAGATGGTTTTGGGTTCGTTCGCGCACCGGACAAGCCGACAGCCAAGCTCGATGAGCAGGTGAAAGCAACCGCAGTGGAAGCGGCACGGAGGAGATTTCCCCCCGAGTTCATGAACCGGCTCGACAAAATAGTGGTATTCGGTCCACTTCATTACCAGCAACTGATGGAAATCTTGGAGATCGAACTCGACTACTTGCAAGATCGCGTGCTTCAAACAGTGAAGGGTCAGTTCGTGTTTCGCGTGACGCGTCCGGCGAAGTATTTCTTGCTACAAGAGGGGATGGACAAGAGGTATGGCGCGCGCCACTTAAAGAGAGCGCTGGAGCGGAATCTCGTGCATCCGCTAGCAAACCTGCTCGCGACGGAACAGGTGAAACAGGGAGACAGGCTGTGCATCGACTGGGACGGGCGGGTCGGTCGCCTGGTGTTCTGGAAAGAGGGCGCGGCTCCGCAGCTAACCGTCCCTGTGCAAATTGGTCACGCTGCGAGTGGCCGCACCGTCGAATTTCCTTCGCCGTCGCGAGGACGTTAGGTCGCGCGGAAACCCAGGGGATTGGTTATGAACGTGATCTGACGACTCGGGATCCGGGCGCTTGCTCACCATCCTTCTTGCATATGGCCGCCACCTGGGCATACACCGCGCCAGTGGCGCCCATATTCCCGAAGAGCAGGTAAATAGCCGTGCTGGCAGGCGAACAGTCTACACGCCGGTTGACCGATAGGTGAAGCTCGTCTCCGTAGTTTTGGCCGCTTCGACAGTGATTTCCTGATCGAGTTCGCCTAGGCTTTCCTGCCAGACCTTCAGGTGGTAATGACCTGCGGGAACACCCTCAAGACGAAACTGGCCTCCGGCTCCAGAGACCACATAGTAGGGATTCTTCGCAACGACAACATATGCGGTCATCCACTTGTGGACGTCGCAGCGAACCGTTACGCGGTCCGCGCGCGCCAACGTTATTTCTTGTGGGACCGCACCGACGGGCATGGCTTTGTTCACTTCCCGATTCGCATAGCTAATGACGTGGACGTTGTGTAAGCACATGTCGGTGTTCCCCAACTTGAGCTCTCCCCCCTTCATCAGGAGGACATGGGGGACAAACGAGCATTTTTTCTGATCGATTAGAGCGGGCGGGAAATCAAACGCCTTGCCGCTGGTGATGTCGTCGATCCACACAACTGCGTCCGCGATTCCTCCCTGTTCGATCTTCACTGGATAAACCTCTTTTGTGGTTCCACAGGTGGATGTATCACTGGTTACTGTGAACCGCTTCGGCTGCACTGGTTTTCCGCTATACAGGATCCGGCCCGAAACCGTACCGCTAACGGATTCCTCGATCGCCCGGACCGCGTAACTGGAGGACGCGGCCGACTGTTGACTCTCTTGGCGACGCAGCTTGCCATTCAGTGACGGCGGCTGGGACGTTGATCGACTCCAGGCGATAGTATTTCCCAGCAGGGCCAAGCCGCCCAGTGCGCCCCAGAGGCTCAGCTTCTGAAACTTATTATTCCTCTTCATCTGACTCCTCCTCGCATACATTTCTCGGCGCTGTGGGTCGTAGCGGCCATCACGACAGAGCAGGACGTGGATGTTTAACACGGAATTTCCCTTTAATCTCGAAAACGGGAACCATTGTATGCCCATTTCGCCTGCTCGCATGGTGTGTGAAAAGATTTTCATCAGAGCGCCCCCAACGGAAGCTGGAAAGGCTGATTTTGTGTTTCACCTATCCGGTCGAAGCCTCCCCGATGTCGATTCTTCCCTCAGAGCCACATGAACACTGGCGTTGGTGAAATCATAAGCCCGCTTACCCCGATTTCAAAAAGGGAATACGGGGTCTAACCTAAAGTGATCAATGCGGCTTAGGCGGTGGCTGAAAGACGTCAGGCGGCTCCAAAATAACAGTGCTTCCACAGATTGTCTTGGGAGAGCGAGCGCTCCGTCAACTGTCGTATCGTACGTTCGCGAGTGTCGCTCCAACAATGCCCCCATCGGCGGAATCGATGGTTACCAGGACGCCCTCGACTCCCGGCGCAGGCCCAGCTGAGTCTGCCGAGAATTTCTCAAGGAGGGAGGAGGCAAAATTGAGCTTCGCAGCACCATCTGTTGCCTTCGAATCCTGCGAAACCGGCTGGACGGTATATATCTTTACAAGCTTCCCGCTTAATGGCTCCCATTTGCCAGAGAAAATGCTGGTTTCCTCACGCTCCTCACACTCTATGCGGAAAACCTCCAGCTTCACGTTTGCAGGCGTCCCGTTGGGCGATTTTAACCGCGAAGCGACACTGCGTTGCGTGGATATATTCACCGAAACAATCTGGATCGAGGCAGGAATCTTGCTTGGAATCGATTTACAATCCAGCTGAAATTCATCTACAGTATCTGCCAGACGCTGTACTCTTGGCCGTCATTGCAACTCGTCCTCAACAAGCCGCTCTTCAGAGTTAACAGTCAGGCGCTAATTGCCACCGAGCTGGACGCCTCACCAAGCGGAACGAATCGGAGTACGGACATTCACCTGACAAGCCCGGAGTGGACTTAGAGGGTTCGCATCTTGCTTACTGGCACTTTTAACAGTTTCAGCCTGTGCGGCCCGCCGACTACGCTGCCGGGGCGGCTTCGCGGTTGCCAAGCAGGGTTCGTCCGCACAAAGCGCCAGCAGAGCCAAATCGCTGGAAGGAGAGTTCACTGGTCGATAAATGTGGGTTACCGATTGGGAATAGAGCTGGTGACGGCCAGGGATACCAGCCCAATGGAATCGGATTCACCATGACACGCAAAAAGGCACTGTGAATTTAACTTAAGGAGGAGTCTAGTGAAGCAGAAACTCGTGGTCCTGATGGTCTTGGCTGGCATCTGTTTTGTATACAGCCCGCGAGTCCGTGCCCAGGCTGGAGGATCATCGCAATCCACCGCCAAAGGGCAGGCGGACATCGACCAAAACATTGAATTACTCCGGAAAGACATCCGTTCTGGGAAGAAGCAACTGCTCGCCGCTAATCTGAAACTTACGGATGACCAGGCAACCAAGTTTTGGCCTGTCTACGACCAGTACACGGCCGAGCTGACGAAGATTGGTGATCAGAAGACGGCACTGCTAAAGGAATATGCGGAACAGTGGGGCACTATCAGCGACGAGCAGGCGTCGAGCCTGATCAAGCGCTCTCTTTCATTGGATGGGCAGGTTAACCAATTGCGGGTTAAATACCTGCCGATCTTCAGCCAGGCTGTACCGGGTAAGGTGGTTGCCTCGTTCTTTCAACTCGATCGCTACATTCAGGCGCTGATTGATATCCAACTGGCGTCTCAGATTCCGGTTGTTCAAGCCCAGGAGTAAGTGTCCGCCGAATCGACCGAAGCGGGCCGTCGTCGTTCACCTGTGCGGTTGCGTTGCGGATGCGCATACGCGCGCGGTCATGATCCGCGTGGACTTATGACTGGCGAGCAACAGCAAGCCGCTCTTGTCGCCAGTCACAAGATAATCGGCGTTGCCAGCTTCCGCCAGAGCCAGCAAGAAGTTGTCGCCAGGGTCGGGTGAGCGTTTCACGCGCGGTCGCTCCTCGATGTCCTCGGCGAGTTTTTTGATCTGGTTGACCAGGCTGTCCCTGGCGAATTGGTACGGTGTCAAGGTTCAACGCAATGTCACATTGTGTTAGACCGAAGCAAAACAACAAATCGCCAACCACAGGATAGTGCAGGGGTCGCGGACCAGCGTAGCGGTCAGAACCCTTCAATCATCCAGACATTGCTGTTGTAGACGTCGCCGGCTATGGCGAGGTAGCGGCCGTCCGGTGAAGGTACGCCCCACATGTAAGCGCCCGGTCCCTTGATCTGCCACAGCACCCGGGCGTTCCCCTTGAGGTCCACAGAGAGAAGAGTCTTGCTTTGGGGCGAGACGGAGCCTACGTAGAGCCTCTTGCCATCAGGTGACCAGTCTAGACCTGAGATGCTCGGCCAACCCTTCACCGTAATTTCGCGGTCGGAACCGCCTGAGAGTGAGAGCAGGCGAATGTGAATCTCGGCCTGCCCGCTAGTGGAAATGGCAACGCTTGATCCATCGGGAGATAATAGCGGTCCGAAGTCGTCACGCGACGCTTCTTTCTGGAGGGTTCTGAGCACCTTGCCTCTGCCCTTGAGCGGATCAAATGCCGTAAGCGTCAACTGTTTATTATCCTGGCTCATCTCAGGGAGCAAGCAAAGGCTGGCCGGGGCACGGGCGCAGTTAAAGCCAACAAAGCCTTGGATCTCCATGACAAACTGAGGAACGCCACCGCTCACGCGTATTCGCATCAGGCGGTACGGTGTGGAGGGGCCTTCCGTCTTTGGAACCTCCACGTAGAGTATCCAGGCGCCATCGGCGCTGAGACGCGCAAGAATAGCTCTCTGCGGCCCGGTAACCACAGGCTGGGCCGCGTCCTGGCTGATTGCCTGTTTGAAAATACCGTCGGTACCGTTGCGGTCGGATGAAAATAGCACCGCTTTGCTGTCCGGCGTCCATGCCGTGGGCTGGTCCGAGGCTTCGTCATTGGTCAGCCGCCGAAGGGGACTCGTGCGAGTCCCTGCTGCCGCGAGCTCGCCGAGGTACACCTGCTGCCGATACGTCGCCTTTTGCAGCGTCAGCCGCTTTCCGTCCGCACTGGCGCTCAAGTTCGGAATGAACGATCCTGCCCACTGAGTGATTCGTCTGGGTCTACCGGTGGGCGTGCCCTTGGCAGTGTCAATACCGACCTGCCAAAGGTTGAAGTCGTTCGAGGCCGAAGAGTCCTGCCGCGCGTAGACGATCCGTCCGTCCCGAAGCCAGCTATAATCTTGCAACGCCAGGTCAGTACGTGCCACAATCACTGTCCGGTTCGCCCCCTGCAGGTCGCAAGTTTCGAGCGAGTATCCCTCCGGAGTGCTCTCCTTCACTGTGTAGGCCAGCCTCTGCCCATTCGGCGACCAGTGCACGCCACCGAGACCTTCGTTTTCTTCCAGCGCGAGGACTTTCCGTGGGTTTTCTCCCTGGCCGTCCATCACCCAGATTTCACGAATCTGGCCCTCGGTTCCGGCCTCGGGAGTGAAGACGACGTGCGTGCCATCCGGCGAGACCTCCCGAGCCGATGCGCCCTCGCGGAGCTCGTGTACCGATTGCCCGAGTACGGAGGCCGTCCAGATGCTGTCGTGCCCGCCCGGTTCCCAGGCGTTGGCGAGCAATTGTGCGCCGTCGGGAAACCACGATGCGACACTCCACCCGCCACTGGAGGAAATGCCGGCAGGCTTCGGGATAATCCGCTCTTCACCGGTTGAAAGCAGTTTGACGTGGATCTCAGCCGCGTGCGAGTAAGCGAGGTACTTTCCATCGGGAGAAATGTCCTGGGATTCGACAGGGTTGTCACTGGTGTTGAATGTCAGGCGCTTCTGCGTCAACTCGACCGAAGGCCGTATAGGCGGCGCGCGGTGCGTCACGAACCACGCGAGCCCAGCCAGCGCAACGGTCAGGGCCCCAGTCCCGATGACAGCTTTCTTGTGCCGCCGGATGAGTCCGGCAATAATGACGGAATCAGAAGTTGGCTCCTGTCGAGTGGCATATCCATGCTCTCCTACCGATGCTGCACGGACATCTTTCGCTTCGACGGCATCCGGGACGGCCGCGCTACGGACGCCTGCGCTACGGCCAGAATCCGTGTCGCGCTTGAGACGCTTCAACTCGGCGCCCATTTCCGAGGCGTGCTGATACCGCAGGTTGCGGTCCTTCTCCAGCGCGCGGTTGATGATGTGTTCCAATTCGGCAGGGATCTCGCTGTTGAGGCGCACCGGCGCTGGTGGTGCCTGATGCAGGATGCCATCGAATATCGCAGCCGAAGTATCTCCCTTGAACGGTAGCCTCCCCGTGGCCATTTCGTAGAGCACAACGCCGAAGGAAAACAGGTCTGTGCGCGCATCCAGTTCCTTGCCGAGTGCTTGCTCCGGCGACATGTACGCCACGGTGCCAAGTGCCGTCCCCGGGCTGGTCAATTGCTCCGACTGCGAATCCGCGCTCACCGTCGCCATCATGTCGGTGGCGCCGCTCGAAACCTTCGCCGCCGACGCCACTTTGGCTAACCCGAAATCCAGAATCTTGGCGTGGCCCCGCTTGGTCACGAAAATGTTTGCCGGCTTGATGTCCCGGTGCACGATATTCTCGGAATGCGCGGCGTCCAGCGCGTCCGCAACTTGAATTGTGATATTCAGCAGGCCTTCGAGCTCAATTGGTTGTCCAGCAATGAGATGCTTCAGCGTCGCCCCGTCCAGGAATTCCATCGCGATAAAGGCTTGGCCACCCCCCTCGCCAATGTCGTAGATCGTGCAAATATTGGGATGATTCAGTGCGGACGCCGCCTGCGCTTCCCGCTCAAACCGTGCTAGGACCTGCGAGTCACCCGCAACACTTTCAGGAAGGAATTTCAGGGCAACGAAGCGATGCAGGCGAGTGTCCTCGGCCTTGTAGACAACACCCATCCCGCCACCACCAAGTTTCTCCAGGATTCGGTAGTGGGAAACAGTTTGGGCGACTTTAGATTCGGGCTCCGCCATTCTTGACGTCATCTTAGGTCGCAAGCCGGAAGGGTGTCAAAGGCATGCGGCCGGGAGCGAAATGCCCCAAGGGCCACTTGTCTCTACCAAAGAGTTCGTACGTGTCTCTGGCGAATTGATACGGTGGCGGTGAGCGATCGGATCCGCAAAACGCGCAGCACCAAGAACGTAAAAACCAGATGATTTCATTGGAAGTTTTCTGAAGTTTTCTGAAGGTTGACCGCATAGCGCAACCAGCGGGAGTCGTTTGACAAATCAGGCAGCCGTGGGGGTCTGATAAGGCGCCAACGCACTTTAAGTGACTGCTGACAAACTGCGTGCTGTGAAGAACGAGACCATTGGTCGACTTAAAACCCTGGCTTTAGCACAAAACTGTAGGATAAGCTCTTCATGAACTGACTTCCGATCCTAACCTTGGGTGGAGATTTCTTAGCAAACCGTTTCGACCTTACGTTGGATAGGTTAACTTGTGGCAAGGGAGAGTCACGCGACGGAATTACCTTCCCTTAAGTCCGCGACGCGCAGAAGTCGGGGGCTTTGCGCATTCCTGCTTCTGTTGCTTGGTTTTTTCCTCCTGCAAGGCGCTGCCGGAGCTCAAGTCAAAGAAGTCCGGCGCGTTCTTGTCTTGTCTGAGGTGGGCCCCGATTACCCCGCTATCGCACTTGTCGATCAAGGAATCCATCATGCCCTAGAACAATCACGCTACAAGGTCGAGTTTTATCACGAGTACCTCGACGCAGCCCTTTTCCCCGATTCGGCAACTCAGCAGGAATATCGCGATTGGTATGTGCGCAAGTATCGAAATCGAAAGCCGGATGTGATTATTACGGTCGGCCCATCGCCACTCGAATTGACGCTGGGTTTACACGAAACATTCTTCCGAGATGTCCCAGTCATTTTCTGTGCCAGCACGGAGGACGCGGTGGGCGGTGCCAAGTTGGACGCCGATTTTACTGGCATATGGGAGGAGGCGGAGCCGGTGAAGACGCTGGAGGCCGCCCTGCGGCTCCAACCTGGCACAAAGCACGTTTTTGTGGTCGGAGGCACGTCCCCCTATGACAGGGCTAATGAAGCACTGTTCCGGGAGCGCTTGCGCAGCTACGAATCGAAGCTCGACTTCCAGTATTTCACGGACTTCACAATGCCCCAGCTCCTTGAGCGGCTGCAGCATCTCCCGAATCACTCCATCGTTCTTCACGTTTGCATCCTCCGAGATGCCGCTGGAACACAGTTTATTGACGCGACGGAAGCGGCTCCAATGGTTGCTCGGGCCTCCAATGCCCCGGTTTTTACCTTTTTTGATGTCGATTTGGGTTACGGGGAGGTAGGAGGCGATGTTAGTAGTTTTGCTTCTGAAGGGCAGGTTGCTGGCGCCATGGCCCTGAGGATAATCGGAGGAGAAAAGCCGAAGGACATTCCCGTTGTGAGAGGCACCAACGTATACATGTTCGATTGGCGCGCCCTCGAGCGTTGGCGGCTGAACGAACAGAATCTGCCGCCGGGTAGCATCGTCCTCAATCGTCCAGTGAGCTTCTGGCAAGTCTATAGACGCTACATTCTGGCGGGCATTTTGGTAATCTCGGCACAGTCGTTGGCCATCTTTGCGCTTCTCTGGCAGCGGGCAAGGAGAAGAAAGACGGAGCAAGAGCTGCGCGAAAGTGAGGAGCGCTTCCGGTTGATCGCTAATTCCGCGCCCGTAATGATCTGGATGTCTGGCCCTGACAAACTGTGTACATATTTCAATCCGCCGCGGTTGGAATTCACGGGCCGGACCCTCCGGGAGGAGCTGGGAAATGGCTGGGCAGAGGGGGTCCACCCAGAGGACTTGGAGCCTTGCCTAGAGACCTATTCGCAGGCGTTCGATCGGCGCGAGTCTTTCCAGATGGAGTATCGGCTGCGGCGACATGACGGAGAATATCGCTGGATTTTCGATCACGGCGTGCCGAGGTTCAACGCCGACGGCGCCTTTGCAGGTTTTATCGGATTTTGTATTGACGTCACCGGGCGCAAAGAGGCAGAAGAGGCCCTTTCGAGTGTAAGTCGCAAATTGATCGAAGCGCACGAGGAGGAACGTACCTGGATCGCCAGAGAGTTACACGATGATATCGATCAGCGAATCGCTTTGTTGGCAGTGAATCTGGACGGATTAGGACGAGACCTTCCCGCTTCAGAAGGTCAAACGAGCCGTCGCATCAAGGAGGTCCAAGAATACGTTTCGGATCTCGGGAGCGACATCCAAGCCCTGTCTCACCGTTTGCACTCTTCGAAATTGGAATACCTGGGACTCGTAGCGGCTTGCGAGGCCTTTTGCCGAGAGTTTTCAGGGCAGCAAAATGTGGAGATTGATTTTCACTCCCAGGATATTCCCAAAGAACTGCCTCCAGAAACTGCACTCTGTCTCTTCCGCGTCTTGCAGGAAGCCCTCCAGAATGCCGTTAAGCACAGTGGGGCTCGGCAGTTCGAAGTGTTGCTCAAAGCTGCATCGAATGAGATCCAGTTGAGTGTGCATGATTCAGGGGTTGGCTTTGATCTGCAAAAGGCAATGAGCGGGCACGGACTCGGTTTCACCAGCATGAAAGAACGGATGAGACTCATCGGCGGGCACCTTTCTATTGATTTGAAGCAGCAGGGCGGAACAACGATTCATGCTCGCGTGCCGCTAAGAACTGAATCGATGGCTGCAGGAGCAGGCGGACAGATAAGTCCGAGTGAGCTGTAGATCGCATTCGCCATGGACTAACAATCTCGCTTTTCGTTTCACTCGGATGCACATGGCCAGCGCCCGCAGCTGGTTCCTGATCCGCGTGCCAATCTGCACTAACCGATCGCTTCTGGTTGTCTTACCAGAATGGCGTCGGACTTCCGGACCAAGCCACATCCCTCATGAATTTTCTTAGCGATCCGACTTACAACAACGGTGGGCACCTGTACTCCGGTGTTCTAGTAACAGGTATGAACCGGCACACCGGCGGAGTGCAGTTCGCGCACAGCTGCCAGGGCGTTGGCGAAAATTCACTTCCGCCACCCTATGATATGTAATATTATATCAGAACACTAATCTGATATAATTTAACCTATAGACGTTCATTCGGATTTGATGTGCTATATTATATCAAGCATGAAGAAAAATATAACAAAGCATATCAAACCGCTGCGTCTGGACGGCCTTCCAGAGGATATGCGTCGGGAGTTGAAGGAGGCGCGCGTCAAGCGCGGCTGGAGCCAGAGGGAGTTGGGAAGCCGTCTCGGTCTGCCGCAGATGCACATCTCCGGCATCGAGTCCGGCAAGATCGTGCCGCGCTACGACACCCTCCTCGAACTTGTCCGCATCCTCGACCGCGACCTCCTCATGGTCCCCCGCGCCCTTGTTCCGGCCGTCCAGTCGCTCATCCGTGATCATCTCCGACACGACCAGCAGGGCGAGAGTGACGAACGCCCTCTCTATGGTGACGCCGACGACGAGCAGAAAACGCCGGAGCGCAAAGATGAAGTTTGATACAAAAACCCTCAATGCGCTCGCCGTGCGCCTGCACGGGCGGCAGATCGGTGTCATCAACCGTCTGGCCGGCGAACGCCAGATCTTTGCATTCGCGCAGGATTACATCGACGACCCGAACCGCCCGACCCTCAGCCTGTCTTTCAAGAGTGGCACCGGCGGGCTCGTCACAGCCTTGCGTCCGGTCCCTCGCCGCGTACCGCCCGTCTTTTCGAATCTGCTTCCCGAAGGGCATCTGCGCACTTATCTGGCGAAACTTGCAGACGTCAAGCCCGAACGAGAATTCTTTCTGCTCGCCGTCCTCGGCACCGACCTGCCCGGCGCGCTCGTCATCAGCCCGCTTGAGGGCGATGCGCATGACGCCGGCGGCGGCGATCATGTTATTCATCCTCCCGAAACCGCGCTGCGGTTTTCTCTCGCCGGTGTGCAGTTGAAGTTTTCCGCCGTCATGGAAGCGTCAGGCGGTCTCACCGTTCCTGCCGGCGGCATGGGCGGGTCCTGGATTGTCAAACTTCCCTCTGCCCGCTTTGCCGCCGTCCCTGAAAATGAGTTCGTCATGCTTGAGCTGGCGCGGCGCGTCGGCATCGCCATGCCGCCCAACCGCCTGATCGATATGGCAAAGATAAAAGGGCTGCCGGAAGAAACCCGGACCACGGGAGGCACTGCGCTTGCCGTGCAGCGGTTCGACCGCGTCCCCGGCGGCGACCCCGTTCACATGGAGGATTTCGCGCAGGTATTCGGCCTCTATCCCGATGCCAAGTATGGCCACCGCAGCTATGCCAACATCGCTTCCGTTCTCTGGGCGGAAACCGGCGAGGACTCCACCTACGAGTTTGTCCGCCGTCTCGTCTTCTCCGTGCTGATCGGCAATGCCGACATGCATCTCAAGAACTGGTCGCTTCTGTACCCCGACCGGCGCAAGCCCGTTCTGTCACCGGCCTACGATTTTGTGGCAACGCTCCCCTACATTCCCGGCGACACGCTTGCCCTGACCTTCGGCGGCAGCCGCAGTCTTAACGAAATCACAACCGACCAAATGCGGAGCTTTGCCGACACCGCAAGAATTCCGGCAAGCCCGCTCTGGCAGATTGCGGTCGAGACCGCAGAGCGTACCGTCGCGAGCTGGAGAACGCTCGAACAGGCGGACCTGCTCCCCAAGGAAATGCGTGCCTCCATAGAGAAACAGATTCTGACGGTCGCCGCCACGACAAAGTGACGGGAATGTTTTCGATGCAGATGATCCACGCAAGACACCCTGGGTGACCTGACGGGCGCGTCAATCGAACCACCAGCAGCAGCACCACTACAGCCACCTTCACGACCACGTCCGGCCCCACACGGCGACCACGCCCAGTGCCACTACCACTCCCACCACTACCTCCTCCGCGCCGCGCCACCGCAGTCGGCGGCGCCATCATCATGGCCATGGCCATCGTGGTCATCATGACCATCGGCATCATCAGCCTCCTCGTCCTCGCCGCTGGAGTGTGGATAACGCGGGAGCAGCTACATGGGGGCTGCCGTATGTCTCGGACGTGACAGAGACCGTTAACCCTGGAGCGGTCGAAGTGTGGCAGCTCTTCAACCTCACGGCGAATACCCATCCCATTCACTTCCACTTGGTCAATGTACAGATCATCCAGCGTCAGCCGTTTACCGGAGACCCCGACGCCGGCTTCCAGTTGGGCGGTGCCACTCCACCCGATCCGAACGAGACGGGCTGGAAGGAAACGGTTCGGATGAACCCGGGAGAAGCAACCACCGTGATTGCCCAGTTCGCTCTCCCGAAGTTGCCCGCAGCCATGGGTGACCCGACTAGTCCCAGGACCGGCGGCCACGAGTACGTGTGGCACTGCCACATCCTGGAGCATGAAGAGCACGACATGATGCAGCCGTTCGTTGTAAAATAGCAGCAGCTAAACTCTTCTTCGTACTTCTATCGCCCGGCCGCCTCGCAAAGGTTCTGCCGGGCGTTTTTTTTTAATCAATGCAACTTCAACAGAGTCTGCGCGAAACGCGCCTGGAGTCGTAACTGACGGCTATTACACTTTTATGAGAGCACCAGTTGATGTCGTACACACCAGCGGCGAGAACTGGCCGTGCATTGACTTTCCGCGGAGCCGCTTCGCGATGCGCGCCCAAGCATTTGGTCACGAGCCAAATGCTCTAGATGGTTTTCGCAATCTGTTGATAGAAAAGAGGATTTGGCTCCCCGGGCAAGATTCGAACTTGCAACCCTTCGAGGTGGTCAAAAATCTAAGTGCCCTATCTGGTGTCGCTTACATGCACTTCGGAACCATTCTTGCCTCTTTAGCTGCACCCAATCCTGCACCCACGTTAGTGACAGGGGAGAATATCGGATTCGCGCAAATAGCAAACCAGAGTCGGGAACACATACTCTGGCGTGCTAAAGTTAGCCCGTGCGACCCGAGATCGAGCAAGTCGTTCGATTGATTCAGCGCAAGGACCCTAAATCTTTGGAGGAAGCGCTGGCATTGTTACAAAAAACAGTTTTTTCGTTCAGCATGAAGGTGTGCGGGCAATGGCAAGATGCTGAAGACACCATGCAGGAAGTGCTACTCAAATCGGTTCCCAACCTGCCTAAATTTGACAGCCCCAAGGCTTTGATGGTTTGGCTTTATAAGGTAGCCAAGAATCGCTGCCTGATGAGCAGACGCAAGAGCAAATTTGCCCCCAAGCAAGATCTCTCCCTGGAAGA
>WNGH01001168.1_pt1 | contig 28821 bp, 24 predicted proteins | sample 5400631 | NCBI WGS metagenome assembly WNGH01 (sample SAMN13153373, study PRJNA577476) | soil metagenome | isolation source: 115 cm soil or saprolite under Garry oak tree replicate 1 | place: USA:California | collected 2016-06-15
ACCGGCGATGGGCAAAGCCTGGATGCCCCGTTCGGGCACGCGGGAACCCGGCTGCACGAGTGGTTCTTCCCGACCCGCACGTTCCGCGCCATGCAAGGCCAGCATGGCGGCAGCGCCGGCGTCGATGACGCTTTCGCCAGCGCTTGGGCCCCGGGTATCGGCGCCGAGATCATGGGGCGGGGGAAGTTCGGCCCCCACCACGGCCCCTGGCCGGACCTGGAGTGGAACGGATGGTGGGGAGACAACCCGCCGTTCCATACCCCGGTTCTTGTTCTCACCCACCACCCCCGGCCCCCCGTCCAGATGAACGGCGGCACCACGTTTCACTTCCTCGACGCCAGCCCCGCCCAGGCGCTGACGCAGGCCCGCCAGGCTGCCGCTGGCGGGGACATCCGCATCGGCGGCGGCCCGTCCACTATCCGCGAGTTCCTGGCCGCCGACCTGATCGACTATGCGCACATCGTCGTGGTGCCCATCGTGCTGGGCCGCGGGGAGCGGCTCTGGGACGGTCTGGAGGCGCTCGAAGACCGCTTCCAGATTGAGGCCGTGAACAGCCCCAGCGGCGTCACCCACGTCACCTTCAGCCGGCGGTAACAGGCGGCAACACGGCGGGACACGCTAGCCGGGGGCCGGCAGGGCCGTTCAGCGGGGCACCAGGCGGATGACCGGCAGTTCCCGGTCGGTCTTCTGCTCGTACTGCGCGAAACGGGGGGCGCTGGCGATGATCTGCTGCCATGCCTGGTCACGCTCTGCCCCGTGCAGCTGTTCGGCCGCCACGGGGATCTTGCGGCCGTCCACCTCGATCTGGACCTTGTCGGGATGGGCGGCGATGTTGTAGTACCACGCCGGATTGCCAATCGCTCCGTTCGCCGAGGCGACGATCAGCCAGCTGCCGTCCTTACCGGGAAACCAGCCGACCGGATTGGTCCGCTCGAGTCCGCTCTTGCGGCCGATGGTCGTCAAGACCAGCGCGTTAAAGCCCATGAACTTGCCGCCGCGCTTGCGGCGGATCCGCCGGGCCATCAGCTTGTTCCCCCATCGGAACGCCCACCCGGCCGGCTGGCGGCCGCCGCGGGTTCCCGCAGGTGTATCGAAGCTCATGTGACCTCTCCATGGTTGTGCCAGCGGTCAGCCGGCGACCGCTTGATGGACGGTGCGCCGGACATTGACCTCGCGGTCGTGGGTGAACGGCAGCCCTTCCAGGTTGAAGCTCCACGAAATGGCAGGCGTGATCCGCATGTAGGCACCACCGGCACACCGTCACGATCGTTAATGCAGCATACTGTACGTGGTGTTAACTATCTTCGCCATGTACCGTAGTGCCGTGAGCGAGCCGGCGCAAGTGAGTGCGGCCACGGTGGGAGCAGCGGGTCACGGGTGCGCAACAGGCCGGCCGCATGCCGGCGCCGACGTGCAGGCCGACGCCGCCACCGGGCTGGTCCAGCTCACCAGCCTGGTGCAGGGCCTCTATGCACGCGTCTCCGAACGCCACGACCTGACTCCGGTCCAGGCCAAGCTGCTGTGCGTGCTGCTGGATGGCCCCAGGGGAATGGCCGAGCTAGCCCACTGCTTCGGCGTGGAGAAGGCCGCGCTCACCGGCCTCATGGACCGGGCCGAGCGGCGCGGCCTCGCGCAGCGATCACCCGTCCCGGGCGACCGGCGCGCCCTGCAGGTGACGCTCACCGACGCCGGCCACCGGGCAGCGGCCGCCTTCCACGCCGAGGTCAGCGCGGAACTCAGCCGTCTCATCTCGCCGCTCGCACCCCACGATCGCGAACACTTCCGCAGCACGATGGCCAAGATCATCGCCAGGTGCGGGACCTCGTCCTGCCCGGATCATCGCTGAACGTCACAATCACCGGCAACGGGCATTGCCCTAAGCCCTGGGCGGCGGCGAGGATCCCGGTGCGGCACCGCGGGCGGTGTGGCGGGAGCGAGCCGGTACGGGCTGCGGCGGCGGCGCCGCGGCGGCGGTCAGGACACGGCCCAGCGGCGGACCGCGTCCTCGTCGATCACCGCGCCCAGCCCCGGCCGGTCCGGCACGGCGAGGCAGCCGCCGGCGTCGACGGACACCGGTTCGGCAAGGAAGAAGTCGCGGCGGGCCACGGTCCAGCCGGGCGGGTCCCAGGGGAACTCCAGGTAGGGGCCGCCGCCGACGCCGGCCACCACGTGCAGGTTGGCCAGCAGGCCCAGGCCGTTGGTCCAGGTGTGCGGGGTGAACCAGCGGTGCCTGAGCAGCGCGTACTCGGCGACCGTGCGGGCCCGCAGCAGGCCGACGGCGAGCACGGCGTCGGGCTGCACCACATCGAGCGCGCCGGTCGCGAGCGCGTCGAAAAGCTCCGCCGGGGTGCGGGCCATCTCCCCGCCGGCCACCCGGATCCCGGTCCGGTCCCGCAGCATCCGCAGGCCGGCGGTGTCGGCGGCGGGCAGCGGTTCCTCCAGCCACAGCACGCCCAGCTCGCGCAGTTCGCTGGCCAGCGCGGTCACGCCCGCCGCGTCCAGGGCGGTGGAGATGTCGCCAGGCATGCGCCAGCCCTGGTTCAGGTCGACCATGATCTCGACCTGGTCACCGGCCGCCGCCCGGGCGGCCCGCACCGCGGCCAGGCCGGCCGCCACGTCCGCGCGGTCGATCCGGATCTTCACCGCACGGAACCCCGCCTCGCGCGCGGCGAGCACCGCCTCCGCCCGCTCCGCCGGGCTCTTGCTCTCACCGAACGACGCGTACGCGGGGATGCTCGTCGTCGCGCCGCCGAACAGGGCGGCCACCGGCAGCCCGGCCACCTTGCCGACGATGTCCCACAGCGCCGCCTCCAGCGGCCAGTACCTGGACGCGTGGAACCCGATGGCCTCCAGGGTCCGCACGTGCCGCGCGACCTGGCACGGGTCCCGGCCCAGGAACAGGCCCTCGAACGCGGCGAAGCCGTCCATGGTGTCGCCGGAGCCGTACCCGGTCACGCCCTCGTCGGTCGCCACCCGGACCAGGGTGGCGCCAAAGGCCCGGCGCGGCACCGGGTCCCAGGCGGCACGGAAGGGCGGGTCCAGTGGCAGCCGCATCCGGTCGAGCCGGATGGCAGTGATCTTCACCGCGGCCCCCCGATCCTCACCACGGCTCCCGCTCACCGTTCGGCATCGGGACTCCCCCTTTGCGCCGGATCACGCTTGAATGGGTCCAAGTCGATCACGCTTGAACGCTCAAACTCCGGGCACTGAGGGTATCGGGCCAGCCAGAGGGGGCCACGTGGCAACGTACTTGCTGAAGCGCCTGGGACTGGCGCTGATAACGCTGTGGCTGCTGAGCCTGATCGTGTTCTTCGCCGGACAGGTGCTGCCCGGTGACCCGGGACGGTCGATCCTCGGCCCGCTCGCCGACCCCCGCGCGGTCGCCGCCCTCGACCACCAGCTCGGCGTGGACAAGCCGCTGATCAGCCAGTACCTGAGCTGGATCGGCGGGCTGCTGCACGGTGACATGGGCACCTCGTACCAGTTCCGTGAGCCGGTAGCGCCGTTCATCGGGGCGGCGCTGGTCAACTCGATCAAGCTCGGCGCGCTGGCCTTCGTCATCGTCGTTCCGCTGGGCATCCTCGGCGGCATCCTGGCCGCCCTCAACGTCGGCCGGGCGACCGACCGGGTCATCTCGGTGGCCGGGCTGTCCGCCGCCACGGTGCCCGAGTTCGTCTCCGGGATCGTGGTCATCGTGGTGTTCGCCGTGGCGCTGAAGTGGCTGCCAGTCTCGGCGTCGGCGGGATCCGGCGCCTCGGCGGGCAGCCAGTTCGAGCACCTGATCCTGCCCGCCATCCCGCTGGTGCTCGTGCTTTTCGGTTACATTGCCCGGATGGCGCGGGCCGGCATGATCGAGGCGCTCGACTCCGATTACGCGCGCACCGCGACCCTCAAGGGGCTGAAGCGGTCCGTGGTGATCCGCAGGCACCTGCTCCGCAACGCGCTGCTCCCGACGATCACGGTCATCGCCACCCAGACCGGCTACCTGATCGGCGGCCTGGTGGTGGTGGAGACCCTGTTCAACTACCAGGGCATCGGAAACCTCATCTACAAGGCCGCACAGGGTAAGGACTTCCCCATGCTGGAAGCGGGCGTGCTGACCATTGGGGTGGTGTACATGGTGGCGACGCTGATCGCCGACGTGCTGTACACGGTGCTGAACCCGCGGCTGCGGCTCGGGGGCGGCGGATGACCGACATCACGGCGGCCCCGGCCGCCCAGGTGGTGGTCGCGCGCGCCGAGCGGTCCGGCGAGCTGACCTCCTGGCGGCTGCTGCTGCGCCGGCCGACGTTCCTGGCCGGCGTGGCGATCCTGCTCTTCTGGGTGATCTGCGCGCTGTTCACCAGCGCGATCGCCCCGCACGACCCGCTGGCCCAGCAGCTTCTGGCCACCAACCAGGCGCCGTCCTCGGCGCACTGGTTCGGCACCGACCAGCTCGGCCGGGACATCCTGTCCCGGGTCATCGCCGGGTCCCGGACCATCCTGCTCATCGCCCCGCTGGCCACGCTGCTCGGCACCGTAGCGGGCACGGCGCTTGGGCTGCTGATGGGCTACCTCGGCGGTGTCGTGGACATCGTGGTCAGCCGGGTCGTCGAGGCCGTGCTGGCCCTGCCCCTGGTCATCGTGGCGTTCATGTTCGTCGTCGCGCTCGGGCCGTCCCCGGCGGTCATCATCGTGGTCGTGGGCTTCGTGTTCACGCCGCTGATCGCCCGGACGGTCCGGTCCGCGGTGCTCGTCGAGAGCCAGCTCGACTACCTGTCCTCGGCCCGGCTGCTCGGCGAGCGGGCGCCGCGGATCATGTTCGTGGAGATCTTTCCGAACGTGCTGCCGACGATCCTGGTCGAGTTCACCGTGCGGCTGGGGTACGCCATCTTCACCGTGGCGACGCTGTCGTTCCTCGGCTTCGGCGTCCAGCCGCCGACGCCGGACTGGGGCGCGGACATCGCCGCCAACTACGGCGTGCTCCCGGCGGGGTACTGGTGGATGACGCTGTTCCCGGCGCTTGCCATCGCCTCCCTGGTGATCGCGATCAACCTGGTCACCGACTCGATCGAGCAGGTACTAGCCTCATGACTACCGCGGACCCCGCTACCGAACCACCTAGCGCCGGCCGCGCAGGGCCCACCGTCGCGGTCGAGCACATGAACGTCAGCTACCGGGTTCGCGGCCGGGACCGGCTGGCGCTGCGCAATGTGTCGTTCCACATCGACAGCCGTGAGTCCTACGGGCTCGTGGGCGAATCGGGTTCCGGTAAGTCCACGGTGGCGCTCGCGCTGACCAGGTACCTGCCGCGCAACGGCCGGGTGAGCGGCGGGTCCATCGCGATCAACGGCCGGGACCCGCTGGCCATGCGCGAGGCCGCGCTGCGCGAACTGCGGGCCCGCACCGTCTCGATGGTGTACCAGGAGCCCGGCCGCGCGCTGAACCCGTCGATCCGGGTCGGCCGCCAGGTCGCCGAGGTGTACGAGCTGGCCGGGGCGCCGCGGGCGGAGGCGCTGGAGCGGGCCGAGGCCATGCTCGCCAAGGTGCAGATCGCCGACCCCGGCTCGGTCATGGGCCGGTACGCCCATCAGCTTTCCGGCGGGATGGCGCAGCGCGTCGTCATCGCCATGGCGCTGGCCGCGGAGCCGTCGCTGCTGATCCTGGACGAGCCGACCACCGCGCTGGACGCGACCGTCGAGGCCGAGGTGCTCGACCTGGTCACCTCGCTGCGCGAGGAGTTCTCCACCTCGGTGCTGTTCATCAGCCACAACCTGGCCGTCATCGCCAAGATGTGCGACCGGGTGGGTGTCCTGTACGCCGGGGAACTAATCGAGGAGGGCGCGGCCGCGGAGGTCTTCGACGCCCCGCGCCACCCCTACACGATCGGGCTGCTGCGCTGCATCCCGCGCCGCGACCAGCGCAAGGACCACGGCCGGCTGGATTCGATCCCGGGCTTCCTGCCGCCCCCCGGCCACACCCTGCCCGGCTGCGTGTTCGCCCCGCGCTGCTCGATCGCCGAGGACCGCTGCCGGGAGGCGCCGCCGCCGGCGTTCTACATCGACGCGGGGCACACCTCCCGCTGTTACCGGCACGACATCGCCCCGGACCTGCCCCGGAGCACGCCGGTGGACGTGAGCCTGCCGCGGCCGCCGGAGACCGCCGAAGCGCTGGCCCGGATGGCGAACCTGTCCAAGACGTTCACCTCCCGTGCTGGGCCAGTCCAGGCACTGTTCCACGTCGATCTCGATCTCCACCGCGGGGAGACGCTCGGCCTCGTCGGCGAATCCGGCAGCGGCAAGACCACCCTGGCCCGGGTCCTGCTCGGCCTCATCCCGCCCGACGAGGGGGCGGCCGTCGAATTCGGCGAGCAGCCGCTCCCCGCCGACGTGCGGCGCCGCACCCGGGACCAGCTCAAGTCGCTGCAGATCGTGTTCCAAAACCCGGACTCGGCGCTCAACCGCCGCCACTCGGTGCGGCGGCTGATCAGCCGTCCGCTGATCAAGCTGGCCGGCCTGTCGGGGGAGCGGCTCAGGGAGCGGGTGGCCGACCTGATCCGCTCGGTGCGGATGGAGGACCGGCACCTGGCGCTGCGGCCCAGCCAGTTGTCCGGCGGGCTCAAGCAGCGGACCGCGATCGCCCGCGCGTTCGGCGCCGGGCCCGCCGTGGTGGTCTGTGACGAGCCCACGTCGGCGCTGGACGTCTCGGTGCAGGCCGCGATCCTCAACGTGCTCGCCGACCTGCAGGCCAAGGAGCAGGTGACCTACCTGTTCATCTCGCACGACCTGGGGGTCGTCCGGTACCTGTCCGACCGCATCGCGGTGCTGTACCTGGGCCGGCTCATGGAGGTCGGGCCCGCCGAGCGGGTCTTTTCCGGGCCGCACCACCCCTATACCGAGGCGCTGCTTTCCGCGGTGCCGAGCCTGGACGGCACCGATTCCGGGCGGATCAAGCTGGCCGGGGAAATCCCGTCCGCCGCCGACCCGCCGGGCGGCTGCGTTTTCCACACCCGCTGCCCGCGGCGGCTGCCCACCGGGGAATGCGAGTCGGCCGAGCCGCCGCTGGCCGAGGCCGAGCCCGGGCACTTTATGCGATGTCACATTCCGATAGAGCGGCTGCAGGTCCTACAGGGAAACGGCAAGCAACCGTGACAGGATCAACTACGGCGCAAGCTAGCGGATATTCGCGTCGCCATGCGCGGTAATAGGAAGGATCTCCAGTGAACCCCGATCATGAACGGCTCGACCAGTTGCGCGCTGGCCAGGGCGACATAGCGAACCACATCATCGACGAGTTCGCCGCGGGCAGGATCTCGCGGAGGGACTTCCTCAGGCGTGGCACCGTGGTCGGCCTTTCGCTGCCCATCCTGGGCGCCATCATCACCGCCTGCGGCGGCTCCAGTTCCACCTCGTCGACCCAGACGGGCGGGGGCACGGGCACCGGCTCCAGCGGCGCGACGATCAAGGCCGGCATCGTGGTGCCCACCGCGGCGATCAACCCGCTGACCGTGGCGGACCAGGGCGGCCTGGACATGCTCGCCCAGACCGGCGAGTACCTCTGCCTGTCCACCCAGTCGCTCAACCTGGTGCCGGTGCTCGCACAGAGCTGGTCGGCCAACGCGGCCGGCGACGTGTGGACGTTCAAGATCCGCCAGGGCGTGAAGTTCCACGGCGGCGCGCCGCTGACCGCCGACGACGTCGTGTACACCTACAAGCTGCAGACCGACCCGAAGAACACCTCGAACGCGCTGTCGGCGTTCGGCGGCGGGCTCACCCCGGACGGCGTCGTCAAGGTGGACCAGTTCACCGTCGCTTTCCACCTCACCGCGCCGAACGGCAACTTCCCGTACCTGACGTCGTCCGACAACTACAACATGATCATCATCCCGAATAACTACGACCCGGCGCAGTGGCAGAGCACCTTCATCGGCACCGGGCCATTCGTGTTGAAGAGCTACACGCCGAAGGTCGGCGCCTCGTTCAACCGCAACGAGCAGTACTGGGGCCCCAAGGCGCTGCCCGCCGCGACCGAGTTCACCTTCTACGAGACCCAGACCCCCGGGATCCTTGCCCTGACCAGCGGCAGCATAGACGTCCTCGGGCAGTTCGCGGTGGCCGGCGGCGAGCAACTCCTGGCCCCTGGCTCCCCGTACACGATCACCAAGCTCAAGTCGAGCGCGCACCGCGAGCTGTCCATGCGCTGCGACCAGGCGCCGTTCACCGACCCGCGGGTGCGCCAGGCCATCGCGCTCACGCTGAACCGGCCGGCGATCGTCACGGCGCTGTTCAAGGGCTACGCCGACGTCGGCAACGACTCGCCGTTCGCGCCGGTGTTCCCGTCCACCGACACCAGCGTGCCGCAGCGTGCCGCCGACATCGCCAAGGCGAAGTCGCTGTTGTCCGCCGCCGGGCACGGCAGCGGCTTCACCGCACAGCTCATCACCGAGGACTTCCTGGAGATCCCGCAGTTCGCCCAGATCGTCGCGCAGGCCGCGAAGAGCATCGGGGTCACCATCAAGCTCAAGGTGGAAAGCTCCTCCGCCTACTACGGCAAGGCCACGTTCGGCAACTCCGACTGGCTGGACGCCCAGATGAGCCTGGTCGACTACGGTCACCGCAGCGTGCCGAACGTGTTCCTGACCGCGCCGCTGCAGACCACCAACGGGAAGAAGGGCACCGGCTCGTGGAACGCGGCGCACTTCAGCAACTCCCAGTACGACAAGCTGTCTAACCAGTACATCGCCACGTCGGAACCGGCCGCCCAGAAGCAGATCGCCGGGCAGATCCAGACCCTGCTGCTGGAGCAGACGCCGATCATCTACGGGTACTTCTACAACTACCTGTCGGCCTGGGCGAAGACCGTGTCCGGGCCCTACCCGACCGCCATCGGCCACCTGTTCCTCAACAAGGCGAAGAAGGGCTGATCCCGGCGGCCGCGCCCCGCACCCTGAGCACGGCGGCCGACCTCGGCCCGGAACTGGTCCGCGAGGTCGCCGCCGGGCGCGGGCTCCGGCTCGCTCCCGGGCTGGCGCGGGAGATAGCCGGGCGCTGCCGCGAGGCACGTGCCGTGCTCCGCGAGGGCGGGGCGGTGTACGGCGTGAACACCGGCATGGGCGCGCTGTCCGGCGTCCGGCTCACCGACGCGGAGCAGCGCGCGCACCAGCGGAACCTGCTGCTGGCCCGGGCGACCGGCGGGCCGCCGTGGCTGGACGAGGCGGACGCGCGGGCCCTGGTCGCGGTCCGGCTGCGCACGTTCCTGGCCGGCGATGCCGGGGTGTCCGCCGCGCTGTGCCAGCGGCTGGCCGGCTCCCTCGACGCGGGCCCGATCCCGGCCGTGCCCCGCACCGGGGTCGGCTGCGCCGGCGAGATCGTGCCGCTGGCGCACGCGTTCGGGCCGCTGTGCGGGATCGGCCGGGTGCTTGCCCCCGGCGGCGGGACCCGCCCGGCCGGCGACGCGCTGCGTGAGCACGGGCTGCCCGGGTTCGACCTCGGCCCGCGGGAGGGCCACGCGCTGCTGGCCGGGGTCCCCGGCGCCACCGCGCTGGCCATCATGCGGCTGGTCGGCGCCCGGGCGGTCGCGGCCCGGATGGAGGCCGCGGCGGCGCTGTCGATCGTGGCCGCGTCCGCGTCCCGGGACCCGTACCGGGCGGAATGCGGGCGCGGCGACCCGCTGCTCGGCCAGGTGCTCGCCCGGCTGCGGCAGGCGGCGGGCGCGCCGGGCGGCCCGGCCGCGCTGCAGGCGCCGGTGTCGTTCCGGGTGGCCGGCCCGGTGCTCGCCCACCTGCTCCGGGCCGCGGCCGGGCTGGCGGGCGCCATCGGCCGTGCCCTGTCCGGGGTGACCGACTCACCGGCCTTCCTCGGCGGTGCCTTCGTCGGCACCGCGGGCTTCCACGGGCTCGACCTCGCGGCGCACTGCGACCAGCTCACCGCCGCCCTGGCGCACGCGGCCGAGGTGTCGGCGGCCCGCGTCCACCGGCTGCTCGACCCGCGGGTCACCGGGCTGCCGGCCCAGCTCGCGGCCCGTCCCGGGCCGGACACCGGCCTGGTCACCGTGCACAAGCGGGCGGCGGGCGAGGTGCACGCGCTGCGGCGGCTCGCGCTGCCCTCCACCGTGGGGCTCATCGAGACCTCGGGCGGCCAGGAGGACGTGCAGTCGTTCGGCTGGGAAGCCGCCGAGTCGCTGCGCCAGGCGGTCCGCCACGGCCGCGCCGTCGCCTCCTGCGAACTGCTCACCGCCTACCGCGCCATGACCCTGTCCCCGCACCCGGTTCCGCCCGGCTGCCGCCCGCTCATGGACGGGTTGGCCGGCGTCATCGGCCCCATCGAGGCCGATCGCCCGTTCGGCGAGGACATCGAGCGCCTCACCGCCGCATCCTGGCCGCCCCGGCCCGGTACGGAATAATGAGGGGCCCGACCGGGGTTAGCGTCTAGCTGTGCCGGTAAGGGGCACGCTCAGGATCACCGACAGCGGCCGGGGAAACACGTCATGAGCACGGCAAGCGATACCCAGAACGAGTCGCACGGGCATCAGCACCGTGACGTCTCCGGTGGCTGGCTGCGCCCGGCGGTGTTCGGCGCCATGGACGGCCTGGTGACCAACGTGTCGCTGATCGCCGGGGTCGGCGGCGGCGGCGGCTCGCATCAGTTCATCGTGCTGACCGGGCTGGCGGGCCTGGCGGCGGGCGCGTTCTCGATGGCCACCGGCGAGTTCGTCTCGGTGTCCTCGCAGAACGAGCTGGTCCAGGCCGAGGTGCGCAAGGAAGCCCACGAGCTGAAGCACAACCCCGACTCCGAGCGCGAGGAACTCGCCGCCACGTTCCGGGTGCGCGGCGTGGATCCCGAACTTGCCGATGAGGTCGCCCGGCAGATCTCGGCCCACCCCGACGACGCCCTGGCCGTGCACGTCCGCGAGGAACTGGGCGTCGACCCCGAGGAGCTGCCCTCCCCCTACACCGCCGCCGGCGCCTCCCTGGTCACCTTCGCCGTCGGCGCGCTGATCCCCCTGATCCCCTACCTGGCCGGCCTCAACTCGCTCGCGCTGGCACTAGGCCTCGCTGCGCTAGCGGCGTTCATAGGCGGCGGCCTGGTAGCCAGATTGACGGATCGGCCGTTCCTGCGCGGCGCACTACGCCAGCTCCTGCTCGGCGCCTTGGCGGCCGGCCTGACGTACCTGATCGGCCACGCCGTCGGCTCCCACGTCTGACCCCGGCTCCACACCCACTGCCCCGGATCCACACCCGCCCCGGCTCACCAGCCCTCCGGCCCGAACGAGTCATCCTGGTGCGCCGACGGCCCCGACAACAGCTCCAGGTCCGACTCCACCATCATCGTGACCAGCTCCTCGAACCCCACCGTCGGCTCCCAGCCCAGCTCCTTGGCCACCTTCGACGGGTCCGCGCACAAATGGTCCACCTCGGCCAGCCGCACGAACGCGGTGTCGGACACGACGTGCTCCCGCCAGTCCAGGCCCGCCGCGGCGAAGGCACGGCACACCAGTTCCTCGACGCTGTGCGTCACCCCGGTGCCCACCACGAAGTCGGCCGGCTCGTCCTGGGCCAGCATCAGGTGCATGGCCCGCACGTAGTCCCCGGCGAAACCCCAGTCCCGGCGCGCCGACAGGGTGCCGAGCCGCAGCTTGCGCTCCAGGCCCAGCTTGATCCGGGCCACGCCGAGGGACACCTTGCGGGTGACGAACTCGGCCCCGCGCCGGGGCGACTCGTGGTTGAACAGGATCCCGGACACGGCGAACATGCCGTAGGACTCGCGGTAGTTCTGGGTGAGGAAGTGACCGTACACCTTGGCCACCCCGTAGGGGCTGCGCGGGTGGAACGCCGACCGCTCGGTCTGCGGCGACTCGGCCACCATGCCGAACATCTCCGACGACGAGGCCTGGTAGAAGCGCATCTGGCCGCTGCCGGGGGTGCGGGAGGCGCTGATGCCGCTGCACACCCGGATCGCCTCGAGCACCCGCAGCACGCCCAGGCCGGTCACCTCGCCGGTCAGCTCGGCCTGCTGCCAGGACATCGGCACGTAGGAGATCGCCGCGAGGTTGTACACCTCGTGCGGCTGGACCTTCTCCACGGCCGAGATCAGGCTGCCCTGGTCCAGCAGGTCGCCGCGGACCAGCCGGACCTCGCCGAGCAGCTGGCGCACCCGCCGGACCCGGGGATTGGACTGGCCCCGGACCAGGCCCCAGACCTCGTATCCCTGTGCGAGCAGGTATTCGGCCAGGTAGGAGCCATCCTGGCCGGTGATCCCGGTGATCAGTGCGCGTTTGGGCATGGCCTCCCCGCCGATACTCACGGCGTGGGTTCCGCCGCGCTGCACTCAGGGTACGACTGCGTCTTGTGCCAGTGCTGAACGCACGAGGGGCACGTGTGGTACTGGATGGTAATGTTCGCTGCCTAGGAGCCAGCGGGCGGCCTGGGCATCACCCGTCACCGGACCCGACAAGAGGTGCGAAGCTGCGTGCAGACTACAGAGCGCCCGCTCCGCGTAGCCCTCGTCTCCTACCGCAGCAAGGCGCACGTCGGCGGCCAGGGGATCTATCTGCGGCACCTGTCCAGGGAACTGGCCGCGCTCGGCCACCACGTGGAGGTCCTCTCCGGCCAGCCCTATCCCGAGCTGGAACAAGGACCGGTGCTGCGCGCCCTGCCCAGCCTGGACCTGTACCGGGAACCGGATCCGTTCCGCACGCCGCGGCTGTCGGAGTTCCGTGACTGGATCGACGTCCTGGAATTCTGCTGGATGAAGACGGGGGCGTTTCCCGAGCCGTTCACGTTCAGCCTGCGGCTCCGCCGGGAACTGCTGCCCAGGCTCGCGGACTTCGACCTGGTCCATGACAACCAGGTGCTTGCCTACGGGCTGCTCGCCTTCCCCAGGGCCGGGATGCCGCTGGTCACCAGCATCCACCACCCGATCAGCGTGGACCGGCGCATCGAGCTGAAGGCGGCCAGGGGGCTGAGCAAGCTCGCGAAGTGGCGCTGGTACAGCTTCGTGCGGATGCAGGCCCGGGTGGCGCGCCGCTGCGGCACGATCCTGACCGCGTCGCAGTCCTCGGCCGCGGACATCTGCCGGGACTTCGGCGCGGCGCGCGGCAACGTCCGGGTCATCCCGCTGGGCGTGGACACCCGCCTGTTCCACCCCAGGACCGCGCCGCGCGTCCCGGGCCGGATGATCGCCGTGGCCAGCGCCGCCGACTCCCCGATCAAGGGCGTGGCGACGCTGTTGCGGGCGTTCGCGAAGCTGGCCACCGAGCGGGACGTGCAGCTCGTCGTGGTGGGCAGGCCGAACCCGGGCGGGCCGACCGAGCGGCTGGCCGCCGAGCTCGCGCTCGGCGACAAGGTGCGTTTCGCGCACGGCATCAGCGACGCCGAACTGGGCGAGCTGGCCGCCAGCGCCCAGGTCGCGGTGGTGCCGTCGCTGTACGAGGGGTTCTCGCTGCCCGCGGTGGAGCACATGGCGTCGGGCACGCCGCTGATCGTCAGCCGTACCGGGGCGCTGCCCGAGGTGGTGGGCGACACCGCGGTCCAGGTCGAGCCCGGCGACCCGGAGGCGCTTGCGGCCGCGCTCCGGGACCTGCTCGACTCGCCGCGGCGGCGCGACCAGCTCGGCCAGGCCGCCTGGCACCGGGTCCAGGAGCGGTTCGCCTGGCCCGCGGTCGCCCGGGCCACCGTGGCCGAGTACGAACGGGCGATCGCCGCCCGCCGCGACGGCCCGGACGCCGCGGGTCCTGGCGGGCCGCCGCTTGCGGGCCGCACCGCACCGAAGGGAGCCGAGCCCTGCTGACCGTGGACTTCCGGCGCTTCCCCGTCGGGCCGGGCAACCGGCTGCTCGATCTCGGCTGCGGGGCCGGGCGGCACGCCTTCGAGGCCTACCGGCGCGGCGCCGACGTGGTCGCATTCGACGCCGATCACGGCGAGCTGTGCCAGGTCAGCGGCATGACCGCGGCGATGGCGGTGGCCGGGGAGGCGCCGCCCGCGGCCCGCGCCCGCTCGGTGGGCGGCGACGCCACGGCGATGCCGTTCGGCGACAGCGCCTTCGACCGGGTGATCGCCGCGGAGGTGCTCGAGCACGTGCCCGCCGACCAGCGTGCGCTCGCCGAGATCGCCCGGGTGCTGCGGCCCGGCGGGATGCTCGCGGTGACCGTGCCCGCCTGGCTGCCGGAGCGGATCTGCTGGCGGCTCTCGGACGACTACCACAACACGCCGGGCGGGCATGTCCGCATCTACACCCGGCCGGAACTGGAGGCCAAGCTGCGCGCCGCCGGGTTCGAGGTCGGCGGCCACCACCACGCGCACGGCCTGCACTCGCCGTACTGGTGGCTGAAGTGCGCGGTCGGCGTGCACCGGGACGACCATCCGCTGGCCCGGGCCTACCACCGGCTGCTGGTCTGGGACATCGTCTCCCGCCCGCCGGCGACCAGGCTGGCCGAGCGGGCGCTCAACCCGCTCATCGGCAAGAGCATCGTCCTGTACGCGCACAAGCCGCCCGGCGCCGCGCTGCCCGCTCGGCTCACGGCCCAGCCCGCGCAGGCGCATGCCCGTGGGTGAGCAACTCATCCCGCTCGGCTCCGGGCATTCGCTGAGATACGCCCTGCCCATGGCCGGCCAGGTGCCCGCCGTGCCCGGGATCCTCACCGAGGCGGAGATACGTGCCACCGGCGAGGCCATCGCCGCCGGGCAGGAGGACTCCGGGGCGATCGGCTGGCCGGACGGCCTGGTGGACGCGTGGAACCACGTCGAGTGCGCGATGGCGCTGTCGGTGGCCGGGCTGCCCGGGCCCGCCCGCCGGGCCTACGAGTGGCTGCTGGCCACGCAGCGGGCCGACGGCTCCTGGCCGCGGCGGACGGCGCCAGGCGGCCAGGTGTCCGAGGCGGTGGGCGAGAGCAACCACGCCGCGTACGTGGCCGTGGGCGTCTGGCACGAGTACCAGGTCACCGGGGACGCCGCGTTCGTGGCGCGGATGTGGCCCGCGGTGCGCCGGGCAATCGAGTTCGCCCTGGGCCTGCAGACGCCGCGCGGGGAGATCCTCTGGCAGCGGGACCCTTCCGGGGTCCCGGCCGGTTATGCCCTGCTGACCGGCTGCGCCAGCATGTACCAGAGCCTGCGCTGCGCGGCGGCGCTCGCCGACTTCACCGGCGAGCCGGAGCCGGACTGGGAACTCGCGGCCGGCCGGCTCGCGCACACGGTGGCCCGCCACCCGGAGGCGTTCGCGGACAAGTCCAGGTTCTCGATGGACTGGTACTACCCGGTGCTCGGCGGCGCGGTGCGCGGCCCGGACGCCGACGCCTGGCTGGCCGCGGGCTGGCCGGATTTCGTGGTGCCCGGCCTGGGCGTCCGCTGCGTGCGCGACGAGCCGTGGGTCACCGGGGCGGAGACCTGCGAGCTTGTCATGGCCCTGGACGCGCTGGGCGACCGGGACCGGGCCCTGGAGATGTTCGCCGAGGTCCAGTTCCTCCGCGACCCCGACGGCGCCTACTGGACCGGCTGGCAGTTCGCCAACCGCAGGCACTACCCGAACGAGCGCAGCGGGTACACCGCGGCGGCGGTGATCCTCGCCGCGGACGCGCTGTCGGCGGCCTCCGGCGGGAACGGGCTGTTCCGCGCCATGGGCGCGGACACCGCCACGGCGCCAGCCCCGGAGCCCGTGAGCTGCGGCTGCGCGGCCCGGCCCCGGCCAGCGTAAGTCAGCGAAATTTCACTCGCCGAGGCGCAGCGCCGTCTTCGGGCACGACTGCACCGCGTGCCGGACCTGGCCGGCCAGCTCCGGCGGCACCTCGCCGTCGGTGATGTGCAGCTCGTCGTCATCGTCGAGGCGGAACACCTCGGGAACCAGGCCCGCGCACACGCCGTTGGCTTCACACAGATCACGGTCCACGGTCACTCTCATGGCGGCATTCTCCTCGCGTCCGGGTCCGCGCCCGCGCCGGGGCGGCCGCAGGGCAGGATCGGATCATGACCGATACCAGTGCCATGCCCGGTGGACCGCCCGCCATGCCCGAAGAGTTGCGGTGCGCGGCGGAAGCGGCGCGCGGTTTCATGCCGCCCCCCGAGGGCCTGGCCCTGTACCGGGCGGCGGCCGCCTACGCCGCTGCCGGGCCGGTGCTGGAGGTCGGCACCTACTGCGGCAAGTCCACGATCTACCTGGCGTGCGCCGGCCGGCAGGCCGCCCAGGCGGTCATCACGGTGGACCACCATCACGGCTCGGAGGAGAACCAGCCGGGCTGGGAGTACCACGATCCCGGCCTGGTCGATCCGGCGACCGGCCGGCTGGACACCCTGCCGCACTTCCGCGCCACCCTGGCCGGCCTTGGCCTCGACGAGGACGTGATCGCGATCGTGGGCAGGTCGGCGGACGTGGCGCGGCTGTGGCGGGCGCCGCTCGGGATGCTGTTCATCGACGGCGGGCACACCGAGGCCGCGGCCCAGGCCGACTACGAGGGCTGGGCACCGCACGTGGCCCGCGGCGGCGCGCTCGCGATCCACGACGTGTTCCCGGATCCGGCCGACGGCGGGCAGGCGCCGTACCACATCTACTGCCGGGCGCTGGCGTCCGGCGCGTTCACCGAGGTGGCCGTGGAGGGCTCGCTGCGGCTGCTGGAACGCACCGGCGACGGCATCGGCTAACCGGCACCCGGCTCCTGCAGCTCGATGCGGTTCCCGGCCGGGTCGTACAGGAACGACTGGCGCCCCGTGCCGACCGGGACCGGGTCGGTGACCCGCACGCCCCGGCCGCGCAGTTCGGCGACCGCGGCGTCCAGGTCGGTCACGGCCAGGGCGAAGTGCTGGCCCCTGTCCTGGGGCACGTCCGCCTTGATCAGGTGGATCTGCTGGCCGCCCGCGTCCAGCCAGGCCCCGTCGAAGCTGAAGTCGGGCCGGTCGGCGCGCTCGGTCAGGCCCAGGACTCCGACGTAGAAATCCCTGGCCGCGGGCACGTCGCGGACGTTGATCGAGACATGGTGAAGCCCGGCAGGTCGCATGCCCCCAGTCTGCTTCATGGGCCGCACGGCGAGCTAGTGGCCCGCTAACGCCCCGCCGGGCGGACCGCCGCCAGCCGGGCCAGCGCCTCCGCGAGGACCTCCCGCTTCTTGCAGAACGCGAACCGCACCTGGGACCGGGCCGCCTCGACGTTGTCGTAGAACACCGCGCTGGGGATGGCCACGACGCCGGCCCGGTGCGGCAGCTCGCGGCAGAACTCCATGCCGTCGGCGTAGCCGAGCGGGCGCACGTCGGTGGTGATGAAGAACGTCCCGGCGGGCCGGTACACCTCGAACCCGGCCGCGGCCAGGCCGTCGCAGAAGAAGTCCCGCTTGGGCCGCAGGTCGCCGGCCACCGAGGCGTAGTAGCTGTCCGGCAGGGCGAGCGCGCGGGCGATCGCGTACTGGAACGGCCCGCTGGAGACGTAGGTGAGGAACTGCTTGACGGTGCGGACCGCGGCCACGATCTCCGGGCTGCCGGTCACCCAGCCGACCTTCCAGCCGGTGAACGAGAAGGTCTTGGCCGCGGAGCTGATCGTGACGGTGCGCCCGGCCATGCCGGGCAGCGAGGCGATCGGCAGGTGCGTGCCGTCGAACACCATGTGCTCGTAGACCTCGTCGGAGATGACAAGCAGATCGTGCTCGCAGGCAAGCTCGGCCACCCGGGCCAGCTCGTCCGGGGTGAACACCGCGCCGGTCGGGTTGTGCGGGGAGTTCAGCAGGATCAGCCGGGTGCGCGGGGTGATCGCGGCGCGCAGCGCGTCCAGGTCGGGCCGGAAGTCCGGCGGGCGGAGGGTGACCGGCACCCGGGTCCCGCCCGCCATCGCCACCGAGGCCGCGTAGGAGTCGTAGTACGGCTCGAACGCGATGGCCTCGTCACCGGGCTCCATCAGCGCGAGCAGCGCCGCCGCGATGGCCTCGGTCGCGCCGACCGTGACCAGCACCTGGGTATCCGGGTCCAGGTCGAAGCCGTAGAACCGTTTCTGGTGCGCGGCGACCGCCTGGCGCAGCTCGGGGATGCCGGCCCCGGGCGGGTACTGGTTGCCCCGGCCCGCCATGATCGCGGCCGCCGCGGCCTCGGCTATCTCCCGCGGCCCGTCGACGTCGGGGAAGCCCTGGCCGAGGTTGACCGCCCCGGTGGTGACGGCGAGCGCCGACATTTCGGCGAAGATCGTGGTTCCCATCCCGGCGAGCCGGGGGTTCAGCAGTGGTCGGTTCACTCGGACATGACATCATGCCGCCGCCGCCCGGCGTGGCCTCGGCCGCCGTGACGTACGCTGCGGGCATGCGCGTCGCGTTGTGCCAGTTGCCGGTCAGCCCGGATCCCGGGATCAACCTCGGCAGGGTGCGGGAGGCCCTGGCCGGTGCCGCGGACCGCGGCGCCGACCTCGCGGTGTTCCCCGAGGCGGTCCAGGCCCGGTTCGGCAGCGACCTGCGCGCCATCGCCGAGCCGCTGGACGGGCCGTTCGGCGCGGGCCTGGCCGGGGCCGCCCGGGCCAGCGGGGTGGCCCTGGTCGCGGGGGTATTCGAGCCCGCGCCCGACGGGCGGGTGTACAACACCGCGGTGGCCTACGACGCCGCGGGCGCGCGGGTCGCCGCGTACCGCAAGATCCACCTGTTCGACGCGCTGGGCGAGCGGGAGTCCGCGGTGGTCGCCCCCGGCGACGAGCCCGTGGTCGCCGACCTGGCCGGGGTCCGGGTCGGCATCATGACCTGCTACGACGTGCGGTTCCCCGAGCTGGCCAGGGCACTGGCCGCGCGGGGCGCCGAGCTGATCGTGATCCCCGCCGCGTGGGCCGCGGGCCTGTTCAAGGAGGAGCACTGGGTCACCCTGGTGCGCGCCCGGGCGATCGAGAACACTGTCTGGGTGGCGGCGGCGGGCCAGGTGCCGGACCATTCCGCGCCACCGACCCGCGCCCCGACCGGGATCGGCCGCAGCATGATGGCCGACCCGATGGGCACCGTTCGCGCCGACCTGGGCCCGTTCCCCGGGCTCGCGGTGGCCGACCTGGACAGCGCGCTCACCAAGCAGGTCCGGGCCACGCTGCCGAGCCTGGAGCACCGCCGCACGGACATCTTCGGCCCGTGCTAGCTAGCCCGGGGGCGGCCCCCGGAAACCCCGGCCGGGCCGGCTCCCTGGGTCAGCGGTAGCGCGCGTGCCAGAGGAGCGGGTGTTCCGCCGCGCCGCTCGCGGCGAACCCGGCACCGGTGAGTGTCCCGCTCGCGGCCGTCACGGCATTGAGCTGAATAACGAACGGCCCGCCCCGGCCGCTGCCAGAAGGCACCCCGTCCTGCCAGGTCAGCCCGTCGGAGGACCACCAGGCGAGCATGACCCGCCGGCCAGGCACCCCGGTCCGGCCGCCGGCCGCGGCGACCCCGCTGTGGCCCACCGCGACGAACCCGTGTCCCGCGGCGGCCAGCGCGGTCACCACGGCCGGCACCGGTGGCGCGGGCAGCGCCGACTCCTGCCAGGTGCGGCCGCCATCGGTGGAGACCGCGGCGAACGGTATCCCGCCCAGGGCCGGCCCGGCCCGGAAGTAGTACCCGGTGGCGACCAGCCGGCCGCCGTTGGCGGTGATCTTGGCCAGCACGGCACCGGTGGCCCCGGCCGGGCGCGGCAGCGCGGTGAAGGCCCAGGACGTGCCGTTCCGCGTGGTCCACACGGCCGGGCTGCTCCCCGCCACGCCGGCCGCCGCGAAGCCGTGGCCCGTGGCCGTCACCGCGAGCACCTGGCTGGTCCCGCCCGCGCCGGTGCCCGGGCCCGGCAGCGGGACGCGGGCCCAGGTGCCCAGGTTCGCCGAGTACCAGGCGGCCGCGGCCGACGTGCCGCCGCCAGTGGCGCCGCCGCCGACGGAGCCGCCGGACGCGGGGGCGCGGGCCGGGGCGCTGCCGACCACCACGTAGCCGGCCGGGCCGGCCGCCGCCTGGGCGAGGCTGGTCCCCGGTGCCGTGAGCGGCCCGGTGCCGGACGCCGGGACCCAGGATGTCCCGGTCGCGGAGGCCAGGATCACCGGCTGCGATGAGGCAGGCCGGAGGCCCGCTGCCGGGGCGATCGGGCCCGGCGGGCTGGCCTGGCCGACCGCCAGCCAGCCGCGCGCTCCGTGCGCCACGCTCACCAGCGCGCCGTTCCGCCATGCCACCGGCAGCAGGACACCGGCGGGCGCCCACTGACCGCTCGTGCCCTGCCCGGCCGTGCCCAGCCACAGCGCCGGCGACCCGCCGGAGGCACCCGCCGCGACGAGCGTGCGGCCGGACGCGGCCAGGCCGTTGACGGTCGCGTCGGGCGTGGCAGCCGCGGCCAGGACCGCCTGGGCGACCTGCTGGCGCCCGGCCGGGCCGGTGAGCAGCAGGTGCGGCCGGAAGGCCCCGGCCCCGGATCCGGCCGGGCTGTTCCCGGCCGCCAGCACCGTGCCGCCGGGCCCGGCGATCAGGCCGGCCACCCCGGTGCCCGGGTAAGTGGTCTGGTGCCAGCCATGGCCGTGGGCGCTGAAGAACGCCACCTGGCCGGAGTGCGCGGATCCGCTGGCCACGAAGCCGTGGCTGCTCCCGGACACCGTGATGACCTGGAGCGACGTTCGCCGGACCGGCGTCAGCTTGCCCGCGTAGTGCCAGGTGGAACCCTGGGCGGACAGATAGGTGACCGCGTCCTGGCGCCCGGCGGTGCGCCCGGGGCGGACGGCGACGAAGGCGGACCCGTTCGCGGCCAGGCCGGCCAGGCCGCCGGTCGCGCCATGGGTGGCCGGGAGCGTGACCGGGGTCCAGGTGAGGCCGCCGTCGGCGCTCCGCCACAGGCCCGCGTCCGGCCGGCGGCCCTGCCTGCCGGCCCCGCCGATGAGCCCGCCGGCCACGACCACACCGCCCTGGCCGGCCGCCCAGCGGAGCGCCGTGACGTGCCCGCTGCGGACGGCGAGCCCGAGCGCTGCCCCGCTCCGGCGCTGCCAGGGCCGGCCGCCGGAGGAGGAGGTCCACACCACGGGCCCTGGGTGGCTGCCGGTGTGCGCGCCGACGGCCACGAAGCCGCTGCCGGTGCCGGCCAGTCCGAGCACCGTGTCCCCGGCCACCAGGGGCAGGCCCGGCGCGGGCCGCCAGGTCCTGCCGTCGGGGGAGACCCAGGCCGCGTGCTGGCCGAGCGCGAGCCAGTTGCCGCCACTCCGCGTGATCAGCACCGGGACCGTTCCCGCACCAGGGGCAGCAGCCGCGCCGGGCCCGGCTCCGAGTCCGCCGCCCGGGCCGGCCGCGAGGCCCGAACCGGCCGGGCCCGGACCAGCTCCGGGACCGCCACCAGGGCCAGCGCCCGGGCCGCCGCCGGTCAGGGCCGCCCGGGCCCAGGTGTGGCCACCGTCGGCGGAGAACAGGATCAGCGGCGCCGGGCCCGGCTGGCTGGGTGCCGCCCCGATCGCGACGATGGTCTTGCCCGCAGCGGCTATCCCGGTCAGCGACGCCAGCACGGGCGTGGTCCCGGCGGTCCGGCCGGCCAGCTCGGCGTCCGCCGGGACGGCGGCCGGGTACGGGGTGACCAGCGTGAACCCGGGTTTGGCCGGGCCGCCGCCCCGATCGGCGATGCCGATGCCGGCCAGGGTCCCGGCGACGAGGACGAGCGCGACCACGGCCACGACCGTGATCCGCCTGCCCCGCCGCGTCCTGCCCCCGGTCCGCGTGGTGCCGCCCGTAACGCCGGCGGCCGCCCTCGTCCCGGCAGCCGTCCCGGTCCCGGCGGCGGCCCCGGTGTGGCCGGCGCCGGCATCCATGGCCGCCGCACCGGGCCCGGCCGCGTCCCGCACACCGCCATCGGCGGTAGCCGCGCCCGCCCCAGCCGCGCTCCCGGCACCCGCGTCCGCCACCGGCACGCCCGGCTCAACCGCAGCCGCCGCGGCAGGCCCGGCCACATCCGGCGCACCCACGTCAGTGGCCAATCCGGCGGCCGGCCCGGCCGCCGCGGTCACCGGACCGGGCCCGGCCGCGTCCCGCACACCCTCGTCAGCCGGGGCCGCGCCCGCCTGCACCGTGCTCCGGGCACCCGTCTCTGCGGCCGACCCGTTCGCCTCAGCCACCTGCGCCACACCGGCCCCGGCCGCACCGGGCGTCCCGGCTTCCTCGGCTACCCCGCCAGCCGTGCTCTCGGTCAGGCCGGCGGCTGGCCGCCCGGCTCCCGGCTGGTCCGCCGGCGGGCGCCGGGCCTGCTCCCCGGTCCGGGGCGCACGAGGAGAGCCGTCCGCGGAGAGCACCGGGATCGGCTCGGTTCGCGGGTCGTCGTCGGCGATGACCGGGCGGGCCGTGCGCGGCTCGGCGCGGGCCGGCAGCAGCCAGTCGATGCCCGCCTCCTGCCACGCGGCGGCCGACTGCTGCCACACCGAGACCGGCTGGGCTGCCTCTGACTGAGCTGCCGCTGATTGGGCGGGCGCCTGCTGGCCCGGCACCTGCTGATCCGGGGCTTGCTGACCCGGGACCTGCTGCCCCGGCGTGGCCTGGCCGGACGCGGGCGAGCCTGCCTCGGCCGGTTCCGGCGCGGCCTCCGGCACCTCGGCCTCCGGCTCGGGCGCTGCGGTGGGCTCCCATTCGTCGTCGCCGAACGACAAGTCCGCGACGTATTCGTCCAGTTCACCGGCCATATCCGCGATGCCGCCCGGGTAGCCGCGCACGGCGGGCGCGAAGGCCACGCCGCGTTGCATCCGTCCCGGCGAAACGAACAGGGCGGTTCCTCCCCGGCCCGGGCCGCTGTCCGCGCTCACGGTCGCCCCACCGGTCGGGCCGGGCGTGAACCCGGGAAACGGACGGCCAAGTGGGAGTGGGTCACGCCCGTGATGCTAGCGGTGGAGCGGGCGATTGCTGAGGTGATCCGGCAGGGAGTGCGGGTGTTGTCCTATTCGGGCGGTTCCGGTTCAGGAGGATGTGCCCCTGGCGGCGTCGAGCACCGCGGTCCGCAACCGTTCCATCTCGTCGTCGCTGACGCGCTCGAGGAACCGGCGCATGGTTAATTCCTCGTCGCCACCGGAGCGGAGGACCTCCGTCATCACCCGGGCGTCGTGCTCCTCGCGCTGCTCGACGGGCCAGTACCGCCAGGCACGGCCGTGCTTGACACGTTGCAGCACGCCCTTGCGATACAGGATGTCCATCACCGTCATGACTGTCGTGTAGGCGACCGGGCGGTCGTACCGCAGCCGCTCCCGGACCTCGCGCACCATGCACGGGCCGTCGGCGGCCCACATCACGTTCATGATGGCCATCTCAAGTTCACCGAACTCGCGCACTTGGCGCCACCTCCGTGCCTCCATGTAAGCACGGAACATGGCCCTGTCAGGAGTGCGTGAACTGCGCGGGGAGAGGAAAGCGGCCCTCTGATATGGGTTTGTTCGCCCCGGCCGCAAGACTTCCCCCGGCCACGGCGCGCCCGGGCGGCAACCGCCATGCCCGGCCCGCCCCGCGGCCACAGCCTCCCCCGGCCGGCGGGCCGGCGTGACGTGGCTCTCACCGCGGACGACGACGCCGTTGCGCCCGGTAGCCTAGAACACGCCCTGATGGGGGCGGCAACACGACCAGTCACACGTCGGAAGAGGCGATGTCCGCCGTGCCTCCCGAGTCGCCGCGGGCGTCCGCGGCTCCCAGTGAGCACACAACCGGGCCTTCGGGTCAGGAATCCCAGCCTGGCGTAGCCGGGCCGGATTTCGGGCCGAACGAATGGCTCGTTGATGAGCTGTATCAGCGTTACCTGGCCGATCCCTCGTCGGTGGCCATGGAGTGGTGGAGTTTCTTCGCCGACTACCAGCCGCCGGTGGGGAGCCCGGCCCAGCCGGCCGCGGCTGCCAGGCAGGCCGCCACGCCCGCGGCGGCGGCGGCCGGGCCGGGGACAGCCACGGCCGGGCCCAGCGCACCGGCAGTCGCGGCACCGGGTGCCGGAGGGCCAGCCCCAGCCGGGGCGGCCCCCGCCACGGCAGCCCCCGCCACGGCGGCGCCTGCTGGCCCGGCCGGCGCGCCGGCCGTGCCTGCCCCGCAGGCCCGGCCGGCGCCGGACGGCAAGCCGGCCCCCGTGCCAGCGGCCGCGGCACCCGCACCCGACAGCACGGTGGCGAGGCTGCGTGGCGCTGCCGCGCGCACGGCGGAGAACATGGCGGCGAGCCTCACCGTCCCGACGGCGACCAGCGTGCGGTCCATCCCGGCGAAGCTGCTGGCCGACAACCGCATCGTGATCAACAACCACCTGGCCAGGGGCCGGGGCGGGAAGGCAGTTGCTGGTCCCGAGCATCAAGGCGGCGGAGACGATGGACTTCCGCCAGTTCTGGATGGCCTACGAGGACATCGTCCGCAGGGCCAGGACCCAGAAGCTGACCATCGACGACTACGCGGGCACCACGATCACGCTGACCAATCCGGGGACGATCGGGACCGAGCACTCCGTGCCCCGGCTGATGGCCGGGCAGGGCTGCATCGTCGGCGTGGGGGCGATGGAGTACCCGGCCGAGTACCTGGGCGCCTCCCAGGAGACCCTGGCCCGGCTGGCGGTCAGCAAGACCGTGGCGCTGACCTCCACCTACGACCACCGGATCATCCAGGGCGCGCAGTCGGGCGAGTTCCTGCGCCGCATGCAGCAGCTGCTGCTCGGCGAGGACGGCTTCTATGACGCGGTCTTCAAGGCGCTGCACATCCCCTACGAGCCGGTGCGCTGGGTGCGGGACATCGCCGCCCTGCACGAGGACGACGTCACCAAGCCGGCCCGGGTGCTCGAGCTCATCCATGCCTACCGGGTCCGCGGCCATCTCATGGCGGACACCGACCCGCTGGAGTACAAGCAGCGCAAGCACCCCGACCTGGACATCAACGAGCACGGCCTGACCCTGTGGGACCTGGAGCGCGAGTTCCCCACCGGGGGCTTCGGCGGCAAGCCGCTGATGAAACTGCGGGAGGTCCTCGGTGTGCTGCGCGACTCCTACTGCCGGACCGTCGGCGTGGAGTACATGCACATCCAGAACCCGGAGGAGCGCGCCTGGCTGCAGGACCGGATCGAGCGGCCGCACGGCCGGCCCAGCCACGACGAGCAGATGCAGATCCTGTCCCGGCTGGGCGTGGCCGAGGCCTTCGAGATGTTCCTGCAGACCAAGTTCGTCGGCCAGCGCCGGTTCTCCCTGGAGGGTGCCGAGTCCCTGATCGCGCTGCTCGACGCGGTGCTCACCGAGGCCGCGCGCGCCTCGCTGGACGAGGCAGTCATCGGGATGGCGCACCGCGGCAGGCTGAACGTGCTGGCGAACATCGTGGGCAAGTCCTACGCGCAGATCTTCGGCGAGTTCGAGGGCAATCTCGACCCGCGCACGATCCACGGGTCCGGTGACGTCAAGTACCACCTCGGTGCCGACGGCGTGTTCACCGCCAGCGACGGCTCGGCCATCCCCACCTCGCTGGTGGCCAACCCCAGCCACCTGGAGGCGGTCGACCCGGTCGCCGAGGGAGTGGTGCGGGCCAAGCAGGACGTGCTCGACATGGGCGAGCCCGGGTTCACCGTGCTCGCGGTGCTCGTCCACGGTGACGCGGCGTTCGCCGGCCAGGGCGTGGTGGCCGAGACCCTGAACCTGTCCCAGCTCCGCGGCTACCGCACCGGCGGGACCGTGCACATCGTGGTCAACAACCAGGTCGGGTTCACCACCGCGCCGCAGCACTCCCGGTCCAGCGTGTACAGCACGGACGTGGCGCGGATGATCCAGGCGCCCATCTTCCACGTCAACGGCGACGACCCCGAGGCGGTCGTCCGGGTGGGCCGGCTGGCGTTCGCCTACCGCCAGGCGTTCGGCAAAGACGTGGTCATCGACATGATCTGCTACCGCCGCCGGGGGCACAACGAGGCCGACAACCCGTCGTTCACCCAGCCGCTCATGTACGACCTCATCGACGCCAAGCGGTCCACGCGCAAGCTCTACACCGAGGCGCTCATCGGCCGCGGCGACATCACCATGGAAGAGGCCGAGCAGGCGCTGCGCGACTACCAGCAGCAGCTCGAACGGGCCTTCACCGAGACCAGGGCGGCGGCGAACCAGCCCGCGGGGCGGGGCGCGGTCATCCGGCCGGAGCCCGCCGAGCCGGAGGCGATCGACCACGCCGCCGTGCCCACGTCCATCACCGACGAGGCCATCAAGCAGATCATCGATACCCAGCTCAGCCTGCCGGACGGATTCACCGTCCACCCGCGGCTGCTGCCGCTGCTGCAGCGCCGTGCCGCGATGGTGACCGACGACGCCCTCGACTGGGCCACCGGCGAACTGCTGGCCTTCGGCACGGTGCTCATGGATGGCCACACGGTGCGGCTCGTCGGCCAGGACACCCGCCGCGGCACGTTCGGCCAGCGGCACGCCGTCCTGGTGGACCGGCACACCGCGGAGGAGTACACCCCGCTGCGCCGGTTCAACTCGGCCAGCGCGAAGTTCCACGCCTATGACTCGCTGCTGTCGGAGTTCGCGGCGGTGGGCTTCGAATACGGCTACTCGGTCGCCCGCCCGGGCGCACTCGTCTGCTGGGAGGCGCAGTTCGGCGACTTCGTCGACGGTGCGCAGACCATCCTGGACGAGTTCGTCAGCTCCGGCGAGCAGAAGTGGGGCCAGCGCTCCAGCGTGGTCCTGCTGCTGCCACACGGGTACGAGGGCCAGGGGCCGGACCACTCCTCGGCCCGGATAGAGCGGTTCCTGAGCCTCTGCGCGCAGGACAACATGACAGTAGCCATCCCGACCACGCCCGCCAACTACTTCCACCTGCTCCGCTGGCAGGCGCTGTCCGGCCGGCGCAAGCCGCTGATCGTGTTCACCCCCAAGTCGATGCTCCGGCTGAAGTCGGCCACCTCCACCGTGGCCGAGTTCACCCGTGGCTCCTTCCTACCTGTGTTCGGCGACCCCCGGCCGGCCGACCCGGCGGGCGTGCGCACCGTCGTGCTGTGCGCCGGGAAGATCTACTACGATCTCGCCGGGAAACGGGCCGCCGAGGGCCGCGACGACATCGCGCTGATCCGGGTGGAGCGGCTCTATCCGCTGCCCCTCGGGGAAATACTCACCGAGCTGGACCGGTACCCGGCCGAGGCCGAGATCGCCTGGGTCCAGGAGGAGCCGGCGAACATGGGTGCCTGGCCGACCATGGCGCTGTGGCTGCCCGGGCTGCTGGAGCGGAGGATACGGGTGGTCTCGCCGCCGGCCAGCTCGGCGCCGGCGCGGGGCTCGTCCGTGGCGCATGCCGCCGACCACAAGGCAGTGATCGAGCGGGCGCTGCACCGGGGTTAGCGCGTGTACTTCACCGACCGGGGTATCGAGGAACTCGCCGAGCGGCGCGGCAGCGAGGAGATCAGCCTCGGCTGGCTCGCCGAGCGGCTGCGGGAGTTCGTGGATGCGTCGCCCGAGTTCGAGGCGGCGGTGGACCGGCTCGCGACCTGGCTGGCCCGGCTCGACGACGAAGACTGACACGCGGCGGTCTCGCGCGAGGCATAGTAGGCACACCGGAGCCCGCGTACCGGGCGGGCCACCGGAGCCCGCGCTCCGGCGGCCCCGCCTCAGTCGCGATGCATCTTGACTTTCGCCAGACGCGACATATCGTGTTAAGCTCAGTTTGTTTGAACGCAGAAGTAATTTGACCGCGAGCACTCGACCGCGACGCGAGATCCGCAGCTAGACGCGTGACAGAACCGCCGGCGGCACGGAGAGGGGACGGCCCATGAGCCCGGTGTTCCGCCATGGCAGGCTGCGCCTCTACCTGCTCAAGCTGCTCGACGAGGCGCCGCGGCACGGTTACGAGGTCATCCGGCTGCTCCAAGACAGGTTCATGGGCATCTACGCGCCCTCACCAGGGACGATCTATCCCCGGCTGGCCCGGCTCGAGGAAGAGGGCCTGGTCACGCACGACGAGGCCGACGGCAGGAAGGTCTACCGCATCACCGCTAAGGGCCGGGAGGAACTGCACGCCCGCCTCGACGACCTCGCCGAACTCGAAGAGGAGATCACGGCGTCGGTCCGCGACATCGCCCGCGAGGTCACCGAGGACGTCAGGGAGACCGTGCGGACCCTGCGCGAGGAGTTGTCCTGGGCGGCGCGCGAGTTCCATTCCCGGGCACACCAGGCCGCGGGCGGCGCCGATCCCGGCGGTGACCTGCGGCACGCCCGGACCGACCAGGCGCGGGCCCGGGCCGCGGCGGCGCGGACGCGGGAGGCCGCGGCCAAGGAGCAAGCGGCGCGGACGCGGGAAGCCGCCGATCAGTCCCAGGAGGACACCGCACGGGCCCAGGAGGACACCGCACGATCCCAGGAGGACACCGCACGGGCCCAGGAGGACACCGCACGGTCCCAGGAGGACACGGCGCGGGCCGCGGATGAGTGGGCACAGGCCGCCAGCGAGACGCGGGCCCCCGACGACGCGCCGCGCGACCGAGGGCAGGCCGGTTCCGGACCGCGCCGGGAGCGCGACGACGCACGGCGGGACCGGGAGCGTGCCCGGCAGGGCAGGCACCACGAGCGCCATGGCGGCCCCGGCGAGCGGGAGTGGGGCGAGTGGGCCGGCTGGACGGGCTGGGGCGGCTGGCCGGGCGCGGCCGGGCAGCACGGCTGCGCCGACCCGGAGGCCTACCGCGACCTGGAACGGCTGGCCAAGCAGTTCAGCCGGGAACTGCGGTCCGCCGCCTGGCATGCCCAGGCGGTCAGCGAGGACGCGCTACGCGACCTGCGCGGCATCCTGGACGAGACGATCGACCGGATCAGGGCCGAGGTATTCAAGGGCAAAACCCCGCCCGCCGACCCGGCAGACAGCCCCCCGCCCGCCGACCCGGCAAACAGCCCCCCGCCCGGCGACCCGGCAGACAGCCCTCGGCCCGGCGACTGACCCGGCGGCCAGGCTCGCCCAGCACCCGCGCAA